>Ga0256405_10011724_pt1 | contig 11079 bp, 8 predicted proteins | sample RumenRJG_02DNA_FD_189096 | JGI IMG/M metagenome (GOLD analysis project Ga0256405, IMG submission 189096) | Bovine rumen microbial communities from Lethbridge, Alberta, Canada - RJG_02 | ecosystem: Host-associated > Mammals > Digestive system > Stomach > Rumen | place: Canada: Alberta | collected...
TTCATAGGACCGTTAGAACGACCTCTGCCGCCGCCGAATCCAAATCCACCGAACAGGTCGCCGAATATATCGCCAAATATATCTGAGAAATCCATACTTGAGAAGTCCATACCAGGGCCACCCATAGAACCATCGAATGCGGCATGACCATATTGGTCGTACTTACTCTTCTTTTCAGGATCTGAGAGGACTGCATAAGCCTCTGAAGCTTCCTTGAATTTCTTCTCAGCCTCTGCGTCTCCTGGATTAACATCAGGATGATATTTCTTAGCAAGCTTTCTGTATGCAGACTTAATCTCACTCTCGCTTGCGCTTTTACTTACTCCTAGGACCTCATAATAGTCCCTTTTTGAATCTGCCATTATTAACTCCTTATATACTAGCTTAAGGGTGAGGCCTTGCCTCACCCTTGATTATATTAGACTTCCTTAAAGTCAGCATCAACTACATCGTCGTCTGCTCCAGAAGTTGTCTGTCCCATGTCTGGACCTGCCTGTCCCATATCAGGACCAGCCTGTCCCATATCAGGACCTGCACCAGCTGCCTGAGCACCTTCGTACATCTTAGCGAATACCTTCTGTGCTGATTCCTGTAGCTTCTCCTGAGCTGCCTTAATCTCACCAACCTGAGAATCTGATAATTCTTCTGGTGTCTGATACTGATCTAATAAATCCTGAAGTGACTTAAGGTCTGCTTCTACTGCATCCTTGTCTGCAGCATCAAGCTTATCACCTACTTCATCAAGTGCCTTCTTAGTCTGGAATGCGAAGCTTTCAGCATCGTTTCTTGTATCGATTGCTTCCTTCTTCTTCTTATCCTGAGCCTCGAATTCAGCGGCTTCCTTGATAGCAGCTTCGATATCTTCATCTGACATATTAGAACCAGCTGTAATTGTAATGTGCTGCTCCTTGCCAGTACCAAGGTCTTTAGCTGATACATTTACAATACCATTAGCATCAATATCGAATGTAACCTCAATCTGTGGCACACCTCTCATTGCTGGTGGAATACCATCAAGTCTGAACTGACCAAGTGACTTATTGTCCTTAGCGAACTTTCTCTCACCTTGTACAACGTTGATATCAACGGCTGTCTGATTATCTGCTGCTGTAGAGAATACCTGTGACTTTTTAGCAGGAATTGTTGTATTTCTCTCGATTAATGGAGTAGCTACACCACCCATTGTCTCGATAGAAAGTGTAAGTGGAGTTACATCAAGAAGAAGTACTTCACCTGCACCTGCATCACCAGCAAGCTTACCACCCTGGATAGAAGCACCAAGTGCAACACACTCATCAGGGTTAAGTGATTTGCTAGGCTCATGTCCTGTAAGAGCCTTAACCTTATCCTGTACTGCTGGGATTCTTGTAGAACCACCAACAAGTAATACCTTAGATAATTCTGAAGCGTTAAGTCCTGCATCCTTAAGAGCATTATTAACAGGCTCTGCTGTTCTCTCTACAAGGTCATGTGTAAGTTCATCGAACTTAGCACGTGTAAGGTTCATATCGAAATGCTTTGGACCATCTGCAGTTGCTGTAATAAATGGTAAGTTAATATTAGTTGTTGTTGCTGAAGATAATTCCTTCTTAGCCTTCTCAGCAGCTTCCTTTAATCTCTGAAGTGCCATCTTATCAGTTGATAAATCTACGCCTTCTGCATTCTTGAACTCTGAAAGCATCCAGTCTGTAATCTTCTGGTCAAAATCATCACCACCAAGTCTGTTATCACCTGATGTTGAAAGAACTTCGATTACACCATCACCAATCTCGATAATAGATACATCAAATGTACCACCACCAAGGTCGTATACCATAATCTTCTGCTCGCCTTCATTATCAAGACCATAAGCAAGTGCTGCAGCTGTAGGCTCGTTGATAATACGCTTAACATCAAGACCTGCAATCTTACCAGCATCCTTAGTTGCCTGACGCTGCGCATCATTGAAGTAAGCAGGAACAGTAATAACTGCTTCGCTAACAGTCTCGCCAAGATATCCCTCTGCATCTGACTTTAACTTCTGAAGAATCATAGCAGAAATCTGCTGTGGGCTATACTTCTTGTCATCAATCTTACGACCGTTGTTAGTACCCATATCTCTCTTGATAGAAGAGATTGTCTTCTCAGCATTAGTTACTGCCTGTCTCTTAGCAGGCTCACCAATAAGTCTCTCGCCTGTCTTTGTAAATGCTACAATTGAAGGTGTTGTTCTTGCACCCTCCTGGTTAGCAATAACAGTTGGCTTTCCACCTTCCATAACTGCTACACAGCTGTTTGTTGTTCCTAAATCGATTCCTATAATCTTTCCCATGATTTTTTCCTCCTTAAATCTTTTAATATATCAATAATAGTTAGTTTGCTACTTTAACCATTGCATGACGAAGAACAGTATCGTTATACATATAACCTTTTTGTAGTACTTCAACAACTATATTCTCACCTAGTTCTTCATCCTCTACATGCATTACTGCATTGTGATAATCAGGATTGAATTCTTCGCCTTCGGCTTCAATCTCTTTAACTCCTGCTTCTTCAAGACTTGTCATTAGCTGCTTATATATCATCTTCATTCCATCTGCAAATGAATCACCATCAGCAGCTGCATCAAGACCTCTCTCGAAGTTATCTACAACTGGGAGTATTTTCTCTAATATACTTTTTGCTCCCATGTCATACATCTGTGTCTTTTCTTTATCGCTTCGTTTTCTGAAGTTCTCAAACTCAGCCATCTGACGCATAACCTTGTCATTTAATTCATCAATGACTTCCTGCGCCTTATTCTTTTTATCTTTTTTAGATGATTTCTTATCCTTAGATTCTTCTGAAGCTTCTTCATTATCCTCTTCTGATTCCTGGGTAGTATCTTCAGCTTCCTTAGAAGTATCCTCGGCTTCTGCCTTATCCTTATTATCTGATGCTTCTTCTACTTCAGATTCTTCTTTAGCTTCTTCCTTGCTTTCTTCTGTATCGAAGTTCTCATCTAATTTCTTCTTGGTCTTATTAGACATTTCACATAATCCTTTCTTACTTTTTTTATCTAAATCATAGAACTATACCTATGTCTTTAGCTTAATTGATTCTAACTGCCGGGTTCTACAACATCCTCCGACTTAACAACACTTTCAAGCTGAGTCTTTAAATTCTTCAGATTATTAAGTACATTTTCATAATCCATTCTCTTCGGTCCTATGATACCTATCGTACCCTTGACTCCTTCCCCAAGCTCATATGTTGCTGTAACAACTGAACAATCCTTCATTGTCTTAATTGAAGAATCATTACCGATATATACCTGAATTCCTGTCTCGTCTGATTCACTATTAGTCTCTGCTATAAAGTCTGCAAGTGGCTGCTTCTCCTCGAAAGCATTAATTAGATCCTTCGCCTTCTCAGAATCACTAAGCTCAGGATACTTAAATATGTTCGTTGCTCCACTTGTATATACCTCTAAGTCTTCCTCTTCCTTAATGGTATCTGCAACTGACTGAAGCACTTGCTCTACAATCTCTTCATGAATACCAGCCTGCTCCTTCATATTTGAAATGAGTGAGAGGTTAATCTCGTTAACTGTTAATCCATTAAGATTAGTATTAAGAAGCATGTTAAGCTTAAGCATTGTCTCATTATCAAGTGGCTTGTCAACCTCGATTACTCTGTTCCTAACAAGATTACCTTCCATAACAACTACAGATAGGACATGATTATCATCCACGTTAGATATCTGTACGAATTTGACCTTGTTAGATTGAACAGATGGAGCAAGTATCATACTTGCATACTGTGTGTTGTTAGCTAGCACCTTAACAACCTGCTTAAGAAGCTTCTCCATCTTGCCAGTCTTCTCGAACATTATCTCTTGCATCTGTGTGACTTCTTTATCCTTCTCAGCCATCAGATGATCTACATAGAAACGATATCCCATGTCAGTAGGAATTCTTCCTGCCGAAGTGTGTGGCTGAACTATGTAGCCAAGCTCCTCTAAGTCAGCCATCTCATTTCTAATAGTTGCAGATGAGAGATTAAGATAACTCTTTGAAATTGTTCTTGAACCAACCGGTTCACCTGTCTCTAGATAATTCTGAATTATAGCATTAAGAATTATCTCTTTTCTTTCGTCTAATTGTTCCATTTAGTCACCTTCATTTTGTCTGTTAGCACTCAAATTATTAGAGTGCTAACATCTGTCTAGACATAATTTAACACCCTTAAAGAAGAATGTCAAGGATTATTTTGTGAACTTTTTGTAAACTTTAATAAAAAGCAGAAAAAAGGCCGACATCCCTAAATAATTAGGAACACCGACCTTATATAATTATTATCACGTTGTTTGTTCCTTAAATGTATTATTTGTCGTACCTAACACTACTACTTTGCTTCTGTAAAATTAGTTACATATCCATCAGTTAGCTTTTCAGGATAGTAAGCACCGGTTGCTCTTGATACCATTGTAACTAAGTCACGGTCCTTTACAGTAACGTCAGGATCGTCAATAGATACGCTTGATACATTATATCTACACTTAAATCCGATTCCTCCACTATCAGGGAATGCATCCATCTGATAGCAGTTAGCCTCTGCTAAAGCGATATATGTATCCTGAGGAAGATTATCTGTATTAAAGCCTACGCTATTAAGATATTCACGTAGTGTCATTCCTGGATAATTCTCTCTTACATGTGTTACAAGGGCATTTAACTCATCGTATTTTAGAATTCCATCGTTGCTTACAATATCATATACTTCATTATATTGATCGTAATCACCAACCTCAGCCAAATCACCAACTCTAAGTGTGTTACTTAGATTCTTGCTTTCAGTAGCGTAGTTTACGAAAACCAATCTATTCATATTGTTATAAGTCTCTAGATGATTAACTACACTATCTTCTCTAATCATACTATACATATGAGTACACATATCATTAATCTGAGAATTAACTACACTTGTAAGTGATACAACATTTTTGTAATTGTACAGTTCCTGATCATTAAGTGATGCGACCTGTTCTGGTGTAAACTGCGAAACTGTCTGAGCTGCTTTCAGGCACTGAGCATTGATGCTATAAGCATACTCCCCAAGGAGTATAACTCTTTCAACATATGGCCTTGACTTATCAAGTGCTTCACCAGAGAACATTGAATCTAGCGTGCAATCATCATATACCACCTGGTACAAATCTTTGCCCTGTTGAGAAGCAAAGCTTGATGCTGAAAGGGTGTTCATAAAGTCCTGATATTGAAAATACAGATTATTTGTTTTAACCCACTCAGTATTCTTACCTATTAGTGAAGCTATCTCTACTGCTTTTTCATTATCATTAATTGTGGTGTCATTATTAATAGCCTGTATCTGCAAATCCGTTCCCTGAAGAGCTGTTAAGAGCTTATCAAATCCTGTTCCCTTACCAGCAATAACTGTCTGGTCAACAATCTTATTCTCAATCTCTTCCTTATAGTCCGTCATCTGACTCTTAACTTCTGCAAATTGAGAAGCGATATCATTTCTTAGATCATGAATCTGGCCAGAAATATCAGTTAGCGATGGTCCATCCTTCTCAAATGAATCAAGCATTACCTGTAGTCCTGTTGCAATAACTGCTCCACTTGGGGCAAAATACCTTATAGCAGCAATTCCTGCTGAGACTGTAGCATCTGTAACTACCTTTGTGTCGATAGGTTCATCATTATAAGATGCGCGAACAGGAACTCCGAAAGAAAATACAAATACAATCGAAAGGATTATTGCTATTACTTTATACCTTAGTTTTTTCATAAGGCTCACCTCCTTTCGCATCACGAAACCGTTTGTAAATTAATAGGTTAAACTAGTTATCATATTTCGTTAAATGCTACTATTCTTTTGTACTTTAAGTATAACAGTGTAGTCTCTCATTGCATATATACAATAGTCTTCAAGGATGTAGTCTATTTTACATATCTGAAGGAACCTGTATACTAATTTACACATACCTATGCAAATGTAAACGAAATCATACTACGAAATGCAGACTCAATTATCTATAAATCAACTTAACTATTATCTTGAAGCAGTCTATTTTATATGTTAACATCAAAGCCATAAGGAGCATAAACCTATGGAAGATAAAAAAGTTGATAGAAGATCGCTAAAGACTCAAAGACAAATAAAAGAAGCCCTATGCGAGCTTCTTACAATAAAAGAATTACGCCATATCACCATACAGGAAATCTCTGACAAGGCTGATATTCATCGCGTAACTTTTTATAAGCATTACTATGACATTTACAATCTATATGATGTATTAGTAGAAGATATATTCTCACAGCTTGAGGTTTTAATCCAACATTTTCATGAGAATCCATCATATGAATTTGGCGCTGAAGTAATTGGATTTATTGAAGACAATCCTAAGATTTTCAAAATGATATTTAGCCCTTTCAATACAGGAGAATTAAAGCAAAAATTCTCCAGCATGATTGAGGGTGGATTTCGCTATATCCAAACCAACAAAAAGGGTGTTGACTTTAGCAGTGACAGATTAGATTATCTATCTGCCTGCTGGGCAAGTATATGTATTGGCGTCATTGAAAAGTGGGTCAAAAATGACTTTGCCCAGTCCAAAGATTTTATTAATAATACTCTTATTGAATTAGATAAGTATTTCGAACAGTCAATGAGCAAAGCCACAACGTAGCTACTCAATGAATTCTCTTGCAATCGTATTTTGTAACTCTAAGCCTCTACGAGTTGGCTTAATTCGATTGCCATCATTAATAAGTAATTCTTGATTTATGAGGCTTTCAATTTGGCTTCCATACACATTTGCAAGGGACATTCTGTATGCATTGTAGAAATCATCAAAGCTTACTCCCTCATTCATACGAAGTCCAAGTATCATAAATTCCGACATGCTTTCCTTAGCTGATAATGTCTCCTGTTCTTCATATTCTATAGCAGGGTTAGCCAGGGAATAATTCTTAATATACGTATCCAGATTAGTTATATTCTTGTATCTTACCTCTTCATAAAGAGACGCTGCTCCCAGACCAAAGCCAATATAAGGTGTCCTCTTCCAATAACCAATGTTGTGACGACACTCGTACCCTGCCTTGGCATAATTAGACACCTCGTACTGCTCGTAGCCTCTTCCTTTCAGAAATGCATTGACATAATCCGTCATCTCACACAACACATTTTCCTCAGGTAGATACTTCGTCTTCTTAGCCAGACACTGATTGAGATAATCATCCTTATACCTATCATAAAATGCTGTGCCCTCTTCTATAATTAGGGAATACGCGCTAATATGCTTAGGCCTGAACATAGTAACCGCTTTAAATGTCTTACTTAGGGAATCAAGCGTTTGACCTGGAAGGCCGTACATAATATCAACATTGTAATTAGTAAAGCCCGCCTTCATTAATGAGTCGAGTGTCCTTACAAAGCTATCATAGTCATGAATCCTGCCAAGAGTCTTCAATTCCTCATCGTTAGCCGATTGAAGCCCAATGCTTAGCCTGTTAATTCCGTACGATTTATATACAGAAAGACTGTCCTTGCTTACCGTTCCTGGATTACACTCAATTGTAACCTCGGCATCTCTTGATATGGAAAATGTGTTATCAAGAGTGTTCATTATCTTAATAATTAGCTTGGACTCTAATGTGCTTGGTGTGCCACCGCCAATATATATAGAAGTGACTTTCCTGTCCGATAGCCTTTTGGCTTTAAGCTCAATTTCAGAACATAAAGCATTAACATAATACTCTCTTGTTTCTGGATTTGATGGAAATGACAAGAAATCACAATAGTCACATTTCTTTACACAAAATGGAATATGAATATATAGTTCTATTTCCTTATCTCTAGTCTTCATCAAGCTTTAACACACTCATAAATGCGCTCTGTGGAATGTCAACATTTCCTACCTGACGCATTCTCTTCTTTCCTTCCTTCTGCTTTTCTAACAGCTTCTTCTTACGGGATATATCACCGCCATAGCATTTAGCCAGTACATCTTTTCGGACAGCCTTAACAGTCTCTCTGGCAATAACCTTATTGCCGATTGCTGCCTGAATTGGTATCTCGAATAAGTGACGAGGAATCTCTCCCTTAAGCTTCTCGCACATTTTACGACCACGCTCATAGGCAGTGCCTTCGAATACTATAAATGAAAGGGCATCAACAGGCTCCTTATTAATAAGAATATCAAGCTTAACAAGGTTAGACTTAACATAGCCCTTCATCTCATAATCAAAGCTGGCGTATCCACGGGAACGGGATTTCAACGCATCGAAGAAATCGTATATTATCTCATTTAAAGGAAGAGTGTATTTAAGGAGTGCCCTTGTCTCTTCCATATATTCCATACTGATATATTCACCGCGCCTTTCCTGACACAAATCCATTATGGCTCCAATATAGTCTGAGGTTACCATAATCTCTGCCGCAACAACTGGCTCTTCCATATAATCAATCTCAGAAGGGTCAGGAAGATTTGATGGATTAGTAAGCTCTATCATCTCCCCATCAGTCTTATGCACTCTATATACAACGGAGGGCGCCGTTGTAACAAGATCAAGATTGTATTCTCTCTCCAATCGCTCCTGAATAATCTCAAGATGAAGCAATCCTAAGAATCCACATCTAAATCCAAAGCCTAATGCAATAGATGTCTCTGGCTCATATTGAAGTGCCGCATCATTAAGCTGAAGCTTCTCTAAGGCATCTCTTAGGTCAGGATACTTGGCACCATCTGCTGGATACAATCCGCAGTAAACCATTGGGTTGACTTTCTTGTATCCAGGGAGAGGTTCTGCGCAAGGATTATCCCTGTTAGTCACTGTATCACCTACTCTTGTATCAGATACATTCTTGATAGAGGCTGTAACATATCCTACCATTCCAGCCGTAAGCTCTTCACAAGGCACGAACTGTCCTGCTCCAAAATATCCAACCTCTACAACATCGAATTCAGCCTTGCTAGCCATCATTCGAATAGGATCGTTTGGTCTTATTACTCCTTCTTTTACTCTTATGAATACTATTACGCCCTTATATGGGTCATATATTGAATCGAATATTAGCGCCTGAAGTGGATTGTTATTATCACCTGTTGGGGCTGGCAAATCCGTTACAATAGCCTCTAACACATCCTCTATATTAAGCCCGGTCTTCGCTGATATCTGTGGCGCACTCTCTGCCTCAAGACCAATTACATCTTCTATCTCATCTATTACTCGCTTAGGGTCGGCAGATGGAAGGTCTATCTTATTAATTACAGGTATAACATCTAAATCGTGGTCTAGGGCAAGATATACATTTGCCAGAGTCTGAGCCTCTACTCCCTGGGCTGCATCAACCACTAGGATTGCACCATCACAAGCAGCAAGTGACCTTGATACCTCATAATTAAAATCCACATGACCTGGGGTATCAATCAGGTTAAATATATACTCATTGCCGTCCTTAGCATTGTATACAATTCTAACTGCCTGGGACTTAATGGTAATGCCACGCTCCCTCTCTAAATCCATATTATCAAGAACTTGGGACTGCATTTCTCGCTCAGTGAGCAATCCGGTCTTCTCTATTATTCTATCTGCAAGTGTTGATTTGCCATGGTCGATATGGGCGATTATGCAGAAATTCCTTATATATTGCTTATTAATTGACATTTTGCCTCCGTATGATATAATAATAGTACAAAGGCAGTTGGCAAGGTGATGAGTCCACCTCGCTGGCAAGTATAGTTAATAAAGTGTAATAACCATCCTACTCGCCAATAATAGGATGGTTATTTCTTGCTAACATAGGTTATTATAGCAATCAACATAATTACAAAGGTAAATAAATCGTACCAAGTAACCATATAACCACCTCCTTGTCAAAGGCTCAACGAGGTGATTATCATCCTACCAACTGCCTACAAAGGATTATAACACATTTACACAAGTCTTATACAACAAATATTGTCATAAGGAGGAACCTATTTGTGGGAGGAGCCCTTGTGACCGGTAATATGCCATATGAATCAAATAGAACAAGACATCAAATCAAAACAATTTCATAATTTCTACCTTCTCATTGGTACAGAGGATTATCTTAAGACTAAATATGCCAACCTTCTTATTAAGAATGTTGTTGAGAATAAAGAGTCTATGAACTACTCTTATTATGAGGGGGGTTCTATTGAAGGTGGCGAAGTAATTGGTACTGCTGTTACTCTGCCTTTCTTTGCAGATAAAAGAATTATTCATATTAAGAACAGTGGGTGGTTTAAATCAGCAAATACTGATTTTAATGACTACCTTGATGATGTGAGCGAAAGCACCATTTTCATATTTGAAGAAGAAGCAACTGACAAGCGTTCTAAAGCATATAAGACTGTTAGCAAGGATGGCGTCATCATTGAACTTGATATGCTAAAGGGCTCGGAACTCCAAAAATGGATTGGAGGCAAGCTCAAGACAGAGAAAAAATCAATGCAGCGTGAAGCATATCAGGAATTCCTTCTTCGAACTGATAACAATATGGAAAATATGGAGCAGGAATTTGAGAAGCTTGTAACCTACACTTCTAATTCTGATGTTATTACGTTAGAGGATGTTGACAGGGCATGTACCAAGCAGCTTCAATCTAAGATATTCGATATGATTAACGGTATTGCAGAGAAAAATCCTAAGAAGGTTCTTGATATGTATCATGACCTGCTTGCCGCTAAGGAACCGCCTATGAAGATACTTACAATGATTCAGAGGCAATTCAGGCGCAGTCTTCTTATTAAGGGTTTAAGGGAAAAGGGTTATACACCAGACAGAATCTATGAAGAACTCAAGTATCGAAAGGACATTGTCAATAAAAAATTTGTCATTAACAAAGAGCTTAATATGACAAGAAATTTCTCAATTGAAATGATGAATCAGCTTCTTGAAGAAGCCTGCAATCTTGAGCACGATGTTAAGACCGGCAAAATCAACGACCAGCTAGCTGTTGAAGTACTAATGATGAAATACGCAAGTAAATAAACACAAAAAATCCCACTAACCATGACGGTAGTTAGTGGGATGATTAATTCTATAATCTCTATATTAATTATGC
>Ga0256405_10011725_pt1 | contig 11078 bp, 10 predicted proteins | sample RumenRJG_02DNA_FD_189096 | JGI IMG/M metagenome (GOLD analysis project Ga0256405, IMG submission 189096) | Bovine rumen microbial communities from Lethbridge, Alberta, Canada - RJG_02 | ecosystem: Host-associated > Mammals > Digestive system > Stomach > Rumen | place: Canada: Alberta...
TACAGCAAAGAATTCAAAGAAGAAGCATTAAAGCTATCGGACGAGATCGGACTGAAAAAGGCTGCTCAGCAGTTAGGAATCCAGTATTACACTTTGTCCGATTGGCGTACAAAGCGAAACGCTGCTGCCAAAGCTAAGAAGTATCAGATGACCGACGATGAAGCAAAACTGCGTATTACGGAGCTCGAGCGTGAAAATGCCGAGCTTCGCAAAGCAAATGATATTCTCAAGGACGCACTCGGTTTTTTCGCAAAAGACCGGAAGAAGTAAAGACAAGCGAACGCCACTTATTCGTCAATGAGTTCCGTAATAAGTACGGAGCGAAAGCGATATGCAGATTCCTGAAGATCAGCGAATCAGGCTATTATCGCTGGCTCAGAAATCAGGGCAAGCCCGGTGCACGACAGCTTCTTCTGGTCAAAATACAGGAAATTATTTCAGAGCATCCTGACAATAGAAATTACGGTGTCAGAAGAATGCAGGCAGCTCTTGCCCGGAAAGGTACTCATGTAAGCCTCAGAACAGTATACCGCACTATGAGCGAAGCCGGGCTTATTCACAGGCACCGCAGACCTCACGGTATCACAAAGTCTGATACCGAAACTCAGAACAGAGAGAATCTGATAAAAAGAAATTTCAGTGCAGATAAGCCGATGAAAAAGCTGCTGACCGATATTACAGAGGTCCAGTGTGCTGACGGAAAGCTCTATGTTTCGCCGATACTCGACTGCTTCAACGGCGAGATCATCGCTCTTGAAATGCGTGACAACATGAAGAAGGAACTATGCATAGACACCGTCAGACAGCTTCAACAGAAGTACGGACGGCTAGAAGGAACGATCCTTCACAGCGACCGCGGCTGCCAGTACACAAGCTACGCCTTCCGCAGGGAACTTGTTACAAACGGGCTGATCCAGAGCCTCAGCGGTACTGCTCACTGCTATGACAACGCCCGTATGGAGAGCTTTTTTGCCACACTGAAAAAAGAAAAGCTGTATCAGATACCTACATACCGAATGAAGCGAGAAGAGGTCAAGACCATCATCTTCAGATACATCTTCGGCTACTACAATACGCAAAGGATCAACAGCTTCAATGAAGGTGGTCTCCCACCTGTGGCACTAAGGAATTCAAAGCGGCTCTCTTATCACGCAGCCTGACTCCTGCCTATCCAAGATTTTGGGTATTCTCCGACTGCACATTTCTTGACAATTCCAGTATTCCAATCGGCAAAAATCTGAATACCAGATATTATGCCAAATACTATCGAAACGATAAGCGTAAATTTTGTAAAAATATATTTAAAATTTATTTTTATTCTTCTAATCATTTCCACCCTACCTTTTTCAGTAAGTCCTTTTTTCAACTGATAAGCGGTTGAAAAATAATGCATTTTTTATAATCGTGACGAATCAATACTATATCCCTGTTTAGATAGTTCTCTTATAAGATTAATGGACACTTCGTCTACCCTTTTATCAAACGGAATATATATGAGCCCTTGAATATCAGATGGTTTTTCAAAATTCTTATCTTCTTTAAGTAAAATTGCGACTTTTTCTCTGCCAAGTTTTGCGAGAAACATACCGAGTTCAAGAACAACATTTTGCCTAACTCGAGATTTTAATTCGCTTTCTTTTTTTGCTTTTCCTTCATCATCAGGTGTTGCCAATACTATCGCATATCCTACTTCTCCACTATATTCTTCAAGCTTTTCTATAATAGTTTGGCCACCTGACGCCTGCTGATCAAGTATTATTGGCTCAAGATCCCAACGTCTAAGTAAAGCCTCAAGTTGCGTTCTTGCTATGTCATCATGTCCGTATACAACAAAAATCTTCCTGTTATCCAATCCTTTTGTTCCGTCAAGAATTTGTTTGGTTTCCAACGTATTCTTTCCCTGAACATTGTGATTACCGGTATTATAGCAGTTAACAATACTGCCATTATTAAGTTGAATTCTTTTTCCATGCTGAATATCGGATGTTTCAACTATTGTCACTTTAGTATTATTCTTTAATTTACTCATTACTTCATCATATGTCATAAAACATTCCTCCCAATATAAACAAAATTGCGAATAAATGCTTATTTCCGGCAACTCGAGTTTGTTTTATTACATTCTCTCATTTTCGACATTTTATCTTCTATTTATTATGATGAAATATTCTGCCCAAATGTTACATAAATGGAATATTTTTATTTTTTAATTATTGTAAAAGAAATAAAACAAAAGCTGCGTCATAGACACAGCTTTAATGATATATTAAGTTAGATGATTCTGTTTTTGAACTTTTCGTTATGATATATTGGACTATTATTTTGCTATTCTCTCTATGATACAGGTATGCCCTTTCTTATCATCATAATTAATCCCTACAAGTATTATTTCAGAGGAATGCTCTGACACTTTAGTGATATAGTTGTTATCCTTAATCTGCTGTATTGCTTCTTCAGCTGAGTGCCCTCTTTTAAGTTCAATTATCATTGCAGGAAGTTTTCGGCCAATTCTTGGAATGAACACAAGATCTGCAAAGCCTTTTCCCGTTGCAAGTTCACGATGAAGAATATAATCTTTTCTTGCCGAGTAATATGCTATCGAAAGCACGCAAGCAAGTGAATTCTCATCATTATACTGCAAGATTGACGTATTCTCACTGTGACTGTCCGATATAAGCCTTGCAACTTTCTCCGCATCACAGTTGAGTGTTGCCTGAAGCAAATCGTCTGATACTTTCAGCGATTTTGAAACCTCAGCCCAATCCTTGTTGCGTATGGTACTTGCGAACTGCTCTGACACCTCATAATTCGGGATCGCTACTTCATTTGTCTCCGAATCAAAAGTCAGGTAACCGAGATGAACAAGGAGAGTCAGCACATCATCCTGCGAGTTGAATGTTACCATATCGTTATTAAAGGTAGAAGGATCAATTTTCTTCTTTTCTCCTGCAAGAAGCTTTATTACAGTATCTCTCAGTCCATCATCGTTTCTGAAAATAAACTCTTCAAGCGCTTCGTAATTCTCAGTTGCAGTCCAGTAGTTCCTGAAAGTACCTCTAGTAAGAGCCTCAACGACTGATTTAGGGTTATAAATAGATTCGCCGTCAACCGTGTATCCGTCATACCAACGTTTGACTTCATTAAAATCCTTCTTGTATTCGTCACAGAGCTGCCTTACCTCGTTTTCAGTAAAGCCCGTAAATTCTTGTATTGGAGCTGCATTTGTCATTGCAATCTCAGTAAACATATTGAGTGCTGAATGTTTGCCGTATTTTTTTATAGGCAGTATTCCTGTCATATATGCAAGGGCAACATAGCTCTGATCCTTGAGTATTCGCCTTAAAAAGTCGAGGTATTGAATCTGTCCTTCAGTGTCATTTTTATACTCACGAAAAACGCAGTCCCACTCATCAATTATAAAAATAAACGGCACTCTTTTCTCGTTAAAAACTTCCGCCAATACTGACATCAGATCGTTCCAATCGAAACAATCAACATCGCCATTTTCTTTTTTTATCTCATGAATCAAGCGCTTTGACAGGTAATCAAGTGAATCTGTTATAGAATCACATTTACTAACAAAGTCAAGCATATTGATATGGATAACATTATATTTATTCAAATGTTTTTCAAAAGTCGGATCAGACGATATTTTGTATTTGCTGAACATTTCTTTAGAATCACAGCCTCTGCTGTAATATGCTACAAGCATATCTCCTGCCATAGATTTTCCGAATCTTCTGGGGCGGCTGACACATATATACTTATTAGTAGTTCGAATTTTACTATTTGTATGCTTGATGAGTTCTGTCTTATCAACATATATCTCAGAATTCAAAGCCTCCTGAAAATCTGTATTGTCAGGATTAAGGTATATTCCCATTGCCGTTCCTCCTTTGCACTTATATTACCTCTATTATACTCTATATCACTAAAAAAATCAACTGTTTTGAGAAAAAAGCCGTTTGGACCGCTTTAGGGGGTGCTATGTCTCACACAGCCGCACAAAGCGCTTTTATTGGCTTCTTGGCTTATCGGTGGTATATTTACCTATCTTGTTGCTTTATGCCTTAAAAATAGCTGCTCTCGCTGCGATTTTGGCGTTCTCTTTTATATGAAAATACCGCCTGCCCCAAAGCAAGCGGTAATAATAAACTGAATTCAAGTCAATAACTCGGACTTTATCTCATATCCGCCCTTAAAAGTGACGGATATTTCTTCGTTGCTGAGTATTTTAACACATTCAATGACCTTTCGTACCAATATGTCATCGTACTGTGGGAGATAAAAGCTGCTATTGTCAATATCAGCTTTTATCTCATCCGCAAGCTCATTTGATTCTATATTTGCCTGAGCTTTAAGTGAAAGAAGCTTATGGCTCAGCTTTTCTTCTTCGCTATACAGACTTGCGAACTCATCATCGAGTGAATCGGGAGCACAAGCTCCTGTTGCAATAAGGTTTACAAAGTCGTTGCGAGCTTGGTCTATATCCTTTAGCCGCTGCTCGATCTGCTTTATTTCATCATCGTTTGATCCCGAAAGAACAGTATCTGCTGCTGATTTCAGCACCTTAGCAACATCATCGCTACAGTTATAGAACTCATTTATAGCTCTCACAATAGCATTATGAAGCGGTTCTTCATCAATAGTAGGTGATTTACAGTATTTCGGACCGTGTTCGAGACGATTAATGCACCGCCACACTGTCCTGTCCCTGTTGTGAGAAGTCCAACGGCACCGCCTATAGGCTGTACCGCATTCACCGCATACAAGCAGTTCTGTCAAGGCGTATTTACTGTTATAACGTCCCTGTTCTGTAACAGTATTCGTACACACACTTCTTTTTGCATTACGGCGAGCAATCTCCTGCTGCACTATGTTAAAAGTGCTTTTGTCAATGATCGCAGGGTGACAGTCGCTTACATAGTACATTGGACGTTCACCGTTATTTTTGACTGCCTTATGCGATATACAGTCAATAGTGTAGGTCTTTTGCAACAGGCAATCACCGATATATTTCTCGTTCTGGAGTATCCTTTTTATAAGCATTGCACTCCACTTGCCGTTTTTAGAGCGTGTCGAATACTCCTTATTATTAAGTTCCTGTGCAATCGTATGTGTTGATCCGCCGTCAATATACAGTTTGAAAATAAGCTGTATAACCTCAGCTTCTTCCGGTATAATAACAGGCTTTCCGTCATCTCCCTTTTTATAGCCGAGAAGATACTTGTAGTTATATCGAACTTTTCCCTCTTTGAAAGCCATTTGATTTCCGAGCGTTATATTTTTGCTTATGGACTCGCTTTCTGCTTGTGCGAAGCTGCTGTACAACGATAATATGAATTCGCTCTGAGCTGTAAGAGTGTTTATATTCTCTTTCTCAAATATAACCCCAATTCCGAGGCTTTTCAGAAGCCTTATATGATCAAGGCAGTCAACAGTATTTCTTGAGAAGCGGCTTGTGGATTTGCAAAGGACAAGGTCTATCTTTTCCTTTTTGCACATTCTTATCATTCGGTTGAACTCTGTCCTGTTCTTCGTCTGTGTACCTCTGATGCCCTCGTCTGCAAATATCCCTGCAAGTGTCCATTCGGGATTTGAGGATATATAATTGGTATAGTATTCAATTTGGTTTTCATAACTGTTCTGCTGTTCTTCCTGCTCTGTACTTACACGGCAGTAGGCGGCAACATTAAGCCGTTTTTGCTTGGGCTTACCGTCAACTACTTGTTGTTTTGCAGGAATTATTCTTACATTTGCTGCCGTTTTCATTATCATCGCTCCTTTCGGTTCCATTTTCGATTATAACGCCATTGATAAACTCGGCTTCTATAACACAAGAATGGCTCACCGTTATCCGCTTTACGCAGGATCTCAGCAAGCCAATGTCAAGAGTATTAAGTTGATCCCTGTTAGCAATCAGAGACTTTAAAAGTTCTGTTTTCTGATTAACATCGCTGTATGTACAGTGCTTGTATTTCAGTTCTGCAAGCCTGAGAATATTGTTTCTTATTTCCTCAGCAGTTTTAGTGCTATTATCAATGGCACGATCAATTTCAGATTGTTTGCATCGAATGTCAGAAGTTGGAATATACTCGCTTACTGCGGCTTCAGCTTCAATAAGCGTAGGATTTGCAATGACAGTATTCATGATATTGAGAATTGCACCGGTCAGCATTTCGTCAGTCAGCTTGAATAAGTAAGAGCGGCAGTCTTTGTTCCTGCAATCCCATAATTCAGCTTTTGTACGGAACAGCTTCTTGCCGCATTTCTTGCATACAGTGAGATTTCTTACGTCCTGCAATTCGTCCGGGAGTATGCACAGCGAAGTTGCCTTAGCGCTTTTACGCTCGTTCACAGCTTTGAAAATCTCCTCGCTTATAAGCTGTGGATAACCATCTGTACAGAGATACTTTTCGTTCTCAAGCACTCGCTTTACCATATTCTTGTTCCATATCTTATCCTCGCTATATGGGACTTTCATATTGATTGCGATACTTTCAAGTCTCTTTCCCACCATATATTCGCTGAAAATAGTCAGCACAGTAAGCACCTCCGCAGGGTTAGTGGTTATTATACCGTTCTGCATCATATAACCGAAAGGTATCGTTCTGTTTTTGCCCATATTTTTCACCTCCTCCGACACCACTATACCACAGAGAAGGCGTTTTTTCTATTCACCACAATCGACAAAAATGCTCCCTGTATTTTGGGCAGGGAGCATAAATGCTGTGGTTATATTTCTTCTGTAAATATCAGACCTCCCATTATGTGAAATTCGAGAATGTTGTCTTTAATAATGATCTTTTCTATTAAAAATTCAAAAGCCTGCGGCTCGAATTCAATCATTATATGTTTGCGCTTCTCAAAGTAGTCTATAAGCATTTCCATATCTTTAAGCGTTGTATCCTCTGGCCGCGATAGAAGTCGGAGATCCCTATTCAGTTTTGCTATCTTATTATTGATCTCAGCACTTTGCTCCTTATACTTAGCTTCATTTAAAAAGCCTTTTGTTCGAAGCGATGCTATTACGTTAAGTTGTTCCTTTAACTGTAATAAGCTTCGGCGCAGTTCAATAACATCATCGCTGCCTGTAGTCTGCTTTATCGTTAATTCCAGTAATGATTTTTGTATAGGCAAAAGCAGGTCAGTATAGTTGGAATATGTTCTGTTGAACAGCTTTATAAAAGCCTCTTTTACAATACCTTCTGTAATTGGTTTAGAAGAACAAAGATCTGCTTTTGTAATATGCCATATACAAACCCACTTTCGTTTGTTCTCAAAATCACGTAACACATATCTGCCGCCACATTTTCCACATATTATTTTTCTGGTTAATTCATTGCTTCTTCGCTCTGAAACAGTTATTCTTCGTGTACACAATAGTCTTTGGGCAATTGTAAAGGTTTCTTTACTGATTATTGACTGGTGGGTAGACTCTATATAGTATTGTTCCTTTTCGCCGTTGTTTTTCTGAGGTTTTGCTCCTATAAGATCCGGAGTAAACGTCTTTTGACATAATGTATCGCCAATATATTTTTCATTCATTAACATATACCTTATTGTAGATACAGCAAACAAAGGGCGAATATTATATTTACGGTTTATATATTCAGTTGTGTTTTGAATTCCGTGTCCATTTATGAAATAATCAAATAGATCTTTTACTATTTGGGCTTCATATTCTTCGATAACTAAAACCTTACTTAAAAGTCTGTATCCAAACGGAGCCTTAACAGGGGAGTAAGTTCCGTTTTTCATTTTTCTTCGTATACTCCATTTCAGGTTTTGAGATATGGAAGTTGATTCTTCCTGCGCCAGTCCGCTCATAATTGTAATCATTAGCTCGTCGTTTATAATTGCAGTATCAATGTTCTCTTTTTCAAACATTATAGTAATACCGAGCGATTTCAATTCTCGGATATTCTTCAGGCAGTCTCTCGTATTTCGAGCAAAGCGGCTTATAGATTTTGTATAGATGCGGTCTATCTTTCCATGCCTGCAATCATCTATGAGGCGAAGGAACTCACTACGCTTTTCCTCGCAAGTACCTGTGATACCCTCATCGGCGTAAATGTCAATAAGCGTTTCTGTTTCAGAGTCCTCGAATTTATGGCTGTAATATGTAAGCTGAGAGTTATATGAATTTAGCTGATCGTCGCTGCTCGATGATACTCTGCAATATGCAGCTACACGCAGTAAGCGATGTGTATCATCTACGACTTTCGGCTGTATAACTGTTACTGTCGGCATCGCTGCCACCTCCGTTTCTCAGCCATATTATACCGTTTTTCGCTCCCGAAAGTAATCACCACAATCACCTATTTTTCGGAGTTGAAACTGTGCAGAACCGACTAACACATGTTTTCGTCGGCTTTATCTGCGGCAATGCATAAGTACATTACAAAAACGCCAATACAGCCGCCTATTATCATTCCGATTATTATGCGTATCACCGTTCCACCTCCCACTGAGCTGCTGTTGGATAATGTTCGGTTATTTCAGTGCAGCTCCTGCTTTCGATTTCTTTTTTCTGCTCATCGGTGAGCTTACCCTGCTGCGTGAGAAAAATATGTATTACTGCACACATAACGTCAGCCTGTCCGTACTTTTTCATCGTGATCCTCCTTGATGCATTTTTGTCTTGTGCATAAAATATATCCTGACTCTGTATCAGCCCATAAACATTTTCTGCACTTATGTTCAGATTTAAGTTTAGCTGTTTTAAGCCGTTTTCTTAGCTCGTCCCAGCTAAGATTTTTCTGCAATCTATCACGCTCCTTGTTTCAGAAATATCTATAACATAAACATATAACTGTGCTTATATGCTTATGTTATATCTGCGCCCGACATTTCTGTCAGGCGCAGAATTATATAACTCTTAAGCCTTCGTCTGATTCTAATTTCAGACGTTTTCCGTGATATTTGACCTCTCTCCCGTCACGCCGGAACAACAAGAACGGCCAGTAGCTGCTGACCTCATGGAAGTCTCATCCCTCTATGGTTCGCATAGAGCCGCCCTCATTGCTTGAGTCTGTGACTGGACGGAAGTATCATTATATTCCTGCTTTCATCGCCTTGCGGAGAGCTGCTCCGCATTTTGAAACGTCATATTAATCGCAAGCGTATGGTTTCTTTGGCTGCCGAATTCTAGTCCGGCACAGGATCAACGTATTCTTGTTGCTGCTATTCTGTTTTCAAGCTACAATGTAAGAGCTTAGAGTCCCCTACATAAACATAGCCCACGAAAACAGGCGCTCTCACCAACTCACTTTAGAATTTCAGCGATTTTACTAATCCAGTATGAAATTGTTTGCTGTGGAATTGATAGTTCTGACGATATTTCATCTTGATACATTCCTATTACCTTGTACATATAGAATGCTTTCCGCATAATTAGCGGTACTTTCATGAGCCTGAGATACTTATCGTCGCTGTCTATAAGGTCAGTCCAGTATTCCTCTAAATATGTATCGGAACGATCATCAAGTTTTCCCTCAGTTATGCTTTCAGGTTCAGCAAGCAGCATAGTTCTTCTGTAAAAGGCGCGATCCAGTTTGAAGGCGTTTTCATCGTATTCTCTTATTACAGAGATCTGTTTATCCGTCATGCCACTTTCACGATATAGCTTTTCCTTTTGCTCCCACTGTTCCTTGAATTTCTTTTCTTCTTTTGCATGATTATATGCCATTTTTAATCCTCCGTTTTGATTTCTTATAGTCGAATCAAAACGAAGGTTTATGGATACTTAGCGGCTATACACAGCCACTTTTGAGATAAAAACATAAAACTCCATTCCGCTTTCAAAGCAGAATGGAGTTCTTTTATTATATATAAAAGAGTAGGGGATGACAATGCTTCAAAAGCCTGTCAAACTCCTACTCTTTATTCAAGGTGATGTTTGTACTAAGTTCTTGCTTATTATTTCTATTATTCTATGACATTTCCAACATTTTATCATTATTGCATAATTGCTGTTATTTTCTATGTTTTTCGGTGGATAACAAACAACATCAAATAATCGTCCATTACAATATGGACAATGATATGAGTGCTGATGCATTATTACTATGTATCTCTCCTTTGGTTAGCTGCACAGCTAAATCTTCATCAATAATTTTGCGGCGATAACCGCAAAATTATTGTTCATTTTCTTATTCTTTCAATAAACATTTCCCAATCATTGTCTGTTGCGTTGGCTGATTTAGCTGCTCGCAGTGCCATTTTAACTACTTTGTTTGCCTGCACATATTCTATAATATCAGGTGATAGCTTGCCGGATGCCTTCTCATATAGATCAAAAATTAGAATTTGTTCTTCCTCATTTAAATCGAATGTCTTTATCATTCTTTTGAGCAATTCCTGATCAGGGCACACCCTCTTTCCATGTTCAAGCTGACTAAGATACCCTTTAGATATATTGAGCACTTCTGCAAGTTCAGTGCTTTGCAGGGAATGCTTACGTTTTTGCTCGGATATGAACTGACCGAAATCAGTTGCAAAGATCATATTTCTATTACTATCATTTCCCTTTCTGTGATTTATTATTGATACCTACAAAAGCTACAAGACTTTTACAGTGCGATATAGATTTTCTACACCATTAAAATATCTAAGATATAAGTTCTGCAATTGCAGTGAACGTGATTTGGATATCATTAAAGCAACTGTTAAAGTTATGAATGATAATGAATAATCTTAAGATAACTCTATTGTGATTTTATTATATTATTAGAATTTGTCAATAAGCCCAAGTTTGAATTTTTGTATCAGGAGTGCATCTTCATTGCTAAGTCCGGGCTTTCCATCAACGTCGGCGTTTTTCTCGCCCTGAGAGGTGATACTGAGTTCAGACTTGCCCTGTGCGTACTTGTCAGGATTTGTAGCTACTTGCATAACGAGTACGGCATCTGCGATGTTAACATTGCCGTCACGATCAACATCGCCTTTAGCAGACTCTTAATGAAGTGTTATACTGAAAGAGCAGTCGACAAACACCCAAAAATCTGGTAGAATATAAATAATAAAACCAGGAAGGGAAAACGACTATGAAGTACAGCAAAGAATTCAAAGAAGAA
>Ga0256405_10011726_pt1 | contig 11077 bp, 12 predicted proteins | sample RumenRJG_02DNA_FD_189096 | JGI IMG/M metagenome (GOLD analysis project Ga0256405, IMG submission 189096) | Bovine rumen microbial communities from Lethbridge, Alberta, Canada - RJG_02 | ecosystem: Host-associated > Mammals > Digestive system > Stomach > Rumen | place: Canada: Alberta...
TCCACTACAGTATTTCCAGTAATGAATATTCTTTTTCTTGAAATTCCTTCCATAGCAAGGTTAATTGCAGACTCTTCAGTTGGAACAAAGTATAGTTTGGAACATATGTCTGCAGCAAGCCTGTTGATTTCTTCGGGCATAGTCTCATCAAAAGAACGAAGCCCCGCTTCCACATGACCTACTGGAATGTGCAATTTGCTTGCAACAAGTGTACCTGCAAGCACTGCATTTGTATCTCCCTGTACAAGCAGGATATCAGGTTTTTCATCTAAGAGAACCTCTTCAATACCTTCCATCATTTTGCCAGTCTGCTTTCCATGTGAACCTGATCCAACATGAATGTTATAGTTAGGGGTAGGCAATTTCAAGTCAATGAAGAAATTTTCAGACATTTCCTTGTCATAGTGCTGACCAGTGTGAATCAAAAGCAATTGATGGCCTCTCTTTTCAATCTCATCCATGACGGAAGCCATTTTGATTATTTCAGGCCTTGTTCCAAGTACAATAGCTATTTTCATTTTTAAACATCCTATAAGTTAGTTGATAATTTAATTAAAATCGATTATTTGGTTTTGAAAAATTCTTTATTAATTTATATTATATAAAGTTATGTTCTTTAAATAATATATAGTTTAATTAATTTTTAATAAATATCTTTAAGTGATAGCAGTTTCCTTTAAAAAATATTAATTTAATTCATATTGGAAAAATAAAAAATGAAAAAATAAAAAATATATAATTAAAATGTTTAAATAATTATTGAGGGCAAATATGAACCAAGAACTGATCATAAACAATAAACACTATAAAAAGGCAGAAAATTTAGAATCATTAAACATGTTTAAGGGACAGCTCTATGAAACAATTGTCACCACGCAAAGTAATGACCAAGTTAAAAATGCTGCCCCAATAGGAGTTATCTGCAAGGATTCAAATCATGTTGTCATTCATTTGGACAATTGTGTTCACACCCATCTAAACATTATGGAAAATGGGGAATTGATTGTGAACATTACAAAAGACCCACTTATTTTTACTTATTCTACTCTTGGAGAACTGGAAGAAGAGTATTTTGGAGAGTTCAATGAATTCCCTATGATAAAGGACTCATTAGGATTCTTTAAGGCTCATGTTGTAAAGACAATAGAGAAGAAAAGAGAGAATGACTACAACAATGGAATTGGAAATGTAGTGACTTGTGAAGTGGAAGACATTTACATTAGTGATAATAACGAGATTGTTCCTTTAAATAGAGCTATGAATGCCGTTATAGAAAGCTTGGTTTATTACTGCAGATTTGACCATAAGTACAAAGAAAAGCAGGACATGATCTGGACTCATATGAAAGAGCTGAATAGAGTCTGTCAAAAAGTGGGAAATGAGTCTGAAAAGAAATCCATTAAACTTATCATAGATAAATTAAAAGAGAATCATATTTATTTAGAATAATATCTAACAAATTTTTTAAAAAATGAATATAATTCAGAAAAAATTAATAAAAATAGCTAAAAAAATGATAAAAAATAAAAAATTTAATATATTGGTTTCTAAAAAAATATTATTAACAAAGGATAATGTAAATTATTCTTTAAAAATTATGGAGGATGTGAAATGGCTGAAACAATAGATAAAGTAATTGTAATTGTTGGATATCTTCTTGCTATATTCATACCTTTATTAGGTTTAATTGCAGGAGTAGTATTATACTTTGTAAAAAAAGAAGACCCATTCTACCAAAAACATGCAAAATACATTATAATCGTTGCAATAGTTGTTTGGGCTTTAAGCGCTATTTTAGTAGGTTTGTTGAGTTAAAACACACCTTAATTTAAATTAAAAAATTTTTTCAATATTTTCTTATTAATTAATCCACTTTAATTAATAAGAAATTTCTATTTTTATAATCTTTTTAAAATAATAAAAAATAAAATAAAAATCTATTTTTCACTATCAGTTAAACTTTCTAAACTTTTTAGCATGGATTCACTAACGGAATAGGTCTTTTGCAAATCAAAGAGATTATCTACCAGATATCTTCTGAATCTCTCGCATGCATAGTCATCATATCTGAATCTTATTCCATCATATTCAATGTCCATTAAAATTAGATTTTCAGGCTCTACAACCTTGATGTATGCTCTTGGTTCATCTTCTTCAGGATCCAGCAATCCTCTTACATCATCAAGAGTTAGCTTTCCATAGTTTACATCCAGGAAAACTCTCATCATCTTACGGACCATATTCCATAAGAAGCTTTCACCATAAATGTCTACAAAAATAGGGCTATACGTTTTATTTAAATGAGCAAAATTATTGTTCTTATTCTTATCATCCTCATTTATTGTTGGGCAGGATATTTTGATATCTTCAATTGTTCTTTCAGTTGTCTTCTGCTTTCTTTTTGTAAAATTAGTGAAGTTATGAGTTCCCTTAAATACCTCTGCAGTCTGCCTTAAGAGATCAATATCCAAATCCTCTTCAAAAAGGATGTAACGATACCAGCGCATTTGGGCATATCTTGGCTTGAATCCAAATCTAACCGGTGCCCAAGCAATTATCTGAATATCCTCGGGCAAGCTGTTGTTTATCTGATTGACACGAACCTCCTTCTCGCTTTGAAAGCTTATTACATTTCCTAGACTGTGAACTCCAGCATCTGTTCTTCCAGCTATCCTGAACCTTGAAGCCTTTAAATCATCAATGTATCCCAATTTTCTAAGATGATAAATCAATTCCTCTTCAACGGTTCTTACATCAGGCTGTCTTTGAAATCCATGAAAGTGAGTTCCAATGTAAGCAATCTTTAAAGCAGTTCGTTTCATAACAATCACAAAAATAATAATTTTGAGTATACTTTTATAACAATTTTAATTACTAATACAATTTGTATTATAATTTTATTATTAATTTTTTTATTAAAAATATAAATATTTAGCTATTTGTTAAAAAAAATCGAGTCTCAATAATTAAAAATATAAACTAAAATAACATATTATAAAATATGAAAACACAACACGATACAAAGGAATCACTAAGCTTATATGATAATTATAAAATAGGTCTTAAAGCTAAAGATACTGAAAAAAAATTTTATTTCATATTCAGTGACAGAAATCTTCTATTGATTGACAATCAACTTCCATTACTCAAGGACTTGAATGAAATTGACATCCATGAAGAGGATGTTAAAAACTGCATTTACTTTGGAGAATTTTACCTTAAGGACGCTTATGCAGTTGAACTCGCTGAAGACTTTGACATTGAAGCTTTTAAGGAAGAGAATGAAGAGATCAATTTAAAATTCATCAATCTTTATGAAGTTTTTGACATTAACGAAGAAACCTATTATCTTAGTGGAAGAGCCATTCAAATCATCGATTGGGAAAACAACCACCAATATTGTGGAAGATGCGGTGCAAAGACAGTTACATCTGATGTGGAAATGGCTAAAGTATGCCCTGAATGTGGATTTACAAGCTTTACAAGGATTTGCCCTGCAATAATTACCACTATCATCAAAGAAGATGATGAAGACCTTGATGAAAATGGAAATCCAACCAAAAAGATTTTGATGGCAAGACACTCATACCATGAATATCCAAGATATGCTTTGATTGCAGGATTCTTGGAAGCTGGAGAAAGCGTTGAGGAAGCTGTCAAAAGAGAGGTTATGGAAGAAGTTGGAATTGAAGTTGAGGATGTCCAATACTTCGGAAGCCAATCCTGGCCATTCCCAAACTCCTTGATGATCGGTTGCATCTGCAAATACAAGTCTGGTGAAATCAAGGTAGATGAAAATGAAATCACCAAAGCGAAATGGTTTAAAAAAGAGGAAATAGAGCAACCGCCATCAAATATTTCAATATTTTCCAGATTACTAAAGAATTTCAAGGAAAATTACTGAAGAACCATTTTAATTCATTTTTTGATTTCATGTAATTTCATGAAATCTAAAATTTACTTATTTTAAATTAAAATCTTAAAAAAAGAAAACTAAAAAAGATGTTTTAAAATTTAAGAGGTTGAGAGAATAACATCTTTTTTAGTTATGAGGCGTTTAATTTATTTAAACAATTTAATTAAATTAATTAATTTAAAGAGGAACATCTTTTTTTGTAAAGTAAATATATGAAACAGTTATTCCAATTATGAAAGTAGCTAAGATTACACCATATGGAATCATCATACTTACGCTATAGTCTGCTATCTCCCCTGATGAAATCAGATAAGGACATGCCCAAGGGACATATGGAGCCCAACTTTGACCATGAACCAATAGATTAACTAAAGTCAATGTTGCACCACCAACCATTGCAGGAACCATATTTGTAATGAACAATGAAATGAACACAAATGGGGAAAATGTCAGGAACAACAATACATTTGCAAATAGCAATTCTGCAAAACTATTAATGAATAGCTGCAATGAAAATCCACTAAGTCCTGCTACAAAACCAAATGCAAGAGTTGATATGCTTGTCACCACTGTTAAGATTAAAATCCAAATTAGGAACATGACATATTTGGAAATCAAGAATTTTCCTCTGGATATTGGAACAGTCAGCATAGTCTTTAATGTATGTTCATTGTATTCCCTTCCAAAAAGGTAGGAAATTATTATTGAAAACAAAAGAATTGCAAACAATGCAGACATATACATATTCACAGTGGAGAATAAAGCATCAAAGCTTTGTGTTTCATCAAAAGCAAATGTTGCAATGAACATTAAAACTGAAGGCAATGCTGCCATAAGTATGCTCAATAAGAATATCTTTGATCTCTTTAGCTTTAAAAATTCCATTTTTATAAAAGTAAGCATCTAATCACCTTATTAATAAAAATAATAAATTAAGAATAACATATAAGATTAAATTTTCTAAGTGTTGGAAATTATTCTTGTAAAGAACTCTTCCAAGTTCTCTTCACATAGATTCACTTTTCTGACTTTGATTCCAGAACTTACAAACAAGCTATTGAACTCATCCCTTAAATCCAAATTGGAAAGCAAATGAATGGTACCGCCAATAATCACCCCATCACTGTTTTTATTAGAATCCAAATCATCAATATATTCGCTTAAATTACGTTTAAAGCAATAATCTACATTTTCCTTCATTCCTGTTTTATTCATGAGGTCAATTGCAAGATCAATGTCTGAAACCTCAAATTCAACGAATTTGTTTAATCTATTGTGAAGCTCTTCTCGACTTATCTCATCTATTAACACGCCATTATCCATAAATCCAATTACATCAGCAATGTTTTCTATTTCACTTAGGATATGGCTTGAAATCAGGATTGTCACACCATAATCACAAGATAGCTTTTTAAGTAAATCTCTGATTTCCTTAATTCCAAATGGATCAAGGCCATTAATAGGTTCATCAAGAATCAACAATTCAGGATTATGCATAATTGCAGCTGCTATTCCTAAGCGCTGTTTCATTCCCAATGAAAAATCCTTGAATTGCTTGCTCTTTTCATGGTCCAAATTAACCATCTCCAAAACCATCTTGACATTTAGAGGATTATAGTTTCCTCGAAGCCGAGCAATGATTTCTAAATTTTCATAAGCGGTTAAATTCTCATAGAATCCAGGAGTCTCTATAATTGAACCTATGTTAGAATAAACATCTCTTGCATATCTTTTAGGATCTTTCCCAAAGAGAAGAATCTCCCCGCCACTTGGATGCACAAGGTTTAGAAGCATACACATGGTTGTGGTTTTTCCAGCCCCATTCTTACCTAAAAGGCCATAGATCTTTCCCTTTTCCACATGCATATCTATGGAATTCACAACTAAGTTTTCTGAATACCTTTTGGATAAGTTAGTTGTTTCAATAACATAATCAGTCATCATATCACCTTTGATAATAAAATAATAATAAATTATAATAAACAATAATTTTAAATGAATTTTTTCAAACTTTTTATAATTGAAGAAATAATTTTTTCTAAATTTATTTGAATATTATGTGCACAAAATAATCAAAGGAGGAAATTAGAAATATGTAATTAATTTTTTACTTTTGTCAAAAATTATTTACTTTTGTAAAAAATACATTACATATGTAATAATTATTTTACATCATATATAAATGTTTTGTTAAAATCAGCACAAACTTTATGAGATTATTGAAAAAGAAGAACTAAATTCCATATGAGAAAAGTATAAAATAAGAAATAAATTAATAATATAAAGTGAATATATTATAATATTATAATTGTTAATAATTCAAATTATAAATTCAAAGATTTAAAAAGGAATCAAAATGTCATTTCAAGATAATAAAATGCTAATTATGCCTGCTGTAGACATTAAGAATGGAAAATGCGTACAGTTAGTGCAAGGGGAACCTGGAACAGAACAGGTAATTATTGAAAATCCTGAGAAGGTTGCTAGAAAATGGGAAGATTTAGGTGCAGAAGTTGTTCATGTGATTGACCTTGACGGTGCACTTGAAAGCACAACAAACATTGAAACCATTCGAAAAGTGCTTGATGAGGTAAGCGTTCCCATTCAACTTGGAGGAGGCATAAGAAGCATTGAATATGCAGAAGAGTTGCTCAACCTTGATATTGATAGATTGATTATTGGAACCATGGGAATCAAGAACCCAGAAACAATTACTAAACTCTCTGATGAATATGGCAGTGAAAGGGTAATGATTTCCCTTGACAGCAAAGACAATAAGGTTGTCATAAAAGGGTGGCAGGAAAAGATAGACAAGTCTGCAACTGAAATAAGCAAGGAATTCCAAAATCTTGGTGCAGGAAGCATATTGTTTACAAATGTTGATGTGGAAGGATTGCTTGGTGGATTCTATGTGGACCCTGTCATAGACCTTGTAAACTCTGTAGACATTCCAGTTGTATACTCTGGAGGCGTTACAAGCTTGGATGACTTAAAGCAACTCCAAACTACTGGTGCAAAGGGAGTTGTAATCGGTTCTGCATTATACAAAGACAAAATAAATCTTGTTGATGCTTTGGAATACCAAGATATAAAATAGATCTAAAAATTAGAATTAAATTATAAAATTAAAAGAAATAACTAAAAAATTTTTATTCTTATAAAATATTATATTTTAAAATGGAGACAAAATATGAAAGTAATGGCAACAGGAGCATTTGACTTATTGCATCCAGGGCATGGATTGTATCTTGAAAAGGCAAAGGAATTAGGTGGAGAAGATGCAGTCCTTGTAGTTGTAATAGCAAGAGATTCAACTGTTAAGAAGAAAAAGAGAATTCCTGTTATTGATGAGAATCAAAGATTAGAAATGATCAAATATCTCAAGCCCGTTGATGAAGCGTACATTGGTTATGATGGAGATATGTTCAAGATTGTAGAGGAAATTCAACCTGACATAATAGCTATCGGTTCTGACCAAAATCATGACATTGCGAAGCTTCAGGAACAACTGGATAAAAGAGGAATCAAAGCTGTAGCTAAAAGGGTTAAAGAGTACAGAACAGGAGATCTCGACAGTACCTGTAAGATAATCAATAGAATCAAGCACTCTGAATTAGAAGAGAAAAACTTGGATTGCAGCAATGTAATCAACGATGACTGATAATAAAAAAATTATTGATAATAATTAAATTGATAATTACTTAAAACAAAAAACAATAAAATCAAGGTGTAAAAATGGTAAGTGTAGCAATTGTAGGTGGAAGCGGATATACTGGAGGAGAATTAATCAGACTTCTTTCTGCTCATCCAGAAGTTGAAATCGTGGATATAACTTCAAGACAGTTTGAAGGAACTCCAGTTCATAAAGTTCACCCACATATTAGAGGGACTGATTTAGTATTTAGAAACAAAAAGCCAAGCGAATTGGATGCAGACATCATATTTACAGCAACTCCACATGGAGCTTCAATGAAAATCGTGCCAGATTTACTCGATACTGGAGCTAAAGTCATTGACTTAAGTGGAGATTACAGATTCAATGACATTGACGTTTATGAAAAATGGTATGGAATTGAACATACTTCTGACTTGAAAGGGGTTTTCGGACTTCCTGAAATCCACAGAGAAGAAATCAAAAATGCAACATTGCTTGCTAACCCTGGATGTTTTGTAACTGGCGCTATCCTATCAGGATACCCATTGTCTAAAGCAAAACTTGCAGATAGAATGATCTTCGATTCCAAAACTGGAGTAAGCGGTGCTGGAGTAAATCCTGCTGCATCAACCCATTATCCAAACATTGGAGACAATGTAAATCCTTATAAAGTAACCCAACATAGACACATGCCTGAGATCCAACAGGAACTTGGTGCATTTTCAGATGTCAAAGTTTCCTTCACACCTCATTTGGTGCCAGTAATCAGAGGAATACTTACAACTAACCATTGTTTCTTAGTTGATGGTGCAGATGTAACCAGTGAAGAAGTGTTAGACATCTATAAGGAAACCTATAAAGGGGAACCATTCATCCAAATCTTGGAAGATGGAGAAATTCCACGCTTAAGCAGTGTAAGAGGATCAAACTATGCTCAAATCGGTTGCTTTGAAATAGATGAAACCGGCAGATTGGTCATCATTTCAGCGATTGACAACTTAGTTAAAGGAGCATCTGGACAAGCTGTTCACAACATGAACATCATGTGCGGATTTGATGAGAAAACCGGTTTGGACTTCTTTGGAATGCATCCATAATAAAATTTTGAAAAAACTTGAAAATAGTCTGAATTTGAATATTTGACAATCATGCAAATATTTAAATAGATTATTTTTTATAAAATAGTTCAAGAGGAAAAACTATGGAAAGAATAATTTTATACTATTCAGATGGAGGAAAAACAAAAGTAGTTGCAGAAACACTTGCAATTAATTTAAGGTGCGATATCTGTCAAATCAAGGATATGAAGAAACGTGATGGAATCAGAAATAGATTTACTTCAACTATCGATGCATTCAGAGAAAGCAAGACAGAGATCTATCCGCCTACTCTTGATTTAGAAGAATATGATACCATTTACATAGGCACACCTACTTGGGCAAACAATCCAACTCCTGCAATCATCACATTGATTGACAGATGCGACTTACGTGGAAAAGACATTGTATTGTTTACCACAACTAACACTTCCGGTGGGGAATCCGCTTTAGAAAAAATGGAAATGAAAGTTAGGGCAAGAGGTGCAAGGGTAGTTCAACAATTCAGCTTAAAGACTAAAGACAAAAGTCTTGCTCAACTCCAAAGAGATACTGACAGCTTATTTGTGACTTTAGATTTAGCATTGTACTAAATCTATCTTTTTACTTTTTTTACTTATTCTTAATTTTTATACTGATTTAAACTTTTTACTCTTTTTAATAATTTTATCAATTTTCCAATTCAAATCGAATATTGAAATAAATGTGCTCTTATTAACAATTTCATTTCAATTTTCCAATTCAAATCGAATATTGAAATATTAATTAAGCAAACTATTTAATAATATAAACAAGAAAATTATTAATGTATAATTTTAATATAATAATTAATTATAATTTTTATATAATTATCACATATTAAGAAATTAAGTTTAATAGGTGTAAAAGAAAAATGTTAGAGAAAATGATGGAAAACCACAAGATCTTAATTGCGATTCCTATTATTCTTGCACTTTTATCATTAGTTCTTATAGGTTTTCACGGCTTAGAACAAGGTGTTGACTTAAAAGGAGGTTCACAAGCGGAATTACAGCTATTAGGTTCTGTAACTCCAAGTGAATTGGAAGACACACTTGATGCCAAATTGAACACCAACAATATAAAAGTCACAAATAATGGAAACAATAAGGTTACTGTGGAATTGGAAAACAATATCAATTCAAGTACATTTACAAGCGCCATAAATGGAAAGGCAAAGGTAATCGGCTATAATGAAATTGGTCCAGTATTAAGTGAAGAAGCTATGGGACAAATTTATGTTGCTATGATTTTTGCATTCCTGTTTATGGCAATTACCGTGTTTGTTGTATTTAGAGAACCTGTACCATCTGTTGCAATTATCCTCGCAGCTTTGTGTGATATACTCATTGCGCTTGGAGGAATGTCAATATTCAAGATTCCATTGTCAATTGCATCTGTAGGTGCATTATTAATGCTTATTGGGTACAGCGTAGATACAGATATTCTTCTTACAACCAGACTTTTGAAAAGAAGAGAAGGAACTGTGGAAGAGCGTGCTAAAAATGCTATGTATACCGGTTTAACCATGTCCTTTGCGGCAATAGCTGCAATGGGAATCCTATTCGTGGTAACCAAGATACTCATGCCTGAAGCAACTACATTAAGCAATATTTCTGCAGTTTTAGTAATCGGATTGATTGGAGATATTCTTTCCACTTGGTTAATGAACTTAGGAATTCTTAAGACTTACATTGATTGGAGACAATCTAAAAAACAAGAGAAATACAATGTAAGTTCATCTTCAAGCAAGAATAAATCTTCTGAATCTAAAGATAAAACCTCAGAAAAAGAATCCAAATTAAGTCTTAAAGATAAACTTAAGAGAAAAACTGAAGTTGAAGATGATGAAGTGATGTCTAAAATCCAAGAGGAATTGGAAAAAATAGACAATATGGAAGAATCTTCCGAAAATGTTCCGAAATCAGAAAAATCTCCAAAAAAGAAGTCCAATAAAAAACAAAAAGCTAAAGGCAATAAGCGTAAGGCTAAAAAGAAAAAAGGAAAAGGAGGCAAATAATTATGGCAAGCGATTTATCTAAATTCTTTAAAGACAGACAAGTAATTATCCTCTTATTATTCCTATTGATCAGTATTGGAAGCATTGCTCTTTTAGGTGTAGAGCAAGGTCTTGACTTGAAAGGTGGATCATCCATCCAATTGCAACTTGAACATCCAGTTAACGACACTACAATGAAAGTTGTAACCTCTGTTTTAGATAAAAGGCTTAACCTTTATGGTGTAAGTGATGTAAAGGTAAGGTCCAGCGGAGACCAGATGGTTATAGTTGAAATGGCTGGAAAGACACCGGAAGAGGTAGAGCGGCTGATTGGAAATCCAGGTATCTTTGAAGCAAAAATTGATAATGTGACTGTCCTTACAGGTAGTGAA
>Ga0256405_10011730_pt1 | contig 11072 bp, 7 predicted proteins | sample RumenRJG_02DNA_FD_189096 | JGI IMG/M metagenome (GOLD analysis project Ga0256405, IMG submission 189096) | Bovine rumen microbial communities from Lethbridge, Alberta, Canada - RJG_02 | ecosystem: Host-associated > Mammals > Digestive system > Stomach > Rumen | place: Canada: Alberta | collected...
TGCTTCTTCTTTAGAAAAAACAAGAGAAGTGATTGCAGCCGCATCATTTACAGATCCAGTCCAACGACGGAATTTAGACATGATTGCTCTACGCTCTAACATCTTCCATACTGGAGAAGAACTACCCTTACCAGAAGTAGATACAGAATCAACTTTTGCTTTATTAATAGCAAATACAAAGTCTTTCCAGAAAGAAATCTGACCAGTAGTTGCTTTAATGAAAGAGAATAAACCATTCTTATCTTCATTCTTAGATACGAGTCTTTCCATCATATCAGAAGAAGATACATACTGTAATCTAGCCTTAACACCAATGATAGCAGTAGAACTAATTGGGGTATCGCCCTTTGTAGAAACAAAGTTGATAATCATCATGGTAGGCACAAGCTCATTAGCTTTAGCTACATCACTAGGAATTATTTGTTTACCGTAAGTTTCAAATCTATCTTTCATAGATTTTGTACTACCATACATAATATCGGCATCATTCTTACGCTTAGTTTCTTTGTTCTTTAAAATTTCTAAACGCAACTGACCAGAATTTTTATAAATACCATTTTTCCCAAAAATACGTTTGCCATTATCTACATTACTATCTTCATTAATAGCTTCATCTAAAGAATTAGTCTTAGTAAGGAATCCATTAATCTTGATCTTAGCTTCTTCCTCTTCAGAAATAGCTTCCTCAGATACAGGAATATTCATTACATAAGTACTACTTTTATCTTCTTTAGGAAGAGCAGTTTCCATAACAGTTCCAAGAGAACGATTAATAGAATAATCATTCAAAGATCTCTCAGAATAATTCTCTTCAAGATAGAAGTCTTTCAACTGAATGAAATTAGTAATTGCTTCTACAAACAATTTCTCATCAGTAATAGTAAATCCAACTTCCTCTTCCTTGCCCTTAATTTTATCAGCAATTTTAGATGCTGTCGTTGCAGCATCTTGAACTTTATCTTTACCAAACTTAGGAAGGATATTAATTCTATCTTTTACATTAGATAATGTATTAGAAATATTAGAGGCAACCTTACCACCAGTCTGAGAAATAGCATTTGCAAGTCTACCAGAAGTATCTTTGATATACTCTACTGGATTCTCTTGAATCATCTGATCAATATTCAGATTAGAATATCTTTCTACTTCTTCTCGAGTAACCAATTGGTTGCCTAAACCAATCCAATCATCTACTCCCATATTGTGATCAGTATCCAAATTGGTATGGAAATTTTTAAGATATTCTAAAGCAGATCCTGCATTACTTACTTGAATTGCAGAAAAGAGCATCTGTAGCATTCCTACAGTTTTACGCTCAACGGCTCTAGAAATCATGGATGCAGTTTCTACACTAACTGAATCTGATACAATAACAGGAAAAGTCAAAGTAAGATCTTTAGCTACTCTAGATATATTTTTGTAGCTAAACTGATTTCTCTCACTTCCAGCAATTCTATCTACTATTTTATCAGGATTGATAGTGTCTGTACCGCCAGAAATCAATGAAACAATATCTCTTAATACTGTCTCATGAACAATTCTTTGGTCGGAATGTACATTCATTTTAGTCCCTCCTTAAATGATTTATTTGTATGTCTTGAGAGCAAAAAATAAGAGAAGCCTTAAATAACAACATCTTATATATTATTTAAGAATATTTCTCACATATTTTATCAAATCAGAATTTTTCTTATCGCATGCCTAACTTATCCTTCAATTCTAGTTGCTTAAGTTTTTCAGTAGCAGTCTGCTCACCAACTAATTTAGTCATAGCTTTATAATAGTCAGTCTGAGCCCACATTAATTTAACTTTAGCATCAAATTCATAATCAGGTTCATCATTATCACACTCATCTAAAAAATTCTGAATTATTCCATCTGGAGTCATATGTTTACCCAATATACCTCAAATCCTCTCATTTATATATTTGTAGACCATCTTGATCAACGCTTATCTGGTGAGAGAATTTTTATATATATATGGCTTCTCTTACTCTCTTCATATATATAGTATATATTTGATTTTTTTATTACTTTGGTACCTCCGAGACATTACATTAAGCATTTTAGGGGGGAAAATATATGGCTATAATAAATACGACTACTAGTACCACTTCTAAAAATAATACAGAAAAAAAGCAAACTACAATAGATAATGAGTTCGATTCTAAGTATTATAGTTTTATGAAAGATGGAAATGAAACTAGTGATAAAGATATTAGAAATATAATGAGAAATAATGGGCTTTATAGACGTAAAGATATGAAATTATATAATACGTTCTATAGACACCCTAGATTAGATCCATATAACATGCTCCCTACTAGTAGAGAATACGTATTCTTTACTAAACCAGATTTACATATTTTTAGACGATTAGATATACAAGGTGAAAAAGTAACTAATTTTAAATTACAGCCTCAGTTAGAAGATAATGGTGTATTTAAAGATTTGATTGAACGGGGATACGCTATTACTCTAAGCCAATTACAAGCATCTGTATCTAAAAATACTGGTTTGTTTATGAATCTACTTACTAATAGAAAAACATCTGCACTTGATTTAACTGATATGCAATCAGATAGTTACGAATCAGCTAGAAACTATTATGGTACTGCAATTAATTATAGAAAAGCATCAGAGCCATCTGATGAAAATGTAGAATTTTCTATAGAGTTTGAAGATACTAAATGGCTTGAAGTATATCTTTTATTTAGAGCATATGATGAATATGAAAAGCTTAAATGGTATGGCAAAATCTGTCCTCCAAGACAGGAATACATTTGGTGGAAAATACTTCATGATCAATTTGGTATATTTAAATTTATTGTAGCAGAAGATGGAGAAACAATATTACATTGGTCACAATTCTGGGGAGTATATCCTACTAATGTACCTAGATCTGCATTCTCTGATATGCCTCAAGATGGACATATGAAGATTACTGTATCTTTTAAAGCTCAATTTGTAGAAGATATGAATATAAATACAATAGCAGACTTCAATGCTATTTGTATGCAAAGTCCTGTTAAACCATCTGATAGTACTTTATCTAAATTATATGATTTTGATAAACAAAGAATGATAACAGATTCTGTTCAAACTCCATTTATAGTTAGAGCATCTGGAAATAATGCTAAAGATTTTGGTACGTCTGATTTGATAAATAAATTTAATACTTATAAACTTAAGTGGTATACTAATTTTGATAGAGATACAGATGATTAAAGGGGGTACAAATTGTGGCTACTACTGATTTAACTACTGATATCTATGATATAGAAGAATTAGTAAATGGTATCAAAGCCAAATACATAGATATCCCAGATGATACATTAACTATTGGTATCTATGGATATCTTACTGAAATATTTTCAAATGCTATTGAGAATAACTTGATAGCAGCAGCAGAATATGCTAATGAAGCAGTTCCTACAAAAGCTAAGTTTGAACGTAATGTTCTTTGTCATGCTTTATCATTAGGAATTAATTCTATTAGAGCTGTTCCTGCTAAGATGAATGTATTTATTTGCTTACCAGAGAATTTACTACTTCAAAATCTAGAAAATGATATATTCATTATAGATAAAAATATGCAAATTCTAATTGGTAATAATAACGATTACATATATCGATTAGATTATGATATAATTATTAAACATAACCTTCTTCCTAATGGAAAGTATGTTTATACTGCTATGTATGATATGGCAGTAGAAGAGAAGAATGAAGTTTCTGATATTAATAATCCATATCTTCCAGCAGTTGGTGTTATTAATGTAGGAGGCACAAATCTTATTGCTATTCCTACATTAATTCGTCAGATTCAATATAAGGATATTACTAAAACTATTTTAGTTGATAATCCATTAGAGAATAAAACTCTTACATTTGAATTTGAAGATCAATTATCATATTTCAATGTAGTTGTAACAGAAGGAGATACTACATATTATCTTACTCCTGTTTATGATGGTCTTACAGATACATCAGGTGGATACTTCTGTAACTATATGTATATAAATGAAAAGAAGATTAGAATCAAATTCAATAGAGATTCTTATCAGCCTAGAAGTAATGCAATTGTAACTGTAAATGTATACACTACAAAAGGTACTGAATGTAATTTTGAATATAATTCAGATAAAATTATTCAGATGGCTTCTGACAGATTCAATTATACATCTAATCTTTATATGATGATTAGACCAGTTACAAATTCAATAGATGCTAAAGATTCTGATTCAGTAGATGAAATTAGAAAGAAGATTCCTAAACAGATGCTTTTAAGAGGATCTGTAACGACTGTAACAGATTTGAATAACTACTTTAACTTTTTGAATTCAGAAAGTAGAAGATTATATTTCTTAGAGAAAGTTCATAATCAAGTAGAAAGACTCTATTATTCATATCTTCTTCTTAAAGGAGATAATGGTAATATAGTTCCTACTAATACTATGAATGTAATTATAGATAGAGATAAGTTTAGTAATATAAATAATGTAAACTATGTAATCAAACAAGGTACTAAGTTCTATTATGATGTAGAAAATGATCTTTGTAAAGCTCTTCCTAATGATATTACAAGAGAAGACTTAGATCAAATGAATAAAGATGGATTTGTATATTTTAATCCATTTCTTGTATTGATTAATAAGAATCCATTCTTTGTAGGATTCTATTTAAATACATTCTCTTATTCTAAACTTCTTAATTTTGAATATATTAATGATAATTCTGAAGTACAATTCATTTCTGGTTATATGAATGCAGAAAGATTATACTTCTCTGATCCAGATACATATAAATTTACTATTAGTATTGAACAGAATATATCTAATGATTTTAATCTTATAGAAATGGATGATAATGATGAAATTACTGAGTGTTATGTATCTACATACTTAGTATTCTATGTAGATGGAACTGCTACTAGATATTTACAAGGTAATATAATAGATTATGATGGTTCTTCATATACATATAAATTTGAATTTACATGTACTACTGAAGATATTATTGATAAGAATAATCGTATTACTATAAATGGATGTAATCTTATTAATACTAGTAATGAAACTACAGCCTATATGCCTGGAACTGTAGAAGCTAGAATATTCATATTAGCTAAACTTGATAATGAATATGGTAGAACTACAGATGAGGGTGTAAACTTAGATGATATGATTCCTAATCTTGATGGGTATAGTCTTGCTAATGTATATGAAGTATATACTGGATTGGATTTTTATTATGATTATACAGATATTATGACTTCTTATACTACTTTATATCAAAATAATGAAGGTAAACTAGAGTATTCTATCAATAAAATGCCATTGATTAGAAACTCTTATATTAATTCTGATTCTAGATATATTGGATTTACTAGGATACTTGAAACAAATAGAAGATATATATCTTCTGTATTAATCTTCTTAGAAGATAGTTTTGGAGTAGACTTTAAATTCTTCAATACATATGGCCCAAGTAATAGATATAAAGTTGATGATCAGAGTCTTGTAGATAGAGTAAATCTCAGCTTGAGATTCGAGCTCAAGTATGTAATGAGTACAGATTCTTATATCTTAGATGATATTTCTTCCTTCATTAAGGATTATATGGAAGATATCAATGAACTCAATGATCTTCATATTCCAAATCTTATTACGGCTGTAACTAATCAGTTTAGACAGCAGTTAGTATACTTCAAGTTCCTTGGATTCAATAAGTATGATTCTCTTACTCAGTCTATTTATAGGGATACTTTAAATGATAGTGAATTTAGAGAATCTACAACTGTACCAGAGTTCTTAAATGTAGACACTACAGATGATGAAGAACCTGATATTCAGTATACTATAATAAATGATTAAGAACCACAAAATCTCCCCCTCTACCGAAATGGTAGAGGGGGAAATATTTTTAAAATAATAGCATTAGCTCAAATTTCTCCAACAATCTGTTCATAGCGAGAAATCAATATTAAAAAAAATGTAAAGTAAAACAAGTGTTGTGTGTTTGTATATACAATATGTATATCGATTACAGGCTATATCTACAACGCTATATGTGGTAGCTATGCTATTATTAATATTAAGTTTTAAATAAAATTTATAATTATAGTATTTCCTTGTCTTTGCATATGATATAGCATTGATGATATCATATCTGTTTGTAAATTACCATCTAGACCATTAAGAATTTTAATAAGTTCATAGCTGTATTCTTTATACCATTGATACATTGCAGTTATAATTTTATCTTCATTATAAAACTCTGGTTTGATTTTATTTAAATAAGTTTGTCTTAGCCTTAGCTCAATCATAGAACCATCTGTACTAAGGCTTACAGAAGAGAGAGAAGTGCCTAAAATCTCTTTAAATACTTCTATAAGTCTATTTAGACGAAAACCCTCATAAAACCCAAATCTCCATAATTGCTGTCTCGCAGAGCCAGCCAAAATAATATTTTCATCATATCCATTTATTGTATTTAACGCTAACATGTTGATTCCTCCAATTTATTTAAAGTAATCAACCTGATATCCATCTTCACATCTTTTAATAATATTATTATACTGATACTTATTGTACAGCATATTGAGATATCTAAGGTGTATCTCTACCCTTGGTAATATAGAATAATATTTATTTACAGTTCCAGAAATAACAAGAGAATCATCTAACCAAACATTTGTATTATACATATCAGAATACTTCTTTCCAATATTATCCCAGTCTGGTTTTGGTATAGGTCGTATAAGTCCAATTTCAGATAAGAAAGTATCTACTCTATTAAAAGATGAAGGTGTCTTTATAAAAGCATCAATTACAATACTACAAGGTGTACAGATTAATTGATTCAAAAACATAAGATCTTGTTCAGTAACCAAACGATTCATGAACTTATTATCTTCAGCTCCAGTTATAGAATAAACATGAACAAACTGAGAATTTGCTATTGCAGAATTAGCTAAGTTCTTTCTATTCACTAATCTAAATCTAGGTCTAGGAGAACCTTCTGGTTCTTCATATAGAACTATGAAAAATTCATTGTATTGAAAAGATTCCATCATTCTATCTCTCTTTGATAGGATCTCATTACATACAGTATCATTTAGATGAAGTTTATCATATAAATATAGTAGTCTATCATGATATCCTTTAGGAATATCAGAATATTTTTCTTGATATTCTTGTTCTTTTTGTTTTCTTTTCTTCATGATATACCTATATTATTCCTCCTTCACACAAAAGATGGTAAGGGGAACTCTCCCCTTACCATATTGTATATATACATGTATAATTTTAAAATCCATATTTGCCAAGCCAATTAGATGCCACTGAGGTTAGTTTACTCCATGTAGCGTCGACAATACCATTAGGTATATTAGTTACAGATTTTGTAGTCATTATAGTTTTAAATACTAAAGTTCTTGCTACATCTGAATTAGCTACATTCAATCCACAAAGATTTGCTATATATGCTAATAAAGCATCATTCTTTAATATATCATACCCATCATCTACAAATGGTATCAAACTAGTATATGCTGGATATCTAGCTAAGTTCATAACAGGATAAAGATCTTTAATCTCTAGACTTACATCTACTGATGTAGGAATACCATGTCTATTCCAACATCCTTCTGCTCCTCTAGTAATAGATACTCCTGTTAGTATTCCCATATCTATATTCATAAAAGATTTATATGCTGCTCTTATAAGGAAAGGAGATAAATAAGAATTAGTACTTGTTCCTCTTGGTAATGATAATGCGAATATATGCATTAAAGGAACTAATATATTATGATATATAGACAAATCATCATTATCTGGAGATACTAATTTTATATTAATAGAATAGCTTCTTGAAAACTGAGTATCTTGCCATATTTCTGGGAATATCATTTTACCACCAGCAATAATAGTACCTATAGATTCACCAATAGAAGCTAATAAGGATCCAGATCCAGTAAATGCACTACCTATATTAGATACTGCAGTTTCTAATGCACCAGCAGATGTTTTACCAAGACTAGCAGCAACATCTGCAATTCTACCATTTGTACCAAGTACAAATTGTATCTCTCTAGCCAAATCAGAAATACCATTTACTTTTTCTGATAATTGAGATTGAGTGGTAGACGTATTAACAGACTCAGATACTTGAGAATCTGAATTTACATAAAATGCAATAGCACCAGTATATTTAAAATTCTGAGTAAATTTTTGAGTAAAGTCATATACTCCATCTACATTATCTGTAATATCTCTATTCATAAATTTATTATATGAAGAAAAAGATTCATCGACTCCTTCATATAAACCAGTATTAAGTCCTAAATTTAATGCACATGCCCAACATAATGTATTTACATAAGCATTATAACTAGCATGGTCTAATGCAAATGTATAATATCTATGAGGATTAGCTGTTTCATCATCAAACGAACTATTATTCAATGCACCATCATCGCCGCCAAGTCCTGCTTTGAGTAAAGCTTCTCTTTCTTCATTTGAAGCTTCAGCCATATATTGAGCCTTACCTGGTTGAATAATGAGCATTGGAGAACGTACAGCTATTTTCTCTGCATATTTTCTGCCAAGATATGTATAATTTGTAACTACATCATCACCATCTTTAACTCTTCTATCTACCCAAGGAAGAAATTGATATGGCATACCCATCATAGCAGCAGTATTCTCAAAATCTAATTCTAATGCTTGTGCTACATAATCTTTAGAAATACCAGCAGATAAAGCAGCAACTGTTACACCATCATTTATATCTGCTACTACTCTATCACCATTATTTGCTCCTCTATAAATAGAATTATTTATATCTATAGTAGCAAACTGCTGTAAATCAAATCCAAGCTTTTTAATTTTCTTTACATCAAAATTTATTTCTCCTTGATCTTTAACATTCTTAACATTCTTAACTATTAATTCAGAATCAGAGAATAAACCAGATCTACTATAAACCCAAACATTATCTCTAACTCTATACCAGCCATTTAGATATTCTATATAATCACTAATATATCCTTTAGGAACCTTACCTATAATATGAGATTTCATTGTGCAATCACTATAAGCATTAGTTTCTCTAAGAACTAATAATTTCATTATATTAACCCCTTTCTTAAGTTCTATTATGATAAAGTCAAATATATACAGTTTAAGGTATTTTGTAATAGTTAAATAAAATGATTATATACTATATATATGATAAAAATATTAGGGCTTGCCATAGCCCATTAGCTTAGAGGAGGCGATTAATATGGCAAAGGTTGTAAAATTTTTAAGTCCATTTCAGCTTGCTAGATTGTTAAAGAGCTGGACCCCAGATATGCCATGGTCGGTTCTTGAAAACCTTATTGATGAAGGCGACCCATTCGCTATTTTCATTGACATTGAACTGGGTAAGTTTGGATACGGATCCTGGGAGGACGAAGAGTTCGGTTGTGGTTTTACCACACCACCTACGAGGATCTTGACCAAGATCCTCAGTAAGATAATGAGTGGTAATAAGGTATTTATACCTATAGACGAGGAACTCGTTCATCTGATACCACAACCACCTAAGAAGTGGAGATGGCGGCAGGTAGACAAGTGCCACCGTCGCTGGGGTTGGGTGGCTGCGTAAGCCACCCTCTTTTTTTTTAATCCCCACTCCATTATGGAGTGGGGACTTTTAGTGTTATCTAGATGCAAGTGCATTCATAGAATTATTAATATTAGTAAATAATTTAGCAAGATCTTCGTTACGTACAGCACCAACATTTCTAGAATTTACCATATGGATAGCAGATGAAGTAGAAGTTTTAGTTCTTCCATTTTCAACGCCAGTTTGAACTGTACCATTAGTAAATACCTGTACAAGAGTAGATAACAGATTTATCATAGTATCAAACTTCTCTGTATAATCTATTTGAGCTGCTGCAGCATTTGATTCAGTTCCTGAAACATTAGAGCCTTGAGCAGTACCAGCTTTCTTATCGCCATGTACTAACTGTTTAACTCTATCCTGGAAATTCTTCTTAACCGTATCCAAGTTGAAAGATTTATTTTCCATCTTCTTTTCAAGGTTAGTTTTCTTTCCAGAATACTTAGGATCTTTAGAAAGTAATTCTATAGCAGCTTCTTTAGTATATCCATTATTCATCAGATAATCTACATCATTCTTTTCATACTTACCATCAACTAAACCTTCTGATGTTTCTTCACCAGATTCAGAATAAGTAGAAGATGTAGTAGTATCATATTCTGGTTTTATAGTAGATACAATCTTTCTAAGCTTAGCTCTAATTACATTAATACTATCAGTTTCTTTAGGCATATTCATATCAGGAATCTTATCAATAGGAATACTTCCAGATCTGAGTAATGCCATTGCTTCTTGATAAGTTTTAACGTTGTCTATATCTTGATCAGTAATCTTTTTGAACTCCATAGGAGTCTTAGGTTTAGCTGATTTAATTTTACTAGTTATAGATTTTAATGATTGATATTTTTCAGGATACAGTAATTCTTTTACTCTCTTACTAAAAGATTCTTTAACTACATCTAATAATGATTTAGCGGTAGGAGTCTTTTTAGTAATAGTTTCTGCTTTCTTAGTATACTTAGGATCTTTAGAAAGTAATTCTAAAGCAGCTTCCTTAGTATAGCCATTATTCATAAGGTATTCTACATCATTCTTTTCATACTTACCATCAACTAAATCTTTCATATGCTTAGCATATGTTTTAGATGTAGTAGAGGTAGTAGTTTTATCTTTTGAATTAGGATACAGTAATTCTTTTACTCTCTTGCCAAAAGATTCTTTAACTATATCTAAGAATGATTTAGCAGCAGGTGTAGTAGATTTAGTTTTATTAGTTGTAGTAGTTTTTCCAGCTTTCTTTCCAGCATATTTAGGATGCTTGGAAAGTAATTCTATAGCGGCTTCTTTAGTATAGCCATTATTTATCAGATAATCTACATCATTCTTTTCATACTTGCCATCAATTAAGCCTTCAGTATTTTCTTCACCAGATTCAGAATAAGTAGATGTATTATCAC
>Ga0256405_10011731_pt1 | contig 11072 bp, 12 predicted proteins | sample RumenRJG_02DNA_FD_189096 | JGI IMG/M metagenome (GOLD analysis project Ga0256405, IMG submission 189096) | Bovine rumen microbial communities from Lethbridge, Alberta, Canada - RJG_02 | ecosystem: Host-associated > Mammals > Digestive system > Stomach > Rumen | place: Canada: Alberta...
CGGCAAAAAAAAACCTGATTTCGGGATGAAATCAGGGATAAAATTGTAGGGGAAAAATTAAATTGGAATTAATATAAAAAATAAACTTGTTATGCGATATGTAATAATGATTTGTTATAGGCTGCGATGAAATTCAACTGTTCAAAAATAAGTTCCGATCTGTCAACATAAGGTTCGCTTGATGCAACAGCCGTTGTTACCTGATCTTTGTAGATGTCCTGCAACTTGGAATCGATTTTTTTCAAATTCTTTAAAGCCATAATGCTGACCTCGTCTTCTTATTTATCTCTCTCTCCTATATAAAGTATTTTCATTTTCTCGGATTTCAAACTTTATATTTTTTGTTACAATTCGTAATATAAGCATTTAAAACTTAATCTTTTGGCAAATTTTGAGAATAAATTGTTTTAATTAATATATAGGTATGGGAAAAAGGAAGTAGAATGTCCGATCAGGGTATCAATTTATTTAATAATTTCAGGTATAAACAGCCGAATTTTACTGCGCAGGAACCTGCTATGCAGGGTAATGAAACTATCCAGCAGGCTACTCAGGCATCAGGTACCGGGTATGTTAATAATCGTTTGAATGCGTCAAAAGATGCTAATCCTTTGACTACTTTGGGTTTGACAACCGCAATAGGTTACGGAATAGGGCAGGGGATGGACTATTTCGGCCCAAAATGTGAAGGACAGTATGAAAAAACTATACTTGGTAAACTTGGCGGATTGGGCGATAAGTTTTCAAAAGACACAAAAGTCGGAAGATTTATTGAAAAAAGTTTGCGAAAATTAAATGCAGGCTGGTACAAACTTTCAAATAAAAGCCGTGTAGTATATACATTGAGAAATCATTCAACGCGTCCGGAATGGCAGTTTGCAAAAATGCCGTTCTATGGCTTGCATGGGTTCTTGTCAATGGATACTCATACAATTCTGGAAAACTATACTCAGCCCATATCAAATATTGAAAACAGACTTTTTGGTATAATCCCGAGACCGCGCAAAAATGATTTCAGTAAACTTGAACAGTATGGTCTTAGCGAAGACGCAATCAAGAGTTTCAAAGAAAGTCTTAGCGGTAAAACCTTTGCCGAAAAAGCAAAGGCTTTGCAAATAAAAGAACTTGAACTTTTGGGTGCAACAGGTATTGACCAGTCAAAAACTCTTGAAGAATTGCAGTCGACGGCAAGAGAATTAAAAATTACTAAAAAACTTGGTTTCCGTTCTGTTGCTGAATTTGACAATGTAATGAAAAACGTTGTAGAGCATCCGAAGGAAATTATGCAGGCTTTTGAAAGAGCAACCGCTGGCGGTCAGGATTTGCATATTTCGATTAACAGAGGTACTGGTTCAGGTCTAATGGGTAAACTTAAATCTCATTTTATGGGAAGAAAAGTAAGTTTAACCGAATATTTAAATAAATATAAAGCAACCTTAGGCAAAGGTAATAAATCATACATCGGCAGGGCTTTACCAAAGGCTTTGGGCTGGTTTACCGAAGGTTGTACAAACAGGTTTGCCGGCGGTAAACTTGCACCGTTTATGCAGGCATTCATCTTTGCTGATATGGTTTATCACACAGCAAAAGCCCCTAATGGTGAAAAAGGAAAAACATTTATTGAAAGATTTGTAAACGACTTTTCATACTTCGTTGCAATGACTTTGGGCTTGATGGGTATCCACAAAATCGGCGGTGGCAAATATATCGGCGTCGATAATGCCGGCAGAGAAGCTTACAGGGCAGCGCTTGCCGTTCATACGGCTAAGAATAAAGCAGGAGAATTTTTAACCAAAAATGCATTCAAAGAAAGTCTGAAAAATGTTGACAGCCTGTTGAATGTCAAAGGTTTAAAATGGTATCAGAAAATTTGGCAAAAAGCCGCAAGATTTATAAATATAGGTAACGAACATGGCGGAGTTTGGAATAATCCGAACGGCAAAGTGATGAATATTGTCAGAAAAATTGCCAACAAAAACCTCATCGGTGTACCGCTAAGAATTTGGCTTGGTATGGCAGTTGTTACTCCGATATTTGTTAAGGCGACAACTAAAATTGCGCACTTAATCTTCGGACGTCCTACTCATTCCGTTCTTGATGAAGATGAAGAAGTTCAGAATCCTGAGCAAATGCAAAATCCTCAGCAGATGCCTCATATCGATCCGAACGGTTTACCAGATACAAATCTGATTAAACAAACCGTCAATGGTCAGTATAACGGTCAAAACGGTCAAATTAACCAAACTATAACAACTCAAACGGTTAATAATCCGACTACCGATTCTCAGGGAAGATTACAGGAACCTGTAAGAACTTATGTTCCATCGCCTGTCAGTATGATTCAGAGCAAGGATCCGACAGCCGCAAATTTGGCCCTTGCAAATGCAGACAGGGCAGAACAGGAAATCGCAAATATTATGGCATCTGTCCGCAAATCATAAGTTAAACTTATAGACATAAAATCTCCGATATAATATACTTATATCGGAGATTTTTTTATGAACGAACTTGATGTAAAAAGGGTTATAGGATTGATGTCTGGAACATCCTGTGACAGCATTGACGCAGGGCTTTGCGAAGTTTATCCCGATATGTCCGTCAAACTCATCAAAGGGATAAATTACAAATATCCTCCACACATTAAAGAAAAAATCTTTCAGATATTCAGAGGCGAAGCAACAGTATCGGATATTTGCAAGATGAATTTCGCCATAGGTGAATGTTTTGCAAATGCTTCAAATATTCTTATCGGGGAGTTTGGCAAGCCTGATTTTATTTCAAGCCACGGGCAGACGGTTTTTCATTATCCGTTTGATGAAAAAATTGATGATATTTCGTTAAAAAGCACTCTGCAAATTGGTGAAAGTTCGGTTATTGCACAAAAAACAGGATGTATGGTTATATCGAATTTCAGAGAATCAGATATTGTGCAGGGTGGTCAAGGCGCACCTTTAGTCTGCTTTGCAGATGAGAAATGGTTCAGGGGCAAAGATAAAAAGAATTTCGCAATCCAAAATATCGGAGGAATTTCGAATGTAACCGTCGTTTCACAGGACTATGACACATTTGGATTTGATACGGGACTGGGTAATATTATGATAGACTATTGCGCAAACAAATATTTCTCTCTTCCGTATGACAAAGACGGGCAAATTGCTTCTGAAGGTGTTGTTTCTGACAGTTGGCTTGAATGTCTTTTGCAGGATGAGTATTATTTTCTTGAACCGCCAAAATCAACAGGCAGAGAATATTTTAACGCTAAATATATTGAAAACGCACTCAAATATGCCCCTAAAGCCCCGAAAGATATTATAGCAACCGTTACGGCGCTGACTGCAAAATCAATAGCAGATGCCTACGAAAGATTTATTTACCCCAATGTAGGTATTCATGAAGCGGTAATCTGTGGGGGCGGTGCGTATAATAAAACACTTATGAAGCTTTTGCGTACATATCTCCCCTCATACATTGATTTAAAGACCTGCGAAGATTACGGAATTTCAAACAATTTTAAAGAAGTAATGGCTTTTGCACTTTTAGGGTACTGCACATATTACGGAATACCGAACAATCTGCCCTGTGTAACAGGTGCAAAAAAAAGGGTTGTTCTTGGAAAAATAACTTATTAAGAATGTATAAATAATCATTTAATATACTGTCAAAAAATAAAATTTTCATGCTATTATAAATATAGTAGAAAATTAGGGATGTGTGTCATGGCTAATTTAAAAGAAGAAAAAATTATAGGAATACCCCGTGCAATGTCGTTTTATCACAACTACCCGTTTTACTACGGATTTTTTAACGATTTGGGGATAAAAATTGTTTTGTCTGATGTCACGACAAAGCAGACTATGTCAGAGGGTGCAGGACTTGTTGTGACAGAAACCTGTCTGCCTATCAAAATTTATGTCGGACACATTCTCAACCTGATTAAAAAAGGGGTAAAAAATATCCTTGTGCCGTCTTTGCAGTCGGTTGATACAAAGATTTATAACTGTTCAAAAATCAGAGGACTGCCTGACTTAATCAGAAATGTTGTTAAAGAAGATTTTAATATGATAGAAGCAACGCTTGATAAATCCGAAAAAAATCAGGGTTTGTACGAGTTTTTATCTGAATGTGTTGCTCCGTTCGGAATAACCGATAAAAAACTTATAAAAAAGGCGTCAAAAGCAGGCTGGAGATGCTATAACAATTTCCATGTAATGACAAAATCGGGTATGCCGTATTCAAAGGCTTTGAGTTATGCACTTCAGGGCAAAGTCGTAATCGGTTCTAACACAAAGGAATATCCGATTTCTATTGCTCTTATCGGTCACGGCTACAACATTTATGATGATAGAGCATGTATGAAAATCGTTGATAAACTTGAAAAAATGGATGTTAAAGTCTGCACATCTCTGCAACTTTCATCAGAACAACTTGATGAGGGTATCGCAAGTCTTAATAAAGACAAATATTGGGCAAACGAAGACGAAATGACGGGTACGGCAGGGCATTATCTTAAAGATAACAAAATTGACGGGGTTGTAACCGTTACGGCGTTTGGATGTGGCCCTGATTCACTGATGGTTGAAATTATCACAAGAAAAGCAAAACAGTTTAACAAACCGCTTTTGAACCTTACTATCGACGAGCAGACAGGGGAAGCAGGTTTTATCACAAGACTTGAAGCTTTTGTCGATATGTTGTTCCGCAAAAAACGTGCATCGATTGTTAATAAAATCAATTTAAACGAAACCGAAGAAGCACAATATACACCCAACATGGATATTATAGAAACAAAATCGTAATAAATTATTTTTGTGGTATAATTTTATTGCGAGGTATAAATATGCAATTGGAATTTTTATATTCAAAAATACACAGAGCAACAGTAACCGATGCTAATTTGAATTATGTCGGTTCAATTACTATAGATAAGGCGCTTTTAGATGCCGCTAATATGAAAGAATGGCAAAAAGTTGAAATTCTTGATGTAAATAACGGCGAAAGATTCCAAACATATATAATTTCAGGGAAAGCAAATTCAGGCTGTATCTGCTTAAACGGTGCAGCAGCAAGAAAGGTTCAAAAAGGAGATAAGGTTATAATCGTTACCTACGCATCTATGGATGAAAAAGAAGCTCAAACCCACAAACCAACTGTTGTAATTGTGGATGATAATAATAAGATTATTGAAAAATAAGTTACATCCCTCTTTATATAATCTTTACTTGACCTTTTGGTAATAAAATTTTATGCTATATAGGTTAAAATACTTGGATATTAAAATGCAGGCCGGTTTGGTAATGCCGGCAGAAAAGAGGTAAGTATGACGGAATTTACGTACAAAAGAGGAGACGGGAAAACTTTTTCGCCTGATGATATTAAAAGATTAATCGGCGAATACAACATCAAGTTTATTAAATTGCAGTTTGTTGACATCAACGGGCAGGTTAAAAATATGACTTTACCGTCAGAACAAATTGACAAAATTTTAAATAATGAAATTATGCTTGACGGCTCTTCAATCAAAGGTTTCAGAAGTATTGAAACCTCTGATATGTTCTTCCATCCTGATTTGTCAAGTTTTCAGATTTTGCCATGGAGAGAACATGAAGGCGGAAATTCCGCACGTTTAATCTGTGATATATATAATGTTGACGGAACACCGTTTGAAGGATGCCCGAGATGCAACCTCAAACGTGTTATGCAGGCTGCCGAAAAAATGGGATTTTCCATGAACATCGGGCCTGAAGCGGAGTTTTTCTTATTTGCAAAAGACAAAGACGGAAAAATTACCACAACAACCCAAGACCACGCAGGCTACTATGATGTAGGGCCTGAGGATTTAGGCGAAGATGTCCGTTCGGATATCGTTTTGACTTTGCAGGAAATGGGGTTTGATATTGAGGCTTCACACCACGAAGTTGCAGACGGTCAGCATGAAATCGATTTTAAATATTCTGATATTTTGACTGCCGCTGATAATGTAACAACCTTTAAGGTCGCAGTAAGAGCCATCGCTGCTAAACATAATCTGCATGCAACTTTTATGCCGAAACCGATTTTCGGGATAAACGGCTCAGGTATGCACTGTAATATTTCGCTTTTCAAAAACGGCAAAAACGCTTTTTATGATGAAAAAGCAGAATACCAGCTGTCAGATATTGCAAAATATTCGGTCGGTGGTATCTTAAAACATGTTAAAAACTTCACTGCCGTTACAAATCCGCTTGTAAACAGTTACAAACGACTTGTTCCCGGGTACGAAGCACCTGTATATTTGGCATGGTCACTTGCTAACAGAAGCGCATTGTTAAGAGTCCCCGCAAAAAGAGGGGTTTCAACAAGAGTCGAACTTCGTTCACCTGATCCTGCGTGCAACCCGTATCTTGCTTTTGCGGCAATCTTAGAAGCCTGCATGGACGGTATCAGAAACAAAATTGATCCGCCTGCTCCTGTTGAAAGCAATATTTATAAATTAAGTGCAAAAGAACGTAAAAAACAGAGAATTGATTCACTCCCCGGAAGTCTTGCAGATGCACTTGAACAAATGGATAAATCACTTGTCACAAGAGCCGCACTCGGCGACCACATATTCTCTGAATTTATGACCTCCAAAAAGAAAGAATGGGATTCGTTCAGAACTTACGTTTCTCAGTGGGAAATTGATAAATATCTTGCAAGATATTAATCAGAACAATATATAATAAAAACGGGTTTTAAAAACCCGTTTTTTTATTTCAAAATTTCATCAAGCAACTGTGCATTTTTTGATGCGCTTTCAATTTGTGATTTAGATAGTCTGCGCATATAATTTTTTAGTGCTTCTCTTATTAATTCACTTCTTGAAAGTTTTTCACTGCCTGCAAGTCCGTCAACCTTGTTTAAAAACTCATCGGGCATTGTAACTAAAACTTTTGCCATATAAAACCCTTTCTTACACTTAATTCGTTTCTTAATGTGATTATATCATACGGATATCCTTTTTACAAGCGATTTGGTTGTTTATGTTATAATTTGTTTAGATAAATAAGGAGTATGAGAGAAATGAAAGTAAATAAGAATTATAAAAATATAGCGCAGAGTTATCTGTTTTCAACTATTGCAAAAAAAGTGGGGGAATATACAAGCGCGCATCCTGACAAAAAAATCATTAAACTTGGTATCGGCGATGTTACTCTCCCTTTGTGCGAATGTGTAGTTAAGGCTTTGAAAGACGCATCTGACGAGATGGGAGTGAAAGAAACATTCAAAGGTTACGGACCTGAACAGGGTTATGAGTTTTTAAAAACCTCAATTCAGCAATATTATAAAAGCCATGGTGTGGATTTAGATAACGGTGAAATTTTTATTTCTGACGGTGCAAAATCAGATTTGGGCAACATTTTGGATTTGTTTGACAAGGATAATACCGTTCTTGTGCCTGATCCTGTTTATCCTGTTTATGTTGATACAAATACTATGAATGGCAGAAAAATCGTTTATATAAACGCAAATGCACAGAATGAGTTTTTGCCTTTGCCCGATGAAAGTATAAAGGCTGATATTATCTATATTTGTTCCCCAAATAACCCGACAGGGGCCGTTTATAATAAAGAACAACTCAAAAAATGGGTAGATTATGCAAACAAAAACAATGCGGTTATTCTTTTTGACAGTGCTTATGAATGTTTTATAACGGATGAAAATCTCCCCCGCAGTATTTATGAAATTGAAGGTGCGAAAACCTGTGCGATAGAATTTTGTTCATTCTCAAAAATGGCAGGTTTTACGGGCACAAGATGCGGTTGGACTGTTGTTCCGAACACTCTGCTCTTTGAAGATATGAGTTTGAATAAGATGTGGTTAAGACGTCAGACGACAAAATTTAACGGCGTTCCTTATATCGTACAAAAAGGCGCACAGGCTGTGTTTACTCCTGAAGGTCAGAAAGAAATTCAGGAAAATCTTAATTATTACAAAGAAAATGCCAAACTGATTTCTGATATGCTTAAAAAACATAATATTTGGCATATCGGCGGTAAACATTCTCCTTATATATGGTTAAGATGCCCGAATAATATGAAATCGTGGGAATTTTTCGATTACTTGCTTGAAAATGTGCAAATTGTCGGGACTCCCGGTTCAGGCTTTGGCAATAACGGCGAAGGGTATTTCCGACTGACATCTTTCGGAAGCAGGGAAAACACGAAAGAAGCGGTTGAAAGACTTGATAAATTTCTGCCGTAAATAATTAGCCGTAACGGGCAATATTACAGGACAAATCGGGTAATGTAAGCAGGAATTAAAACTTATAAAATCATAATGTACACCTGAAAAGATAAAGGAGGCATTATGAAAAAGATATTACCTGTTTTTGCGTTGTTCGCACTTTTGGCAGTCCCTCAGGGCTCATTTGCGTGGTCTTACGACGGTATTCAAAGTCTGAATCCGTTTACCGGATTTAGAAACTGTAATCCTTGTAAGGTTGAACGCTGTCAAAAACGTAAACTCACAAAATGTGAAAAATTACATGGAGTTAAACTGATTCGCGGTACAAATTGCGGATGCGCCGCACCTGTTCAACCCATTTACATGGAGAAAAACTGTGCCGGATGCAAAAGAGCATTCTAAACAAAAACTTTTCGTTTTGTTCCGACCTGTAAAAAAAGATGCGCCATTGGCGCATCTTTTTAATATTCAATATCTCTTAGTGCATTAAATATTTTATCGGTTATTTCCTGAATATATTCCTGACTTACAAGTCCGTTGATTATTGCATCGGAAATCTGATAAGTCGGGCGAATATACTGCTGTGCCGTTCTGTTTACATCCGCAAACTGCAAATCGGCAGCCGTACCCTCTTTCCCTCTTTGTTTTGCACGTTTGTACCAGCGTTCTTTGATGACATCAAGCGGAGTAAAGACATAGACTTTGACATCCATAATATCTCTTATGCCTTCATTCAAGACATACAAACCTTCGGTTAAAATAACTTTAGCCGGTGTTTTTTCTTCTCCGTCGGGGAAGGATTCACAGGTTACAAAATCATATCTGGGTGATTTTATTGTCATACCTTCTTTTAATGCCACAAGATGCTCCTGCATAAGGCTTAAATTTATTGCATCAGGGGTGTCAAAACTGAACCCTGTTTTAAAAAGTTCTTCATAACTGCCTGCTTCTTTAAGTTCTTTAGAGGTGTCTTTATAATAGTCATCACAACGGATAACGGTATAAATCCCCTCTTTTTTATCCTTAACGCATGCCTTAATTGTATTATCAACAAAAACGGTTTTACCTGAAGCACTTTCGCCTGTAATACCGATAAGAAAAGTCTTTTTCTTATCCTGAACAACTTTTCTTGCAATATCCATTACAAGATTATCCGAAATCTTTAAAAATAAAGGCTGTTCCTGTTTTTTATCTTCTTCCAAAATTTTATTCAGTGCATCGACAATACTTGAAACAATTTCCATATCTCTGCGATTTGAATAGTAATCGTAGTTTGTTAATTCGTAATCCCTAATCATATCTTTCCCTTGCAATAACATACACTATATTCTAATTCAAGGAAATTTAAACTTCCACAAAAGTTTTATTTTTGTAACAAAAAATTCATAATATTAAAGATTTTACGATGTCATGACGAAGATATATTTGTCAGAAGATTACAAGGAGTTATAGTTTATGAACGAAGCAATGTATGATGACTCTGTGAGAGAAGCGCAAGAAGCAGGGCTTAACAGTTTGAGGTGCGAAGTAAAATCCGTAGAAGCAGTAATTGAGAAATTTTTAACCCAAATTCTTGAATGTACTTCATCACTATCTGAGAGAGATTTTTTGGTTTGCGGGATATAATTTCACAAGACAAAATAATCAAAAAAAAGAGCCTTACTTTTGTAAGGCTCTTTTTTCAATTTTGTTATTAACCCATATATTGGAAGGTGTAACCCATCGGATATTTTAAGAAGATGTTTTCACCAGGCATAAGTAATGAGTTTACGAATCCCTGAGTTGGATTGAACATTCCGAGCGGGTTGCTCATACCCATTCCCATTCCTATTCCTGTTCCCATCATCGGGCTCATTCCAAGTCCTGCACCGAACGGATTTGCAAAGCCGTAATTTGCACCCGGAGTTATTAATCCTGTTCCGAAAGGATTTGTTGTTACAGGAGCTGTACCTGTTGCAGTACCTGTAGTACTTCCTGATGAGGATCCGTTTGATGAACCTGAACCTGATGAAGTACTGCCTGATGAAGTACTGCCTGATGAACTTGTGCGTTCTTTTTCAGCCTTTTGTCTTGCTTCTTCGGCTTCTGCCTCTGCTTCAGCTTCAGCCTGTGCCTGAGCCTGTGCTTCTGCCTGAGCCTGTGCTTCTTCTTCCTCATCATCAGGTTCCGGAGCAACGGCTTTTCTTACAAACATACCTGCGATACCGCCGACGATACCGCCGATAACTGTACCGATACCAGGACAAATACAACTGCCGATTGCTGCACCGCCTGCCATACAGCCAAGTTCAACGCCTGCGCCGAGGACTTGTTTTGCGGCACCTTTTATTCCTTCTTTTTTATAGCCTTTAATTATATTAGGAATTTCAAATACAATAGTTAATAATGCACCGATGTACGGCATTTTCTTGCCGATACCTTTACCAAGACCTTTCAATGCCCCCAAAAACTTGCTTGTTCCTTTCATCCTTGCAAGACGCATACCTGCCTTAGTTGATCTTGTTAAAGATTTTGGTAAACCTACGGTTGTTTTCCAAAAGCGACTCAGAAAACCGCCTTTTGCTGCATTTAATGCCCCTACATGACTTTCAAAAGCCTTTCCTGCGACTTTTGCTTTTGACCAAATTGAACCTTTTGGTGCGGCCTTGTATGCTTTACCGATAATGTGCGAACTTTCGCCAAAAATAAATTCAGGTGCACATTTCAAAGCACGTCCGACAATACTTAGTATTCCCATGATTTTCCCCTTTATTTATATCCCCTGTAAATATATAAAGTTTATTTATTCATGAGAATTGCTTTTTTATTTTTAATTATTAAGAAATATTAACAAATACGTTAAACATATTATCGTAATATGCTCAAGTAAT
>Ga0256405_10011735_pt1 | contig 11069 bp, 12 predicted proteins | sample RumenRJG_02DNA_FD_189096 | JGI IMG/M metagenome (GOLD analysis project Ga0256405, IMG submission 189096) | Bovine rumen microbial communities from Lethbridge, Alberta, Canada - RJG_02 | ecosystem: Host-associated > Mammals > Digestive system > Stomach > Rumen | place: Canada: Alberta...
CGGATAGGCGGAGCTTACTCCTTGACGCGAGCCAGATAGCTGCCGTCGCGGGTGTCGACCTGGATGAGGTCGCCCTCGTTGATGAACAGAGGAACGCGTACCTCGACGCCGGTCTCCAGCGTAGCGGGCTTCAGCGTGTTCGTAGCGGTGTCGCCCTTCACGCCCGGCTCAGAGTGGATCACGCGGAGGTTGGTCTTCACCGGCATCTCAGCGTAGAGGATGGTGCCGTCGGTCGTGTCGCTCACCACTTCCACGATGTCGCTCTCCTTCATGAACTCATGGCCGATGACGAGTTCGTTGTCAATGGGAATCTGCTCGAAGGTCTCCTGGTTCATAAAGATGCGTCCCGACTGGTCCTCGTAGAGGTACTGGTAGGGGCGGCGCTCGATGACGACGTCCTCGAGTTTCTCGCCGATGTTGAAGCGGCGCTCCAGCACGCGGCCGTCGCTGACGTTCTTCACCTTGATAATCATGATGGTGTTACCCTTACCCGGCTTGCGGTGCTGGAAATCGATGCAAACCCAAATGCCACCGTCCATGCGAATGGCGGTGCCTTTTTTAATGTCTTGTGAATTAATCATATAACCTAAAATATTGTTTTTATATTGCTTTCGGGGTGCAAAGGTACAAAAAAAATGAGAAATGCGAAATGAGAAATGAGAAAATTTGCCAAAAAACTTGCGTAATTCAAAAGAAATGAGTACTTTTGCACCCCAAAACGAATAATAAATAATAAAAATAAGAGTAGACAGCAATGAAAAGAACATTTCAGCCGCACAATCGCCGTCGCGTCAACAAGCACGGCTTCCGTGAGAGAATGGCCACTAAGAATGGTCGCCGCGTGTTGGCTTCACGCCGCGCAAAGGGTCGTAAGAAGTTAACTGTTTCTGATGAGCATCACGGAAAGTAAAAGAACGGACGCTTCAAAAGAAAAAACAAAGCAAAAAACAGAAAGAAGTGAAGATTTTCTTTGCTTCTTTCTGTTTTTTTTGTACTTTTGTGGGCGAAAAGATATTCATAGATGAAAGCAAAGGAGTTTTTTGGCAAATTCTGCAGCTTCTACCTGTGCGGAAATTTGCTGGCTATGGCGCTGGTCGTTGTGGGACTATGCTTCGGCGTGAAGTATGGACTGGAAATCTATACCCATCATGGCGAGGGCATCGAGGTACCCGACCTGGTGAATATGCGTTCGGCCAACGCTCGCCTGCTGTTGATAGAGAAAGGACTGGAACTCGTCGTGTCCGATTCGGGCTACAACAAGCGGTTGCCCGCCGACTGCATCTTGGCACAGTCGCCAGGCCCGGGCATGAAGGTCAAGTCGGGCCACATCATCTATGTCACTATCAACTCGCCGTCGTCGCCGTCGTTTCCCATTCCCGACCTGATAGACAACAGCAGCTACCGTGAGGCCGAGGCCAAGCTGACGTCGCTCGGCTTCAAGCTGTTGCCGCCGAAGCGTGTTACCGGCGAGCGCGACTGGGTATACGGTATTCTCTCGCGCGGCCGTCATGTCAACACGGGCGACCACGTGTCCATCGACTCGCCGCTGACGCTTATCATCGGTAACGGCCAGTACGGCGAAGAGGAAGACATTGACTACACGGATGCCGACGACATAGACCAGCAGTACATCGATGGCGAGGACGATTTCGTAGAAGTCGAGGTTCCGGATTCGAATGACGAGACGAGCGATGGACAGTGATGAGTTATACGAGCACTTCCGTATAGAAGTGGACGGCGGTCAGGAGCCGCTGCGCATAGACAAGTTCCTGACCGAGCACATGCAGCACACCACGCGCAACCGCATCCAGCAGGCTGCCGACGCGGGGTTCATCTATGTCGGCGACCGTCCCGTGAAGAGTAACTATAAGGTACGCCCGGGCGATGTCGTCACGCTGATGCTCGACTATCCGCACTACGACACGACCATCGAGCCCGAGGAGCTGCCGCTCGACGTGGTCTATGAGGACGACCAGCTGATGGTCATCAACAAGCCCGCCGGCATGGTGGTGCATCCCGGTGTGGGCAACTTCCACGGCACGCTGGTCAACGCCATTGCCTGGCACCTGCGTAACCTGCCGACCTACGACCCCAACGACCCGAGTGTCGGCCTGGTACACCGCATCGACAAGGACACCAGCGGACTGCTCGTCGTGGCGAAGACCCCCGAGGCGAAGACCTCGCTGGGCAAGCAGTTCTTCGACCACGACACCCACCGCTCCTACAACGCCCTGGTGTGGGGACACTTCACCGAGGACGCGGGACGCATCGAGGGCAACATAGGCCGCGACCCCCGCGACCGTCAGCGCATGGCCGTCTTCCCGCCCGACAGCGACACGGGCAAGCCCGCCGTCACCCATTGGCGCACGCTGGAGCGCTTCGGCTACACCACCCTGGTGGAGTGCCGCCTGGAGACGGGACGCACCCACCAGATACGTGCCCACATGAAGCACATCGGCCACCCCCTGTTCTGCGACGAGCGTTACGGAGGCACCGAGATTCTGCGCGGCGAACGGTCGAGTACCTACAAGGCATTCATCCAAAACTGCTTCAAGCTATGTCCCCGGCAGGTGCTCCACGCCCGTACACTTGGCTTTGTCCATCCCGTGACGGGACAGCAGATGGACTTCACCAGCGAGTGGCCTGAGGATATGGCCGCCGTGATTGACAAATGGAGAACTTATATAAAAGGTAATACAAATAATACACTATGAAAAATTTGAAGAGAAACATTGCCATCGTCTGTGGTGGCGACTCATCGGAGCACGACGTATCGTTGCGCTCGGCACAGGGACTTTATTCATTCTTTGACAAGGAACGCTATAACGTCTACATTGTTGACATCAAGGGACTCGACTGGAAAGTAGAGCTGCCCGGCGGACTGACGGCCAAGATTGACCGTAACGACTTCTCGTTTACAGAGGACGGCCAGAAGCGATGCTTCGACTACGCCTACATCACCATCCACGGCACCCCCGGCGAGAATGGCCGTCTGCAGGGGTATTTCGACCTCATCGGACTGCCCTACTCCACCAGCGGCGTGCTCGTCGAGGCCATGACCTTCGACAAGTTCGTCCTCAACCAGTATCTCCGCGGCTATGGTGTCAGCGTGGCCGAGTCGCTGCTTATCCGCAAGGGCTATGAGGAGCTGGTCAGCGACGAGGAGATAGAGCGCCAGATAGGTATGCCCTGCTTCGTGAAGCCGGCTGCCGACGGCTCGTCGTTCGGCGTGACGAAGGTGAAGAACGCCGACCAGCTGGCTCCCGCCATCCGCAAGGCGATGATGGAGAGTCCCGAGGTGATGGTCGAATCGTTCCTCGACGGCACCGAGATTACTCAGGGTTGTTACAAGACGCGCGAGAAGACCGTCCTGCTGCCTATCACCGAGGTGGTGACGTCGAACGAGTTCTTCGACTACGACGCCAAGTACAATGGTCAGGTGCAGGAGATAACCCCGGCCCGCATTGCCCCCGAGATAGCAGAGCGTGTCTCGAAGGTTACCAGCCACATCTACGACATCCTGCGCTGCAACGGCATCATCCGCATCGACTACATCATCTCGAAGGAAGGAAAGATTTCCATGCTCGAGGTGAACACCACGCCGGGCATGACCGCCACCAGCTTTATTCCCCAGCAGGTGCGTGCCGCCGGCTTGGAGATGAAGGATGTCCTGGCCGACATCGTCGAGAACCAGTTCTGAGTAAATTGTGAATTCTGAATTGTGAATTGTCAATTGTGAATTGAACAAAATAAGCTGCTGCCGTTATGAAGTACGATATTCATGAGTTCGACGAAATCAGGCCGTATGAGCCGGAAGAGATGCAGCAGGCGTTCGAGGAGCTGATTAGCGACCGCCAGTTTAACGTGATGATGAAGGGCTTCGCTCCGTGGCTGCCCAAGTTGTTGCGCAATGGCGCACTGCGCCTGGCATTTAAGGGCGTGAAGACGCCGCTGGACTTCCAGAAGCGGTTTATGAAGCCCATCGTGAACTACATCATCCGCAAGCATACGGATGGATGCACCTTCGGCCATGCCCTGCTGCCGGAAGGGAAGCGCGACGAGCGCTTCACCTTTGTCTCCAACCACCGCGACATAGTGCTCGACTCGGCTTTCCTGGACGTACTGCTGATTAATGCCGGCTATCAGACGACGGTTGAGATAGGCATTGGCGACAACCTGCTGATCTATCCCTGGATCAAGCGGCTCGTCCGTATGAACAAGGCGTTCACCGTGCGCCGCGGCTTGACGGCCCACGAGATGCTGCGGTCGAGTATGCTGATGAGCCAGTACATACACTATGCCGTGACGCAGAAGCGTGAGAACATCTGGATAGCGCAGCGCGAAGGGCGCGCCAAGGACAGCGACGACCGCACGCAGGAGTCGGTGCTGAAGATGCTGGCGATGGGCGGCGAGCTGCGCGAACTGAACATCGTGCCGCTGACTATCAGCTATGAGTATGACCCGTGCGACTATCTCAAGGCTCAGGAGTTCCAGCTGAAGCGCGACAACCCGTCGTTCAAGAAGAGCCGTCAGGACGACCTTGACAACATGAAGACAGGCATCTTCGGCTATAAGGGTCGCGTGAACTACCACTGCGGTAAGCCTGTCAACAGCTGGATGGGCGAGCTTGACAACAGTCTGCCTAAGAACGAATACTTCCAGGCGTTAGCTCATCGCATGGACCGTGAGATACACTGCGGCTACAAGCTCTTCCCCTGTAATTACATTGCTGCCGACCTGCTTGAAGGCAAGCAGGAGCGCACGAGCCACTATACGCCAGCCGACGTGGAGCGCTTTGAGAAGTATGTCGACGGACAGATAGCCAAGATCACGATTCCCGGCAAGGACGTACCATTCCTGCGTGAGCGTATCCTCACGATGTATGCCAACCCCATGTATAACCATATTGCTGCACGACAATGAGACGACAGTTGCTTTGCCTGATACTATGTGTGACAGCCTTCGTGGGCTGCGAACAGGACACCTACGACAAGGGCGACGCCAGCTATTCCTATATGCGGGCCGACTTTGTAGAAGCTAACGTTGGCAGCGACAAGCGCATTGCCGGCGTCGTGACCGACGATGATGCACAGCTTCAGCTGACGACGCCCTTCTCGGCCAGCTGGATTCAGCGCGCCGACACGGTCTACCGCGCCGTGATGTTCTACAACCTGAAAGGTCAGCAGGCAGAGGCCGTCAACGTGCAGCGCATTTCCACCCTTAGCGTCAGGACGTCGCAGCAGGCTCGGAGCGCTGTGATGAACGACCCGCTGAAGTTGGAGTCGGTATGGCTGAGCGGCAATAAGAAGTACCTCAACCTGCGTGTCGTCGTGATGACCGGTCAGACGGATGACGAGAGTGCTACGCAGACGCTGGGCGTGGTCGGCGATACCATCATCGTGGGCGACGACAACTTGCGCACCTACCACCTGCGGCTGCTGCACAGTCAGGGCGACATACCCCAATACTACTCGCAACGAGTCTACTTCAGCATACCTGTTGGCAGGCTTGGTGTAGACTCGTTGCGACTGTCGGTCAGTACTTATGACGGTGTGGTGACTAAGGGCTTCCGCCTTTAGCCTAAGGCTTTTTCCAGTTCCCGGATATCGTCGTCGGTCGTGGCCCAGCTGGTCACGAAGCGGCAGATGAAATGATGCTCGTCGAGAGGTCCCCAGTGGGTGAACTGCACCCGCTGTTCCAGTTCGTGCATCTGCTCGTTGGGCAGCACGACAAACTGCTGGTTGGTAGGCGAGTCGATATAGAGTTGCAGTCCCTTTCTGACGAACAGCTCCTTGACCTGCATGGCCTTGTCAACGGCGTGCTGCGAAATCTTCAGGTACAGTCCGCCGGTGAAGAGTGCGTCGAACTGTACACCACAGAGCCGTCCCTTGGCAAACAGGGCACCGTGCTGCTTGATGTGGGAGAAGAACCCCTTCGGCGCGTTGCCACGGGGGAAGACGACGGCCTCGCCGCAGAGCGCGCCGACCTTGGTCCCGCCGATGTAGAAAGCGTCGCAGTGGCGGGCCAGCCACGGCAGTGTCAGTTCGCCCTTGGAGGCGGCTATGCCGTAGCCTAAGCGTGCCCCGTCGATGTAGAGCAGCAAGCTATAGCGCGCGCATACCTTATATATATGTTCTATCTCGGCAGCTGTGTACAGCGTGCCTAACTCCGTGGGCAGCGAGATGTAGACCATGCCGGGCTGAGCGACGTGGTCGCGGCTCTCGTCGCCCTCGAACACCTTCATCCATTGCTCCAGCTCGTCGGCACTGAGGCGCCCGTCGTGCGAGGGTAATGTGATGACCTTGTGGCCAGAATGCTCAATGGCACCGGCCTCGTGGACGGCAATATGTCCTGTCTCGATGGTGACGACCGCCTCGTAGGGGCGCAGCATACCGTCGATGACCGTGTCGTTGGTCTGCGTGCCGCCGCCTAAGAACCAGATGGCGGCATCGGGCGTCTCGCAAGCCTGGCGTATCTTCTCCTTGGCCTGAAGCGTGAAGCGGTCGTAGCCGTAGGTGCCGGTTACCTCGCCGTTGGTCGCCACCAGATGTCGCAGCACCTCGGGATGTGCCCCGTTGTTATAGTCGCACTCGAAGGAGATCATAGGGCTTCAAGCATCCGTTTCAGTACAACCGAACAGCTGATTTCGCGGTTGGCAGCCTCGGGAATGACGATGGAGTTTTCAGACTCTATGACGTCGTCGGTCACGATCAGGCCGCGGCGCACGGGCAGGCAGTGCATGAACTTGCCGTTGTTCGTCCATGACATGTGCTCGGTGTCTACCGTCCACGACATGTCCTTCGACGTTATCTTGCCATAGTCGGCCAGGTTGGTGACGCCGGGGTTCGACCAGTTCTTGGCGTAGATGAAGTCGGCACCCTCGAAAGCCTTGCGCTGGTCGTACTCCACACGGGCGTTACCCACGAACTTCGGGTCAAGTTCGTAGCCCTCGGGATGGGTGACGACGAAGTCTACGTCGGCAGCGTTCATCCACTGGGCGAACGAGTTGGGCACGGCCTGCGGCAGGGCGCGGCAGTGAGGCGCCCAGGTCAGCACCACCTTCGGTTTGGCAGCGGATGAACCGCTGCCTGCAGGGCGCTTCCAGTATTCCTCAATGGTGATGAGGTCGGCAAAAGCCTGCAGCGGGTGTACCGTTGCCGTCTCCATGGCGAAGACGGGACGTCCCGAGTACTTGATGAACTGGTTCACCACCGTCTCGGCATAGTCGTACTCGCGGTCGGTCAGTCCGGCAAAGGAGCGCACGCCGATGATGTCGCAGTAGCAGCCCATGACGGGGATGGCCTCTAAGAGGTGTTCGCTCTTGTCGCCGTCCATGATGACGCCGCGCTCCGTCTCCAGTTTCCATGCCCCGGCGTTCACGTCGAGCACGATGACGTTCATGCCTAAGTTCATGGCAGCCTTCTGCGTCGACAGGCGTGTACGCAGAGAGTTGTTGAAGAATATCATCATCAGCGTCTTGTTGTGTCCCAAGTGCTGATACTTGTAACGGTCGTTCTTAATCTCCTGTGCTTCGGCCAGGGCCTGAGCTAAGGGACCGATGTCCCCCACGTTCATAAATGTCTTCATATTCTTGTTGTTGTTTAGTTTCTTAGATAGCAGCTAATGCCAGTGAATGGTACTTCGACTCCGGCGAGTCGCTTCGCGAAGGCATCACCACGGGTTTCAGTGTGCCCTGCAGCACGCCTGCGGTCTTGGCGTAGGCGAAGAGCGTCAGCGTCTTGTAGAAGACGTTGCCCGCCACGATGTCGGGGAAGATGAGGGCGTCGGCCTGTCCGTCGACGGCTGAGTGGATGCCCTTCTCGCGGAGACTGACGCTGTCGAGCGATGTCTTCAGGTCCAGCGGTCCGTCGATGATGCAGCGTCCGAAGTAGCCGCTCTGTGCCAGAGCGATGATGTCGAGGTAGTCCTGGGTATAGGGGAAGGCCTTCTTGCTGACCTTCTCGGCACAGTGGATGAGCGAGATGCGCGGCTCCTCGATGCCCAGGGCGTGGCAGACATAGTTTACGTAGTGTATCTGCTGGCGGCGCTGGTCGTTGGTGGGTATGGGAATGACGGCAGCGTCGGTGAAGAAGAGCAGTTTCTCATACTTCGGGATTTCGGCCATGGCGATGTGTGTCAGCACGCGACCGGGCCGCATGATGCCTGTCTCTTTGTCGAGGATGGCGCGCAGCACGACGTCAGAATTGATGAGACCTTTCATCAGGATGTCGGCCTCATGATGACGCACCATGCTGACAGCACGGCGGGCGCACTCGTCCTTATCGTCTCCGTCGACAAGAATAGGTTCGATGAACCCCATCTCCTGTCCTTTTTCAATAGCATAGCGTGTAGAGGCGTCGCCCGGACAGACGACGGCCACGCGCTTACGGTCGCCCCGCTGTTGCAGGAAGCGCGTCATGTCGTTAAGGGTCTTTATCGGTTGCATAGGCTTTTTGTTTAAGGTTACAGGCAGTAGCCAACGGTCACCTGTATGACGCGGTTGCTGTACTTGCCGCCTTCGTCCAGCTTATTCAGGTTCAACAGGCCGAAGTTATAGCGGGCGTCAAGACGCCATTTGTCGAAATCGTAGCTGATACCTACGGGGATGCCGAAGTCGAAGCTGTTATAGGTGGTGCCGCTGGATGTGTAGCTCTTCCAGCTGTTGTCGAAATACTGGTCGTAGCCTAACTTCTTGTAGAAGGCATAGCCCGGCTGGAGGCCAGCCTTCACGGCCAGTCCCTTGAAGATATAGTAGTTCAGCATGATGGGCACATTGACGTAATGCAGCGTGGCTGAGTAGTTCTTCTGCCGCTCAATGTCGTCGTAGCCGTGACCTTGCAGTGAGTAGAGCAGTCCTACCGACAGGCTCATCGACTCCGAGAACTGGTAGTCGCCATCAATGCCCGCGGCCACGCCGACACGCATCGTTGGCTTCAGTTCCGTATTGCCATGGTAGTAGATGTCGCTTCCGGCAATGGTTGCCAGGTTGACGCCAACCTTGGGAATGAAGGTCAGTTTTCCAACTTCTTTCTGTGCGAAACCTTGCAGCGATGCAAGTAACAATGTCAGTGTAAAGATTGCTTTTCTCATGTCGTACTTCAATTATTTTTAATGAATAAAACGTAAAAAATCGTCAGTTATTGTGCGCGGATAAGAATAAAGTTGTATATTTGCATCATGTTAGAGAAACAGATTATCGATATTCATCTCGAGGAAGCCATGCAGATGGGTGGCTCCGTATCGTTGGGCGAGGGGTTGGTGCTCACTGACAACGTCTCCGTAGGCCCCGTCTACGATGGCCCGAAACGTATCAACTATATCATCATGGCGTTATGCCAAAGAGGAGAGGCGCACTATACTATTGACACCCGTCAGCAGAGTGTCAGGCAGGGTGACCTGCTCTTTGTCTCAGAGCGCCATATCGTTGACAGCTATCAGATGTCGCCAGACTTCAAGTGCCAGTGTATCATGGTGAGTACGGAGTTCTATCACAGCTTTGTGCTCAACGTGAAGAACGTCTCGTCGCTGTTGCTCTTCTCGACGAAGAATCCTGTCGTGAAACTCACAGAAGCCGAGATACAGACCTATGGCAACTATTACACGTCCATCCGCGACAAGATTGTTACCGACCATCCCTATCGCACCGAGGTGGTGAAGGCTATGCTGTTGGCCATGTTCTACGATATGTCGGGCGTCATCTGGCGCATCGAGCAGCGTCCGGGCAACAGTCCGTCGCGTGCCGAGGCCATCTTTGCGGATTTCATCAAGCTGTTGGAGGCCAACTTCCGCAGCGAGCGGCGCGTGGGCTGGTATGCCAATCAGCTCCAGATTTCGCCGAAATATATGTCTGAGGTGGTGAAGCTGATCAGCAAGCGTACGCCCAACGACTGGATAGACCATTACGTCGTGCTGGAGTTGCGCGTACTCCTGAAGAATTCCACAAAGACCATCAAGGAGATTACCGAAGAGCTACATTTCCCCAACCAGTCGTTCCTTGGCAAGTATTTCAAGGAGCATGTCGGGGTCAGTCCCTCGGAGTTCCGGAGGTCGAAGTAATGGCTTCTGCCACGTCGCACAGCTCCTGATACCAGTCGGCTCCGAAGCGGCGCACGAGCGGTTCCTTCAGGAACACATAGACAGGCATGTCAAGCTCCCGTCCCTTCCTGACAGCGTCTTCACAGATTTTCCAGCGGTTGTAGTTCAGGGCAACGGTGCCGTCGCTGAACTGCTTTTCGCGTATGGGGTAAAGCGCACAGCTGACGGGTTTGCAGAATGGTGTCTTTCCATTCCTATAGGCTTTCTCCAGGGCGCATAGGCAGTTGTCGCCGTCGTAGCAGGTGAAGACGCAGTCTTTGCCGCCGACGATGCTCGTCACCAGGTCGCCGTCGCGGTCGGTATAGGCTACCCCCTGCTGGTCGATAACGGCCTGAGCCTGTGCCGACAGGTCGCCCCACACGGTGTCGAGCGCGTCTTCGATACCGGCAATCTCGTCCATCGCCACCGGTGCGCCGGCGTCGCCCTCTACGCAGCAGATGCCTTTACACTTTTCGTAGTCGCAGCAGAACCGCTCCGTCAGTATGTCCGACGAGATCAGTACGCCGCCTACTTCTAATATTGGTGGTATTTCGTTTACCATTGTATGGGTTCTATTCCATTCTGTTTCAGATATTCATTACAGCGCGAGAACTGGTGCTGGCCGAACCAGCCACCACGGTTGGCTGAGAGTGGCGAGGGGTGGACGGACTCCAGGACGAGATTCCTGTCCTTAGGTATCATATACGCCTTGCCGCGCGCATAGCCGCCCCAGAGCATATAGACCAAGTGCTCACGATGCGAGGCCAAAGCCTGAATGGCGGCATCGGTGAACTTCTGCCAGCCCAGCGTAGCGTGGCTGTTGGCCTGGTGGGCACGTACCGTCAGCGTAGCGTTCAGCAGCAGCACGCCCTGCTCCGCCCAGCGCGTCAGGTTGCCCGAGGCAGGAATCGGTGTGCCGAGGTCGGCCTGTATCTCCTTGAAGATGTTTTGCAGCGACGGCGGGAACATCACCCCGTCCTGCACCGAGAAGCTCA
>Ga0256405_10011736_pt1 | contig 11069 bp, 9 predicted proteins | sample RumenRJG_02DNA_FD_189096 | JGI IMG/M metagenome (GOLD analysis project Ga0256405, IMG submission 189096) | Bovine rumen microbial communities from Lethbridge, Alberta, Canada - RJG_02 | ecosystem: Host-associated > Mammals > Digestive system > Stomach > Rumen | place: Canada: Alberta | collected...
TGTATCACCCGAATCTATATCTTTTTAAAACAAGATATTTTCTCCAAGGGATAAGTGCGCCCTTTTTTAGTCCAAAAATTAATCTAATATTTTTCAATTTATTATTGACATTTATTAGCTGGACTCTCCATATACTCCCTTCTCTTTGAAATATTCCTCTGCTGCAAGCTGATGACCCTTATCTTCCGGAAGGGCTACGATCATCTGGCCAAAACCAATACCTCCTACGCTCTTCGTATTGGCAGAAAGGATACTGACTTCAATCCCCTTTTCAGATGCCAGTCTTGCAATGATTGGTTCACGAGCTTCTGTTCCATCAAACACAAGTCGAAGGCACCTTCGTCCCTGACTATCAAAAAAATTCAGTCCCGGTTTTTCCGGATACACCAGCCTTCTTGCAGCATCAGACTTTGGTGTTACAAATACCTCTCTTACTTCTCCCTCTTCCGCAAGCCTGCCATTATCTATCACTGCCACTCTGTCGCATATTGCTTCCACAACAGACATTTCATGTGTAATCAGTATAATGGTTACTCCGAACTCCTTGTTAATCTTTTTCAAAAGGTCCAGAATTTCCGCAGTAATCTGTGGGTCAAGAGCACTTGTCGCCTCATCACACAGAATAACCTTTGGGTCTGTTGCAAGTGCCCTTGCGATTGCCACTCGCTGCTTCTGACCACCAGAGAGCTGCGACGGATAAACGTTTTTTTTATCCTTAAGCCCCACGATTTCAAGCATCCTGTCAGTAATCTGTTCATGCTCCGCCTTCGGAATGCCCGCTATCTTAAGCGCCGCACGGATATTATTATCCACCGTCTTCTGCATCAACAAGTTAAATCCCTGAAAAATCATCCCCACATTCTGCCTAACCTTTCGAAGCTCTGAGTTTTTCAGACCGCTCAGATCTTTTCCTTCAAAAGATACTGAGCCCGAGCTTACTTCCTCAAGTCGGTTGAGTGTTCTGACAAGCGTACTCTTACCGGCTCCACTCATGCCGATGATCCCGTATATCTCTCCTCGATTTATTTCGATACTGACATCATCCAGCGCGACAACCTGCGGCGTACCTTCATATATCTTTGTCACATGATCCAGACGGTAAATTACATCTGCTTCTTTCGGAGCTGTCCTAAATTTTATCTCCGCTATGCTCATGGGTTTCTATCCGCCTTTACCCTATATTTTCTCTCCACGTAGCAGGCTTAAACTCATCAATGATTGGAAGCAGCCTCTTATCCACATCAATCTTAAGCACCGAGTTGAAATTGTTGGTTGCGATCATCTGTCCTGCATAACCCACTATTGTCACAATCTCACTGTCATTCCAGTACTTATGAAGCTCGTCAAATGTCTCATCTGAAACCTTAGTGGGATCCTTGACGATCTGTCTTCCAAAGTCGGTAAGGAGCTTTTCCTTCTCATCGTACTGAATATTATGAGGATCAAGTCCAAGTCCCTTCACATCGCTTATAAAGAACAAAGAGCATAGTTGGCAACTGTTCGTTGTGGATATTGCATGAGAATAAAGAATAGCATCCTTTTCTCCGATCACTTCGACTAGTCTTGCCCATGATGTATACCATGCCATATAGGCGTCATATGTTGCATAATCGTTTAGTAGCGCCTTCTTCATATTCGTCAGATTGTTGTGCGATTCCTGGAAATCCCATGCCTTAAGTCTCTCTCCTTCCAGTTCCTCTCTTTTAATGAATTTTACTCTTGCCATTTTCATATCCTCCTGTTTTAATTTTTCTCTTAGAATGACTAAATGATAACCCCGATGTCACCTTCTGTAAAATTCAAAAAAACTATCGACTGTTATAGTTATAGCCTATAGCTAAATCAATAGCATAATCTTACCTAAAAAAACGAATGGTTATGATTTTTTCTCTCCTCTCACATCTTGTTTTCTAATTAAATAATCCCTTGCTCAAATACCTGTCGCCTCTGTCAGGAAGAACGACCACTATATTTCCACTATCAATCTCTCCTGCAAGCTTTAGTGCCGCAAAGAGCGCTGCTCCTGATGAGGAGCCGGCAAGTATGCCTTCCGCTTTTGCAAGCTTTCTTGCTGTCTTAAAGGCTTCCTTATCACTTACTTTAATAACTTTATCCATTAGCGTGATGTCCATGGTTTCCGCAATAAAATCATTTCCTATACCTTCGATATCATAGTCTGCATGTTCACCTCCACCTATAATAGAGCCTATGGGATCGGCAAGTATACCCTGTATCTTTTTGTCTTTATCCTTTAAGTACTTAACTATACCGCTGAAAGTCCCGCCGCTTCCTGCACCAGCCACCAGATAATCTATCCTTCCGTCCATCTGCTCATAAATCTCAGGACCTGTAGTCTCATAATGAGTCTTTGGATTTGCGGGATTGTGGAACTGCCTCATGGATACACTGCCGGGTATTTCCTTTAAAAGCTCTTCCGCTTTCCTTTCCGCACCGAGCATCCCTTCCTCTCTGGATGTGGAAATGATTTCTGCGCCTAAAGCTGCCATTATCTTTTTCTTTTCCTCGGAAAATTTATCAGGCACCACAAAGATCACCCTGTACCCTTTATTAAGCGCCGCCACCGCAATACCTATTCCCGTATTGCCTGCAGTACCTTCGATAATGGTACCACCAGGTTTTAAGCTGCCATTCTTTTCCGCCGCAGCTATCATATATTCACCTACTCTGTCTTTTACACTTCCGCCGGGATTAAACAGTTCAAGCTTTGCATATAAGCCTACACTTTCTTTTACTCCCATATGGTTTATCTTAAGTATAGGAGTGTTTCCTATCATTTCGTGGATGGAATCATAAGTCTGCATTTTTATATTCTCCTTACATTCGTGATGCAAGTATTGCCTGCTCAAGGTCCGCCTTCAAATCATTTATATCTTCAATGCCTACGGAAAATCTTATCAGTTCATCCGTAATGCCTACAGCATCTCTGATATCCTTTGGTATAGCTGCATGAGTCATGCTTGCGGGATGGCATACGAGAGACTCCACACCGCCTAAGCTTTCCGCAAGAGTGATGAGTCTCAGGCTCTTGAAAAACTTCCTGTAGTCATATTCCTTTTTTAGAACAAAAGACACCATGGCCCCCGGTCCGTCAGCCTGCTTCTTCTGCGTCTCATATCCCGGATCCGATTCAAGACCGGGATAATAGACCTTTTCTACATATCCGCTGTCAGTAAGCCACCTGGCGAGCTTTTCGGCATTCTCCTGGTGCCTATCCATCCTTACTCCGAGTGTCTTGATTCCCCGAATCATCAGAAATGAATCCCACGGTCCCAATACTCCCCCGATCGCATTCTGTAGATAATACAAGTGCCTTGAGATTTCCTCATCATTTACAACTATGAAACCGGATACCACATCACTATGCCCACCAAGATATTTGGTCCCGCTGTGAACCACGATATCAGCACCAAGATCAAGAGGTCTTTGAAAGTATGGTGTCATGAATGTATTATCAACTATGGTAAGCCTACCGGAAGCCTTCACATTCTTTGCCACTGCCTCTATATCCGTGACCGTAAGCAGAGGATTTGCCGGACTTTCAATATAAACAGCCTTGATCTTCCCTTCCTTGTCTTCATTCAATTTCTTTTCTACAAGCACTGTATCTGAAGTATCAACAATGATGTAACCGATTCCAAAGTTCTTAAAAACATTATCCAGTATCCTAAATGTCCCCCCATAGATATTGTCGGATACAATCAACCTATCCCCTGATTTAAACAACGAAAGCACCGTATTTATAGCCGCAAGGCCGGACGCAAATGCCAGTCCGTATTTTCCATGTTCCAAAGTTGCAATCAGTTTTTCCAAGGCATCCCTGGTAGGATTTCCCGTTCTTGAATACTCCCAGCCTCTCGTCTCACCCAGACCATTCTGCTTATAGGTTGATGTCTGATAGACCGGCACATTTACAGCCCCTGTAGTTTCATCTCCATCCACGCCTCCGTGTATTAAAAGTGAATTCATTTTAAGTTCCATTTTCATTTTCTCCTTATAATTTTTTGCAACAAAAAAGCAGACTGAAGATTTCTTATCAGCCTGCTCAGATTTATTTTTTACGATATATATTACATTCTATTCATCATAAATTCCGACATCGCAAAATCAGGCTGCTGTATTTTCTTATGCAGCAACCACAACAAACATTATTCTGAGATGTCATGAATAACTTTATCATCTTATAATCTTCCTTTCTTAAGACTCTTGTTTTACTGTATTTTAAGCCCGAAGCCTCTTTTAAGTCCAATACCTGATTCCTATATCCAGCTATAGGTTTTACCTATTGATTCCGAGATACTCCCTGACTTTTTCAATGTATAGTTCCCCAATCTTCGACAGGATCGTATTTTTCTTCGTGATATATCCAATCTCCATGACGCTATCCTGCTCCACTGAACCTGACTCAAAAGGAACCGCCAGATAATCACTGCCGTTCAGTTCTTCGCAGATAATCCCCGAGCAAAGCGTATAACCATTCAGTCCGATCATCAAATTCAACATAGTCGCCCTGTCATTTGCCTTTATCGTCCGGATATATTCCTCCGTACTTAAGATTTCTTCTGCGTAATAAAATGAAGCCGTATCACCCTGCTCAAAGGACAGGCACGGATAATCCTTAAGTTCATCAAAGCTGATAGATTTCTTCTTTGCCAAAGGATGCCCTGACCAGAGATACACGTATGCCTCACAGTCTATCAAGTGATGAAATTCGAGTCCCGCATTCTTCATAAGTTTTGAAAGAGCCGACCTGTTGAAATCACTCAAGTAAAGAATTCCGATTTCGCTCCTTAAATTCGCCACATCGGAAAGCACATCCTTCGTCTGTGTCTCCATGATTTTGAATTCATATATGGATGTGTCATACTCCTTTACAAGCTCCACAAAGGCTTTCACCGCAAAGGAATAATGCTGGGTAGAAACCGAGAATTTCTTCTTTCTGCTCTTTGATTTCCCGAGATAATTCTGGAGTTCCTGAAACTGTGAATTGACCTGCCTTGCGTGAAGCAGGAAATCAGTTCCCTCAGGAGTAAGCGTCACGCCCCTCCCACTTCTTTTAAATACGGCAAACCCGATCTCCTTTTCAAGCTCCTGCATGGCACCGGTAAGAGATGGTTGTGAAACATATAATATCTCGGAAGCCTTGTTCATAGAACCAACCTCCGCAATCGTTATGGCATAGTTTAGCTGTTGAATCGTCATTCTGGGTTCTCCTGGTCAGTTTATTTTTTATACGGCCTTCCCTGAAATTACCTTTAAAATCGCAGTCGCAATGGCGGCGTGCCCCGCTGGAGTCAGATGCTCCTGGTCATCATCAGATGGATCCGCAACATCTGATGCAGCTAAAAACTCACAGCCATACTTTTCAGATATCTGTTGGTACACTCTCTTTAATTCCTTTGAAACCTCAACAGATGCTTTTCCGAATTCCGGGTCGTACTGTATCTTCCAGACTTCCTCTCCTAGCAAGATTGGTGAAACAAGAATGACTCTGATTCCGTTGCCGAAGCTTCTAATCTGATCAAGCAATTTTTCAATTCCTCTGCCTATAACCTCTGCAGATGCACTGTAGACCGTCTTGCAGTCATTTGTTCCAAGCATCAGCACAACAGTATCCACAGGTCCGTGACTTTCAAGGAGTACAGGGAGCAGATCGCTTCCTTTTCTCCCCGGTCTCAGATCGTCAGAAAATATAGTTGTTCTCCCGACAAGCCCCTCTTCGACAACCCGGTACCCTTTATTTCTTACTTTATCCGCTAAAAGCCCTGTCCAACGGACAGATTCCTCATAACGGTCTTTTGTGCCGGGGATAAGTCCATATGTATTTGAATCTCCAAAGCATAGAACAGTCTTCATGGCAACCGCCTTTCATATTCATTCAATGTTTTCTGAAATACAGATCATAATGATCAGCATATAAAAAGTATGCCATAAACTTCAGTTATCAGGAAATATTAAAATTCTATCGTGATATATAGTTTTTATCTATAGCTTCAATTCAAAATATTTGTACATTTTTAACCTTTATATATCGAAAATCATATAAAGTCAAGCAGAATACCGTATTCATCGAAGTAGAACCTGTACTTAACAAGAAAATATTCTATCTTCTCATGAAACATAAGCTTATCCTGCTGAATCCAGCTCCTTATGGCTAAAATATAGAGTAAGATGATATATTCGTATTTTTCTAATAGAATACCTTGAAACCCAAAAGGTATTTGAGATTATTATAAAGATCGCTTGCGCAATGATTTAAGAATTTATGACCCGTTCAAAAATAATAATATTCGCTTCGCGAAGACTGCCAAAGTGGAGTATTTTAACAGCATATATTGAGGCATTGCAAAGCAATGCCTCTGAATAGTAATGCTTCAGTTCTTCTCTATTTCACTGCACCCTCTGAAATTCCGGTAACCATATTTTTCACAAGACAGAAATACAATATTACGATAGGCACAGCTATAAATACACTGCCTGCAGCAAACCTTGCAAACTCTGTATCATCAAGACTCATAAGTCCAACTGCAACTGTATAAAGGTTCTTTTCCTTAAGTAAGAGCTTCGGCAATATAAAGTCGCTCCATGGCCATGTAAACGAAGTAAGCGCAGTATACACTATTATCGGCTTTGACAAAGGTAGATTTATGTGCAGAAATATGGACAGATTGCTTGCCCCATCCACTTTTGCTGCCTCATCGATCGCCTTTGGTATTGTATCAAAATATCCCTTCTGAGTGAGGTATCCCATAGGCGCACCTGCGGCGTAGATAAGCACAAGACCAAGCGGCTGATTTACCAGTTTGAACTGAGTCATAAGTATATAAACTGCCGTCATGCCCATAAAAGAAGGAAACATACTGAGCAGCATTGTCCCTTTCATTAAAGCCTTTCTACCCTTAAACCTGAATCTTGACATAGTGTAGGCAGTCAGTATAGTTAAAAATGTTCCAAGAATACTGCTTGCAGCCGCAATAAAAAGAGTATTTAAAAACCATTTTGGATAGTCATACAATCTCGTATCACAAAAAAGCTTCTTAAAGCTTCCAAGACTATACTCTTTTGGAAAGAACCCATCAAAAGAATATATACTGCCCGACTTTGAAAATGATGCCATTATAAGCCAAAGGCATGGAAAGAAAAATATAAATGCAACAACTATCAGTATTGCGTAGGTCAGACACGCATCAAGAAGCTTTGCCGGGCTCATCCGGTTCTTTTTTACATTCTTCATTATCCTTGTCTCATTCACTGGAATCTGTCCTCCTCTCTATATGCAGGCGACTTGACATATACTATAAGTGAAATAGTTGACGTTATGATAAATATTACAAGAGAGATCGCCGCGCCTATGCAATAATAATTGTTATCTATGGACAGATTGTAAAGCCAGTTTATAAGAAGGTCCGTATCACTTGCCAGAAAATAATTATCCATATACAGCCCGCCTCTTAGGAAATAAAATATGCCAAAATTGTTGAAATTTCCAACAAACTGTCCTAATAAAACCGGTGTGGTCACAAATATCATAAAAGGCAGAGTAAGTGCCTTAAACTGTTGAAATGGTGTTGCTCCATCTATCTTTGCAGCTTCATATATCGACTTGTCTCTGTTTGAAAGATTGCCTGTGGCAAGCATCATAATTGAGGGAACCGATATCCAACAGTTTACAAGTATGCCTATTATCCTTGCTGTCCACTTCGCATCAATATCAAGAAAACCTATCGCCTTTCCTCCTCCTGATACTATCATCTGATTTATAGGACCACCGTAGGAAAACATGAACTTAAAAGCAAGAAGTGTTATAAATCCCGGCACTGCATAGGCAAGCACAGGAAAAGCTCTAAAGAAAGCCTTGCCTTTAACACATTCCTTATTAAGCAATAACGCAAGAAAGAGACCTGCAAAATAATTTAACGCCGTTGAAATGACAGCCCATACGATATTCCAGATAAGTATATGGAAAAATGTCGGTGCAAACTCTGACAATGATACGATCTTTGCAAAGTTCTGAAGACCTACCCAGTCGACAAGAGCCGGTGGCACTATATCGCCGCCATAATTGGTAAACGCTATCAATATCATAAAGACGATAGGAAGGACATTGAACACAAATACACCAAATACAGGTAAAACAAGAACAAAGGCATAGAACTTTTTATCAAAAAGCCCTGCCACCTCCTTTATAAATTTCTCCGGTTTCTTACCTGCTATGTAAGCTCTCTGTACAGCCAGTGCATCCTTAAGATTTCCAATATAAATGATCACAAATGCTGCGAGGAAAATCCACGCAAGTATTCCCATAAGGAGCATGGTTACTGAATTATCCCCTGCTGTACCGCTCCATGGGTCCGCTGCAACACTGCCAAGTGTAAAGAATCCCGCAATATCCTTAAAGCCTCTTCTTATAAAGTATACAAGGAACATGACCTCCAAAAGAAGGAACATTACCCCCTTGCCGTATGCCCCATACAAAAATTGCCCACTGCCCATAAATACAGTGGACAGTTTCGACTTTCCCGACAATTCAGAAAAGCTTTTCTTTATCTCACCACATAAATTCTTCATTTTTTGTACCATGTCCGCACAGATTATTTCAACGTAAATATTGCATCATGTATCTGACTGCACATTTTTTCAAGACCGCTCTTTATTGCCGCTTCATCAGGATATTTCTTTTTATCCCTGAATGCATCCTTTGCAAGATCTATAAGAAAGGTCTGCCCTGGAGTCCATATCTGTCCTACCTCCTTGATTGAAGGCATAAGAACTACATCTCCAGCCTTCATACTGCTGAAAAGCTCCTCGGCAGTTCCGCCGGCTGTTTTTGCGACATCTTCTCTTGCAGGTGCAACTCCAAGCATCCAGGAACGCTTGCTTACCATTTCAAAGCTTGTCGCAAAATCTACGAAAGCAAGACACGCATTAGGGCACTTTGTGTATGCACTGACAGCATATCCGTTTATGCCGCCCATTGCCTTGGAATCAATAAGTTCAGGATTTTCTTCTGTAAGGTCACCACTCTTTGGCAATTTAGGAAGGTCAGTCATAACAAGATTTTCACCTGCCTTTTTCTCTGCCTCTTCTTTGCTATCACCTGCACTCTCGTACGCATTTATAAGCTCATCATAAAAAGTAGAGTAAACATCAGGTGTTGAAATCGTCGCAAAATAAGTTCCATCAGCAAGCTTACTGTAGGCATTTGTGGTTATGGTATCGTCAATGCAATCTTCATTCATTACGGAAGCAAGACCACTTAATACCCTTACCCCATTTACAGCATCCCCTGCGGCAAAACCGATATCTGAAGGATCTGTATTATTATTTCCAAATATATATGCCCCATAGGAAAAAAGAAAACCACTTGCAAAATACATATCATTTAACGACTTCATATAGCCGTACTGCTTACTGTTTTCATTATGTCTTTCGATCGAAAATCTATACATATCATTCCATGATTCTACCATATCCGGAATGTCATCTCCGTTTTTGTCCCACTTTTTCTTCCAAGCCTTTGGCAAAAGGTCCTTTCTGTAAAATAATCTTGCAGACTGAACATTTACCGGAACACCACAGGTATATTTCTGACCTGAAATCTCAACTTCGTATGCCTTCCATGCTTCCTCAGGAATTTCCTTATAACATTCAAGTTTACTTACAGGCAGAGGATATGTGTGCTTATCTTCTGCATACTGCATGATCACATCGTTTGCCTGATAAAGCACATCCGGTCCATATCCATCAGGACCGTCTTTTGCCAGATCAAGATACTGGTCCATATTGGCATCTACAGCCTTTATTCCGTAATCCTTATATTTTTCGTTAAAAGCATTTATAAGCTCTTCAAAATACCCTTTTGAAATAGCTGTGTCATTTTCAAGAACCTGAATTGTAACATTCTTTTCAAGCTCTCCATTAAAAATACGGTCTTCAGTTTTTTCTGCCGCACTTTGTGCACTGCCGGCAGGTGTCGCCTTGCTGCCTATATCAGTCTTACTTCCGCACCCCGCAATACATCCTGCTGCAGCAATAACTGCAAGAATGGTTGAAATGATCCTCTTCTTCATCTCATTTCCTTTCCGGATAAATATATTCCATATCCCTTCTTTTCAATAACCCCATTTATTTCCAAGCCAGCGATCAGTTTGCCCACACCCGCAGGAACTCTCTGTGCCTTATCTGTCATATTTACAAATAAGGTGATCTTCTCGTCCTTATAGCTTCTTTCAACAACAAGCATGTCATTTACACTTATAATACTGCATTCGCCATATTGAAGTGCCTTATGCTCTTTTAAATGAAGCACCCTGCTTATTTCCTTCCATGCATCCTTGTTCCAATGGCTTTCATCCCAGTCAAAGCATCTTCTGCAATCAGGATCATAGCCACCCTCCATAAGGATCTCTGTTCCATAATAAATACATGGCGCTCCCGGATACATCACATTAAGAGCAATAGCCGCTATAAGCTTTTTTACATCTTTCCCGACTTCTGAAAAAAACCTGTGTGTATCATGAGAATCAAGGAGATTAAGCATCATCTGATTGACCTGATCCTTGTTTCTCATAAGATTTGAATTGCACTTATCAGCCATATCCGTCGCATTGAACCTGTTATTTGCAAAATAGTCAAGACACGCCTTTGTAAAAGCGTAATTCATTATACTGTCATACTGGTCTCCCAAAAGATAAGGATACGCGTCGTGCCAATTCTCACCAATTATAACACAGTCTTTCTTTACTGACTTTACTCTCTTTCTGAAAAGCCGCCAGAATTCATGGGAAACCTCATCAGAAACATCCAGTCTCCACCCGTCTATATCAGCTTCCCTTATCCAGTATTCTGCGATATCAAGCAAAAACCCCTGTACTCCGGCATTTGCAGTGTTCAATTTAGGCATATATCCGCATGAGGCAAAACATTCATAATTTACATTTTTAATATCCGGTTTATCGCCATCTATTATAAACCAGTTGAAATATTCCGAGTCTCGCCCCTTCTTCATCACATCCTTAAACTGCGGGCTGTCCATGCTGCAATGGTTGAAA
>Ga0256405_10011737_pt1 | contig 11068 bp, 10 predicted proteins | sample RumenRJG_02DNA_FD_189096 | JGI IMG/M metagenome (GOLD analysis project Ga0256405, IMG submission 189096) | Bovine rumen microbial communities from Lethbridge, Alberta, Canada - RJG_02 | ecosystem: Host-associated > Mammals > Digestive system > Stomach > Rumen | place: Canada: Alberta...
CGGACGGGCAGCCTCCCGGCTGGGGTCGAACAGTCCGGGGGACTGTTCGATCAAATCCAAAGCGAAGCCACCTTGATTCTTCCCGGCTTTTTCCGAAAAAGCCGGGGGAAAACGCCAGGGGGTTCCCCCTGGACCCCCTGTTTATGGGCGCTCGCGTCGGTGGGTGTTGACTGCTTTCGTTAGGTACTGCACCCGTTCTTTTGTGGTGCGGATTCTTTCAGTCTCCGACGCATCGAAGTTAGGTTGATGAATACTGGATTTTGTGGGGATAGTTGCTGTTTGTTGAAGTAACGCACTGCCTCTTGCCTCCTCTTTTGAAAGTGGCAACAGATTGCACTTTGTTGCGAAGTTGCTTAAGCCTCTCGGCCCCCCTTGCCAAGGGGGTCGAAGTGTCCGGGGGACACTTCGGTCAAATCCAATGCGCGATAGCGCACATTGATTTTATCTGTCAGCGAAGCTGACTGGGGGGTGGGGACGTAGAGGGGCGTAGTATCGCTGCGTATAAGAAGCAATACGTCCTGTCTTCTATCACAACGATATCGCTCTCTGCAACGTAGCCACCCTTCCACCGCCTTCGGCGGTCCCCCTCCCCTTGACAAGGGGAGGCAAGAGGCTGTGCGGCTCCGAACACACTACAACCACCCCCACAAAATCCAAATCTCAACAACCAAACACAAAAACAGGTGCAGGCGGCAACAGCAAGCGACCACATGGCGCGTGCCAAGCAACGACCGGCGGGATCTCCACGAGTCCCCCGGGGTCCAGGGGGGCGCACCCCCCCTGGTGCTTTTCTCCCGGCTTTTCCAGAAAAGCCGGGCCCTGGCCGGGCAGGCCACTCCCGGTAGGGCGGCAGCCCTACACCTGATACATAACAGTAGGAGTACAGCTTGAGACGTACAGCCGGTAAGCCGGTCACGCCCCGCTCCCCCAACCACCAAGCAGAAAATGGTGTTATCATTTTACAATAGCAATACCAAGGAGTGATACGAATGGAACACTACTATCAGCCTGAGATCGAGTGCGCTTCCCGGGAAGAGATCATCAAGATCCAGAACGAGAAGCTGGTCAAGCAGGTCCGCCATGTGTGGGACAACGTGCCCTACTACCGGAAGAAGATGGAGGAGAAGGGGGTCACCCCCGACGACGTCAAGTCCATCGACGACCTGTATAAGCTGCCCTTCCTCTCCAAGGACGACCTGCGGGAGAGCTATCCCTTCGGGATGATGGGCGTGCCCCAGAAGGACGTGGTCCGCATCCACTCCACCTCCGGCACCACCGGCAAGCGGGTGGTGGCCTTCTACAACCAGCACGACATCGACCTGTGGGAGGACTGCTGCGCCCGGGCCATCGCCGCCGCCGGCGGCACCAAGGAGGACGTGTGCCAGGTGTCCTACGGCTTCGGCCTGTTCACCGGCGGGGCGGGCCTCAACGGCGGCAGCCACAAGCTGGGCTGCATGACCGTCCCCACCAGCTCCGGCAACACCGACCGGCAGATCATGTTCCTCCGGGACCTCAACGCCACCATCATCTGCTGCACCCCCAGCTACGCCGCCTTCCTGGGGGAGAGCCTGAAGGAGATGGGCCTTACCCCCGACGAGATCCCCCTGAAGGCGGGCATCTTCGGGGCCGAGGCCTGGAGTGAAGAGATGCGCCAGGATATCCAGAAGACCCTGGGCATCAAGGCCTATGACATCTACGGCCTCACGGAGCTCTCCGGCCCCGGCGTGTCCTTCGAGTGCTCCGCCCAGCAGGGGATGCACGTCAACGAGGACCACTTCATCGCCGAGATCATCGACCCGGACACCGAGGAGGTCCTCCCCGAGGGCGCCGTCGGCGAGCTGGTCTTCACCGCCGTGGACAAGGAAGCCTTCCCCATGATCCGCTACCGCACCCACGACGTGTGCTCCCTCACCCGGGAGCCCTGCTCCTGCGGCCGGACCCACGTGCGCATGACCCGGCTCATGGGCCGCACCGATGATATGCTCATCATCCGGGGTGTCAACGTCTTCCCCAGCCAGATCGAGACCGTCCTCCTCAACGAGGGCTATGCCGCCAACTACCTCATCCTGGTGGACCGGGTGGGCACCACCGACTCCTTCGAGATCCAGGTGGAGATGACCCCCGAGATGTTCACCGACAACGTGGGCGAGGTGGCCGAGCGCCAGAAGAACCTGGTGGAGAAGCTCAAGTCCATGCTGGGCCTCCGGGCCAAGGTCACCCTGGTGGCCCCCAAGTCCATCGCCCGCAGCGAGGGCAAGGCCGTGCGGGTCATCGACAAGCGGAAATTTTTCTAAGGAGGGGTATTCATGAGCATCAAGCAGATCTCTGTATTTCTGGAAAACAAGCCGGGGACCCTGGACAAGCTGATGGCCCTCATGGCGGAGAGCAACATCGACCTGCGGGCCCTGTCCCTGGCCGAGACCAAGGACTTCGGCATCGCCCGGATGATCGTGGACGACGCCTTCGCCGCGGTGAACGTGCTGAAGAACGGCGACTTCATCGCCAGCCTCACCCCGGTGCTGGCCTTCGCCGTCCCCGACGAGCCCGGCGGGCTGAGCAAGCTGCTGACCAAGTTCACGGCGGCAGGGGTGAACATCGAGTATATGTACGCCTTCCTGGACGTGAAGCGGGTGGGCCAGGCCTGCATGATCTTCCGGGTCAGCGACACCGAGGCCTCGGAGCGCGCCCTGGTCAACGCCGGCCTCAAGCCTCTGACCCAGGAGGACTTCGCGGACCTGTAATCAATTTCTTCCGCGTGACAGCCTGCACAATGGAATCGACCGGCCCGGCCCCGTTTTTGGGGCCGGGCCGTTCAGCGTGTCAAAAAAGGCTTGCGCCTTTCTTGACACGAGGAGTTTGCGCTTCACTCGCGCGTCCGCCTTTCAGGCGAACACACTCCTTCCGCGAGAAGTATTTTTTCACCGGCAAAGCCGGTGAAAAAATGATTTGGCTTTATTCCGTTTTCTGCGGAAAACGGAACTCTGCGAGGCTTTTTTGACAGTCTCGACCGGCCCGGCCCCGTTTTTGGGGCCGGGCCGTTGCATTTGGCGGCGGGATTCGGTAAGATATCGGTAAGATAGAGGTATTTGAACGCAAAGGAGGCGGTCCCATGCCCTTTTCCATCGTCCGAAACGACATCACCCGGATGAAGGCCGACGCCATCGTCAACACCGCCAACCCCCGGCCTGTGGTGGGCGCGGGGACCGACGCCGCCGTTCACCGGGCGGCGGGGCCGGACCTGCTGGAGGCCCGGCGGGCCATCGGGGACATCCCCGTGGGCCACACGGCGGTGACCCCGGGGTTCGGCCTTCCCGCCCGGTACGTCATCCACGCCGTGGGACCGGTGTGGCAGGGGGGCGAGGCCGGGGAGGAGGCCCTTCTCCGGCAGTGCTATGACAGCGCCCTGGCCCGGGCGGCGGCGCTGGGCTGCGCCTCGGTGGCCTTCCCCCTGCTGTCCGCCGGGACCTACGGCTTCCCCCGGGACCGGGCTTTGCGGGTGGCGGAGAGCGCCTTCCGGGCCTTTTTGGCGGACCATGAGATGATGATCTGGCTGGTGGTCTTCGACAAAGGCTCCTTTGCCGTCTCCGAGGTCCTCTTCCGGGCGGTGGAGAGCTTCCTGGACGAGACCTATGTGGAGGAAAAGCTGAAGGAGGAGTACCGCGGAAGCCGCCGGGAGCGGGGGGCCTTCCGGCCCTTCCGGTCTCCCCGGCGGGAGGAGGCGGCCCGCCGGCAGGAGGCGGAACAGGAGGCGGTCCTTTCGGACAGCGTCATCCTGAGCAGCGCCCCCGCGGCCCCGGGAATCCCGATCGGGCCCGAGGGGGGAAAGCTTCCGCCCCTGGGTGCCGCCGGGGCGGGGGAGGAGGACCTGAACGCCTGGCTCCGGCAGATGGACCGGGGGTTTTCCGAGACCCTGCTGTCCCTCATCGACGCCTCCGGAGAGACCGACGCGGCGGTGTACAAGCGGGCCAACGTGGACCGGAAGCTCTTCTCCAAGATCCGCAGCAACCCCGACTACCGGCCCTCCAAGCCCACGGCGCTGGCCTTCGCCTTCGCCCTGGGGCTGGACCTGGAGGGGACCCGGGACCTGCTGGCCCGGGCGGGGTACGCCCTGTCCCACAGCAGCAAGTTCGACCTCATCGTGGAGTATTTCCTGTCCCGGGGGGTCTATGACCTCTTCCAGGTCAACGAGATCCTCTTCTCCTTCGATCAGCCCCTCATCGGGGCGTGAGGGGGAGGACCCTGGTTCCGGCGGAATCAAAATGTCGCCTGCGGGGCGACCACGCCCTCCTTTGTCTGCGGTATTCTTTGTACAACAAAACAAAGGAGGGCGTTTCCTATGACAGAGATCGTTTTCATTCTGGACCGCAGCGGCTCCATGGCGGGGCTGGAGGCGGACACCATCGGCGGCTTCAACGGCATGATAGACAAGCAGCGGGGGGAGCCGGGGGAGGCCCTGGTCTCCACGGTGCTCTTCGACCACGAGACCCAGGTGGTCCACGACCGGGTCCCCCTGGACCGGGTGGCCCCTCTGGACCGGGAGACCTACTTCGTCCGGGGGACCACCGCCCTGCTGGACGCGGTGGGGGGCGCGGTCCGGCACATCGCGAACGTCCACAAGTACGCCCGGCCCGAGGACCGGCCGGAGAAGACCCTGTTCGTCATCACCACCGACGGCATGGAGAACGCCAGCCGGCGGTACACCTATGAGCAGGTCAAAGCGATGATCCAAAGACAGCGGGAGAAGTACGGCTGGGAGTTCCTCTTCCTGGGGGCCAACATCGACGCGGCCAAAGAGGCCGGGCGGTTCGGCATCGCCCCGGAGCGGGCGGCGGACTACTGCTGCGACAGCCGGGGCACCGCCCTGAACTTCCGGGCCGTGGGCCGGGTGATGGGGGATCTCCGGGCCTCCCGGCCGGTGGAGGCCAACTGGAGGGAGGAGATCGACCGGGACTTCCGCGCCCGGGGCAGGCGGGGCTGACAGGCCCGCCTGGCGCCTGTCGAAGAGAAGAAAAGCGATGCAGGAATAATTGACAAGGCGGGGAGAGGATGATATAATCACTCTGTATCTATGTAAGCATTGCACCGATGGGCCCGAAAGGCCCCGGTTGTTTCTCTTCGATTTGAAAAGGTGGTGCGCAAGATGAACAAGCGATTCCTGAGCTCCTTCCTGGCCATGGTGATGGCCGCGGGCCTTATGGCCGGCTGCGGGAGCCAGTCCGCCGCCGAGCCTGCCCCGGAGCGGCAGGAGACCGCCGCCGCCCAGACGGTCGGAGAGACGGTGGACCTGGGCGGCCTGCTGGACGAGGCGGTGCCTCTGGCCGCCGGCCCCGCCCTGAGCACCGTGCTGGAGCCCGTTGCCTCCGGGGTTGCGGTCCAGAAGAACGCCTCCGCCGTCATCGACTACTCCAACGCCGTGGACGGCTACGTGATGGTCCAGTGGCTGGCGGGCGGCACCCCCAAGCTGAAGGTCCTGGTCAAGGGCCCCAGCGGCACCACCTACCAGTATAACCTGCGGACTGACGGGCAGTTCGACACCTTCCCCCTGTCCGACGGCAACGGCGCCTACACCGTGGGGGTCTATCAGAACACCTCGGGCACCCAGTACGCCACCGTGCTGACCGCCTCCGTGCCGGTGAAGCTGGCCGATGAGTTTGCCCCCTTCATCCGCCCCAACCAGTACGTCACTTACTCTGCCGACAGCGCCGCCGTGGCCAAGGCCGCCGAGCTCTGCCAGGGGACTGCGGACAACCTGGAAAAGGTGGAGAAGGTCTACCAATACGTTGTCAAAAACACCACCTATGACAAGCAGAAGGCCCAGACCGTCACCAGCGGCTACCTGCCCAACGTGGACGACACCCTCAAGAGCGGCAAGGGCATCTGCTTCGACTACGCCGCCCTCATGGCCGCCATGCTCCGCAGCCAGGGGGTGCCCGTGAAGCTGGTGGTGGGCTACGCCGACAATGCCTACCACGCCTGGATCAGCGTCTACAGCGAGAAGGAAGGCTGGATCGAAGGGAAGATCTATTTCGACGGCGCCCAGTGGAAGCTGATGGATCCCACCTTCGCCTCCGGCGGAAAACAGAGCGACGCCGTCATGGAGTACATTGGCAACGGCAGTCATTACACCGCAAAGTATCTCTATTGATTCGGGGGAATAGACATTGAAGCAGACGCGTGTGCCGGAGGAGTACCTGCCGGTATTCTGTAAAGAGCTCCACGGGCTGGTCCGGGCGGGCATCCCCATCGGCGAGGGCCTTCGTCTCCTGAAGGAGGACGAGACCGACCCGGAGGCCATGGCCTGGCTGGACGACCTGTGTGAGCGCACCCAATACGGAGAACCGCTGTCCCAGGCGCTGAGGGACAGCGGTTCCTTCCCGGACTACATGACCGATATGATCTATCTCGCGGAGGGGACAGGGAAGCTGGAGGACACGCTTCTGTCCCTCTCCCGTTTTTATGAGCGCCGCCTTCGGATGAAGGCGGACGTCCGCGGCGCCGTTACCGTGCCGGTGGTCCTGCTGGTGGTGATGATCGCCGTGGTGGTCCTGCTGGCCACCAAGGTCCTCCCTGTCTTCGACGGGGTCTTTGCCCAACTGGGGGCCAAGATGGGTCCCGTGGCCACCGGGATGATGCACGCGGGCCAGTCCCTGGCCAAGGTCGGCACGGGGCTTGCCATCGCCGTGGCCGTTCTGGCGGTCATCGCCGTCGTGGTGGCTCTGGTCCCCGCCCTGCGGGAGCGGTTTGCCCGGTGGGTCCGGCGGACCTTCGGCGGCCGGGGGATCCTGGGCCAGATGGCCGTGTCCCGGTTTGCCTCCTCCATGTCCATGGCCGCCGCCAGCGGCATGAGCATGGAGGAATCCGTGGAGCTCTCCGCCAAGCTGTGCGGGGGGGCCAGGGAGATCGACGAGAAGACCGCCAAGTGCCGGGAGCGCATCCTGGACGGCGTCAGCGCCGCCGACGCGCTGTCCGAGAGCGGCCTGTTCTCCAGCCGGGACTGCCGCCTCATGAAGCTGGCCGAACAGACCGGCACCCTCTACGAGTCCCTGGAGGACATCGCCGGGCGGCAGGAGGAGGAGAGCCTCCGGAAGATCGACCGGCTGGTGGGGGCCATCGAGCCTGCCATCGTGGTCATTACCAGCGTGCTGGCGGGGGTCATCCTCATCAGCGTCATGCTGCCCCTCATGGGGCTGCTGTCCGCGGCGGGTTGACGGCCTATGAAGAGACGATATAAAAAACGCGGGAAATGGGTCCCGGCAGTGTTGGGGTTGGTGGTCTTCGTCCTGGTGGCGGTCCTCATCATCCAGGGCATTGGCCGGGCCTCTTCCGTGTCCGACCGGGAGGAGCTGGAGCTGGCCCGGCGGGCCCTCCGCCAGGCGGCGGTGAGCTGCTATGCCATGGAGGGGGCCTATCCCGCCAGCTATGAGGAGCTGAAGGCCCGCACCGGGCTGGCCATCGACGAGGAGAAGTACGCGGTCTTTTATGAGGTCTTCGCGTCGAACATCATGCCGGAGATCACAGTGACAGAAAGGTGGGGGACGCCATGAAGCGCGGCAATGCGGCGGGGACGGTGGCCACCCTGGCCCTGACCTGTATCTTCGGCGTGACCCTGCTTATGGGCATTTTCGCCGGGGCCTCCGTCTATCAGCGGGTGGGGGACCGGGTGGACCGGAGCGCCCAGGACCGGGTGGGGCTGACCTACCTCACCGCCAAGGTCCGGGCCTTTGACCAGAAGCTGCCCGACGGCACCAGCGCCGTCCGGGTGGGGACCCTGGAGGGGCAGGACGCCCTGTATCTGCTGGAGTCCATCGACGGCGTGGACTATGAGACGATTTTATATGTGTACGACGGACAGCTCCGGGAGATGCTCTGCCTCCGGGGGAACGAGCAGGGGGCGGCCTTCGGCGAGGTCATCACCCAGGCCCAGGCCCTGAAGGCGGACTTCCCCAAGGAGGGGCTCCTCCGTCTGGACTATGTGGGCGGCGACGGGGAGACCCGGACCGCCGACGTCTGGCTGAGAAGTGGAGGCGACCTATGGAAGAACGGGTAAGGCCCAGCCGCTCGGGGCTCATCGCCATCGAGCTGGTCATCGCCGTGGGGGTCTTCGCCCTGTGCGCCGCCGTGTCCATGGGGCTTTTCGTCCGGGCGGAGCTCATGAGCCGGGAGAGCGCCGACCTCACCCGGGCGGTGAGCGAGGCCAGAAGCGCCGCCGCCTGCTACAAGGCCGCCGGGGGGGACCTGCCGGAGACGGCGGCCCTTTTGGAGACCGGCCAGGCCGGGGAAGACGGCCTCACCGTGGCCTACGACAAGGATTGGACCCGGACCGAAGGGCCCGACCCCGCCTATACCCTGACCATGCAGAGCGTGGCGGGCCAGGGGGAGGACCTGAAGGAAGCGGAGCTGCGGGTCATGGACGGAGCGGGCGAGGAGCTCCTCCTCTGGACCGTGGCGGCGATGGAGGGCGTGTCATGAAGCGGAGCGGTTCCATCTCCGGGGGGATCTCCCTGGTGATGATCTTCTGTGTGCTGTGCATGACGGTCTTTGCCGCCCTGACCATGGTCACCGCCCAGCGGGAGCATACCATGGCCCGGCTCACCGCCCAGCGGGCGGAGGAAGCCAATGAGGCCGACCGGATCGCCGCGGAGACCGTGGCGGCCCTGGCCTGGGGAGAGCGCCCCCAGGGGGTGACCCTGGCGGGGGACGAGGCCTCCTTCACCGTGCCCGCCGGGGGCGAGACCGTCCTGTCGGTCCAGGTGAAGCTGGGGGAGGACGGCCCGGAGATCCGGCAGTGGAAGACAGTATACAACGGCGACTGGCAGGCCGAGGACAGCCTTGACCTCTGGGACGCCTCTGACGTGGCCGCGCCCTGAGAGGGGGCGCGGGAAAGGGGGGGAAGGATATGGATAGTATCCGGGTATATTTGGAGCAGGCGGTGCGGGAAAAGGCCTCCGACCTCTTCCTGGTGGCAGGCAAAAGCATCTGCATGAAGGTGGACGGAGAGATCCGCGCCCTGACCGAGGACCGGCTGATGCCCGACGGGTCCGAGATCCTGGTGCGGGAGCTCTACGCCCTGGCCACCCGGGAGCTCCCCGGCCAGGTGAGCAACTGGGACGACGACTTCTCCCTCTCCCTGTCGGGCCTGGCCCGGTTCCGGGTGAACGTGTTCCAGCAGCGGGGCTCCCTGGCGGCGGTGATCCGGGTGGTCAACTTCGGCATCCCCGACTGGCACGACCTGAGCCTGCCCGAGGAGATCATGAAGATCGCGGACCAGACCCGGGGCATGGTGCTGGTCACCGGCCCCGCGGGCAGCGGCAAGTCCACCACCCTGGCCTGCATCGTGGACGCCATCAACCGCAATCGCAACGCCCACATCATCACCATCGAGGACCCCATCGAGTACATCCACCGGAACCAGAAGAGCATCGTCAGCCAGCGGGAGCTGGGCATGGACACGGAGAGCTATGTCACCGCCCTCCGGGCCAGCCTCCGCCAGGCCCCCGACGTGATCCTCCTGGGGGAGATGCGGGACCTGGAGACCATCCAGACCGCCATGACCGCCGCGGAGACCGGCCACCTGGTGATCTCCACCCTCCACACCGTGGGAGCGGTGAACACCGTGGACCGGATCATCGACGTCTTTCCCCCCGCCCAGCAGCAGCAGGTGCGGGTGCAGCTCTCCCAGGTCCTCAAGACCGTGGTCTCCCAGCAGCTTCTGCCCACGGTGGATGGGGCCCTGGTGCCCGCCTTTGAGATCATGCACCTGAACAACGCCGTGCGGACCATGGTCCGGGAGAGCCGCATCCATCAGCTGGACAACGTGATCCAGACCTCCGCCGCCGAGGGGATGATCGGCATGGACGAGTCCATCCTTCGGCTGGTCAAGGCCGGAAGGGTGTCCAAGGAGGTGGCCCTGCGGGTGGCCATGTTCCCGGAGCAGCTCAAGCGGAAGCTGGGATGAGGCCGGGCCGTTCCCCCTTCGGACCCTTGCAGAGGAAGCGCTCCCCCGTTGGGGCGCTTTTTGCTTTTGGCGTGTTCGGAGGCGCCGTTTGTGTTACAAATCTCGGATGACAGACGGCGAAACATACAAAATCTGAAGGAAAACCCTGGCTGAAATTATGAAAAAAGCCGTAAAAATAAAAAATCAATGAAAAAAGATTGACAAAACGGTTACAATCGTGCAAGATAGTACCATACTTATCCCACGTAGAAGGTGGAGTTTGGAGGAGATGCCCTATGGGAAATAAGCTGCGCAAAGCCCTCTGCGGGCTGCTGGCCTGCGGGATGCTGGCCGGTCTGGCGCCGGTGTCCGCCGGGGCTGCCGTCTCCACCCCCTTCTATGACGTGGCCTCCACCTCCTGGTACAACGAGGCGGTGGTCTACGTCTACGCCAACAAGCTCATGAGCGGCGTGGACGGGAACTTCTTCGGCCCCGATGTGGACGCCTCCCGGGGGCAGATCGTCACCATCCTCTACCGCCTGGCCGGGGAGCCTTCGGTGACCCAGACCAACGCCTTCGTGGACGTGCCCACCACCGCCTACTACAGCAGCGCGGTGTCCTGGGCCAACAAGGAGGGGATCGTGTCGGGCTACGGCAACGGCGTCTTCCTCCCCGACGGCGCCATCACCCGGGAGCAGATGGCCATCATCTTCTACCGGTTCGCCGATTATCAGAAGTATGACGTCACCCGGACCAAGGACCTGTCCGTATACAGCGACAACTGGCAGATCAGCTCCTACGCCAAGGACGCCGTGGGCTGGGCCGTGACCACCGGTCTCATGAACGGCACCGACAGCACGACCTTCAATCCCACCGGCCTTGCCAGCCGGGCGGTCCTGGCCGCCACCCTCATGCGGTACTGCAGCCTGGACAGCATCAAGGTCCCCGCCGGCACCGTGGTGGCCGCCAAGCCCACCGTCATCGAAGAGACCCCCGTTCCTGCCGTCCCCGCGCCGGTGGTGCCGGTGTCAAGCACCCTGGTCTCCACCACCACCCTGGACGGCAGCACCATCCAGACCCCGAAGATGACCTTCCAGTGGCCGGTCCAGGGCACCGTCTCCTCGGGCTACGGCG
>Ga0256405_10011738_pt1 | contig 11068 bp, 2 predicted proteins | sample RumenRJG_02DNA_FD_189096 | JGI IMG/M metagenome (GOLD analysis project Ga0256405, IMG submission 189096) | Bovine rumen microbial communities from Lethbridge, Alberta, Canada - RJG_02 | ecosystem: Host-associated > Mammals > Digestive system > Stomach > Rumen | place: Canada: Alberta | collected...
CCGATCGTGTACAAGGACCGGGTCTACCTCGGGTACAAGACCAGGCAAGACTACGGCGTGTTCGCTGCTTACGACAGGTTCAACCTGGAGAATGTATTCCGGGCGAAGCTCTGCGGCTATCCCAAAGGGTCGCCCATTCTCAGTACGGCGTACGAAGAGTCGACCGGATATCTTTACGCGTACGTTCCGTATTACGAGAAACCGGGTGGGCTCCAGCTCGTCCGGTTCCGCGCGGATACCGAAAGGAACGAGGACGTGCTCGTGCAGGATCTTCTGATCCCGGTCGGATACGAAGAGTACGCGTTCACATCGCCGGTCGCCGACGAGGACGGCGTGCTGTATCACAAGAACGACAGCACGACGATGTTCGCGGTGACGAAGAAAGACCCCGTGGCCGTACCGCAGATCAAAGGCCTCAAAGTCACGGCGTCGGGCCGCAAGGTCACGGCGAAATGGACGAAAGGGGCGAACTGCGATCAGTACCGGGTCCTGTACCGGCTGAACGACAGAGGCTCCTGGACCTTCAAACTCGTGACCGGAAACAGCTTCTCCTTCACGGCGCCGAACAGCAGCAAGGTCCGGCTCCGCGTGCGGGGCGAGTATTTTGATACGATGGGCACCGTCACGGGCGCGTATTCCGCGGACCGGCTCACGTACGCCGCAAAATCGTCGATCAAAAGCCTCGCGCGGAAGAAAAAGGCGTTCACGGTGAAGTACGACAAACATGCGAACGCGGGCGGCTACAAGATCCAGTATTCGCTGAAGAAGTCGTTCGCCAAAGCGAAAACGGTCACTGTGAAAGGCGCGTCGAACACGAAGAAGACCGTCAGGAAACTCAAGGCGAAGAAAAAATACTTCGTGCGGGTGCGTTCATACAAGAAGATCAACGGGACCGTGCGCTATGGCGCGTGGAGCAAAACGGGAACGGTAACGACGAGATAGCGTTCGTATAAGGTTGACTTTATCGCGGCCGCGGATGATAATAATAGTAGGCCGAAAGGCCGCACATCAATTGAATAGGGAGGGCAACTAACGGAAATCGGGTGCGATCCCCGAGCTGTGTCTCAGCAACCGTGATGCGCTGACCGCGGAACTGCCGCGGCGATGCGACGAGTCGGGAGACGAGTTAGCCGCTCAGATGATGTTTTCTGAGGTAATCGCATTATCGCTGATAGAGGAAGGTCCCTGGCGGGGCGGGCGCATACATGGTGCGCCGTCTACGGGGCCGCACTCACGGACAGGCTTGCTTTGCGGGACGCAGAGCGCGCGATCGGGCGATAAGGCAATTACCTCGCGTAATTGCTTTTTTTATTGGATGTCTGAGAACATCCGACCGGAGAAGCATGGATTTTGATGTTCAGAGACGCCGGCGCATCGGCGGAGAAAAAGAAAGGAGGACGCAATGGATAAAAAGAGAATCTCTTTCACCCTGGCGGCCCTCTTTCTGCTGTTCCTCGCCATGTTCGGGGTCTATTCGTCGCTGAACGCGGGCGGCGGGTTCGAGCCGGAGAACGAAGTCTCCGAGATGAACGAAAAGTATTCGCGCGTTTTCGTCAGCGGGAACGGCTATACGCTCGACAAGAAGACGCGGCAGCAGCAGACGAAGCACGAAAAGAAACGCAATAGGATCCTGAGCCGGGAAGAGTCGGAAGACCGCGAAGCGATCCGGAGGAGATCGGGGTCGTCGACCAACCGCGACGGCACCCCGGGAAAGAACAGGAAGCCGGGAAACGGCGGCGATCCCGAAGATCCCGGCGGGGACGATCCGGGCGACCGGAAGCCGCAGGAACAGCAGACCAAGGATCCCGAGAAGCAGGATCCGGATCCGGACCCGGAAGAAGAGGAAGACCCGACCGAAAAGAAGAAGCGCCCGGTCATCAAGACCAATCTGATCGACTACCAGACCAGAGGAAGCAACTTCAAGTTCTGGGTGAGTTGCTTCGACCATACCGGGCGGAACATCCCGGTGTTCTCGAACGGCGAAGGACATTTCGAAGTCTACGTGAACGGGAGCAGGCTGCGGAGCCGGGGGACCGACGCGCAGGGACACACCACGTTCGCGCCCGACTGGAAAGACGGACAGAAGAACAGCGTCGTCATCACCGCTTTCGACAGAAAGAACGTCAAGAAGACCAAACGGCTGACGATCCGGATCAAAGGCAAAGAAGCGCCGATTGGCGCGGTCTCGGTGACCGTGGCGGCGCCGTCGCTCGGCCTCGGGACGCTCGGCGGACCTGTGGACGTCCAGATCTCCGACGGCGATTCGGTCTACGACGTCCTGAAAGACGCGTTCCCCAAGATGGGGCTCAAATACGAGATGCCGCAGCGCGAAGGGCAGGGCGCGTACCTGTACGGCATCAGCAGGAACGGCCTCGCGAAAGACGCCGTGATCAGCGATGAGATGCGGAAGCGCCTGCGGGCCGCGCGGATCACGATCGACAACGAAGGCAACTGGCCGGTGAACCGGCTGTATGAAAAAGATTTTACGAAAGCATCCGGATGGGTGTACACCGTGAACGGCGTATCGCCGGGCGTCGGCCTGTCGGGATACACGCCGCACGATAACGATGAGATCAGGCTCGAGTTCATACTGATGAGCTGACGAACTGGAGGGAACGATGGTTAGAACAGAAACGATCAAAAGCGCCGCGGACAAAAAGCGGGGACGGCAGGCGAAGCTGCTCGCCGCGCTCGTGCTTCTCATGCTCGCGATCACGGTTTTGATGAACGGCGAGAACGCGTTCGCGCGCGACGTCGAGTGGGGAAGGTTCCAGGGAAGAGAAGACAACAACGGGATCACGGACATCCGGATGTCGGCCGGCTATTCGGAATCCGCGCTCAAGTGGGGCCGGCAGCTCCAGCCCGGATACACGACTTCGTTCACGCCGCCGCTCATCATCGACGGATATCTCTACACCGCCTCCAACATGAAGGTCTACAAGATCAACAAGGAGACCGGCGTCACGGTGAAGGAAAGCCTGGAGATGGAGAACAGCGTCCAGTACGCGATGCATCCGATGACGTACGACGAAGACCACGACCAGATGTACGTGCCGCTCATGGACGGAAGGGTCGCGTGCGTCGACGCGGAGACGCTCGGTATCAAGTGGCAGAGCAAACCGTACAAAGGGTTCCAGTCCCTGCAGCCGATCGCATACAAAAACGGGAGAGTCTACAACGGGACCTGGGAAACGGAGACGGGCGACGGCGTATTCTACTGCCTGGACGCCGAGACGGGCGCGACTCTCTGGGAATTCCGTCCGTCGGAGCAGGAAACGCACACGGTCGCGCAGCAGCTTCCGGAGTTTCCTGCCGTTGTCGGCGACCTGAAACCAAATTACTACACTTACACAGCGCTCGTTCAGATTAGAGCTAAAGATGGTTATTTGTTTGGTGAAGTACTACCAGGGGCATACTATTTGTTTAAAAATGTAATGCCTGGTAATTCGGATAATCCTCAAAGCAAGGGTTGGTATGAGTTTAATGAGAGCGAGGGATTATATGTAGAAACTAAGGATCAAGTGGTAGATACTAATAAACCGTATTACCAAAAAGAAAGTTTCACACAAGTATCACCTAACGGTTCGGAAAACCCTAAAGAAAAAAAATGGTATGAATACAATGGTAATTATTATCAGGCGACAAAGGATGAAACGGTAAAAAAATCCAAGTCATACTATAAAAATGCAGATATTGCATTTTCAATCAATGGTCATAGTACAACAATTGATTATGATAAAGAGTCTGAAACCGCGACGCTCCGGGCGCGCTTCAATTACAGCGGCGGGACGTTCACGCAGTTCGGCGCGGAAAAGAACGCCGGCCTCCAGCTGGCCGGACTCGACGCGCCCGTCGTCGGGAACGCTTTCGATACGACGATCGCGGCGAGCGACGCGGTCGACCTCGTCGGCGTCGAATGGAAGACGGGAGACGCGCCGCACGGGTTCTACTGGGCGGGCGCGTACACGAACGGCGAGCAGGTGTTCTTCGGCTCCGACGACGGACAGGAAAACACGTTCGGCGGATCGGGCGACGAATCGTACACGAACACGGCGGTGTTCTACTCGCTCGACTGCGATGACGGCCGCGTCATCGACCGGATCGACGGCTGCAAAGGCGACATCCGCTCGACCGCGGTATTCGCGAACGGGTTCCTCTATTTCACGACCAAGGGCGGCCGGCTCTACAAGGCGAAAGTGAACGCCGACGGAACGTTCAACCACAGCCAGGTGTCGTTCTATCAGGTCCCGTCCATGATGACGGCTTCGCCCGTCGTCTACAACGGCAGGATCTACGTCGGCATCGCCGGCATGGGCGGACAGTTCGACGCGGACGGCGGCCATCTGTTCGGCGTGTTCCGGGACGACCTGCGGCTGCACAACGGCGAGAGCGACGACGATTCGGGATCGCTCATCTACACGACGCAGGTCAAAGGCTATCCGCAGGCGTCGCCGCTTCTTTCGACGAATACGGCCGCCGGCGGGAACAACGTGAAACTTTACTTCACCTATAACGCGCCGCCGGGAGGACTGTATTACATGGACGATTCCCCGTCCCTCACGCAGGGCGAGGCGAAGATGCTGTTCATCCCGGAAGAGGGGATGCGGCAGTACAGCCTGACGCCGATCTGCGTCGACCGGGAAGGCACGATGTATCTGAAGAACGACAGCGGATACATGATGGCGGTCGCCATGAACCGGGCGTGGGCGGATGACATCAGCGTGAAATACGACAATACAGAGATCGAATGGGAAGGCGGATTCGAATCCGGCACCCTGAACTATAAATTGCGCGCGCCGAACGAGGCGTCGGAGGTCGGCGTTACCGTCGACCTTCCGGACGGAGTCACGGCGGAACTCGCGGTGCAGCACTCCGAATCGAACGGCACCGTCACCTACCTCAACCGGCAGCCGTACACGGGCGGCAGCCAGACAGTCGCGCTTCCGGAAGATCCGGACGTCGACAGGATCGCCGTCATCACGAGCAAGACCGAAGGCGGGAAGACGTATACCAGGACCTACGCGCTGAAGATCGTTCCGGACAGCAACAACGCGAACCTCGCGGGGATCGTGGTGAACACGTCCAACTCCGTACCGGGCAATCTGAGCAGCATCAAAGCGCTCAACGAGCAGATCCGGACGGAGACGGACGAAGAAGCGAGAGCCGCGCTCGAAGCGCAGAAACAGGAAAAAGTCGCCGGCCTCTGCAAGACCGGCACAGGATATGACCCGACGTTCGAAACTACGATGAAGAAATACGTGAGCAAGACGTACAGCGGGACGAAACGCGCGATCAACGTCTGGTTCATCAAGGAAGACCAGAAAGCGACCGTCCGGGCGTACCCCGTAAGCAACGTCGGGAACAATCCCAAACTCGGGTGGGACAGCGACAGCATGTCGCTCAAAGTTGTGAACTCCAACGGATCGAACGTGTTCTACGTTCCGGTCTACTGGGTGAAGGGCGAGATCTCCGCCGAGATCCGGATCGAAGTGACGTCGCCTTCCGGGAAGGCGGTCGATTCCTACAACATGGAACTCGTGCGGGATCACGGCAGCACCGACGTCGGCGAGGAGACCGTCGTGCTCGACAAGAGCACCGCTTCCCTCAACACGAGGGGCGGCAACACCACGACGAGCGTCATCGCGACGTACAAAGGCACGGACGTCACGAACAAATGCGTCTGGGAGAGCTCCCGGCCTGACGTCGCGACCGTCGACGGGAACGGGAACATCGCCGCCGGCACGAACCAGGGCGAGGCGGTCATCTGGGCGAGATACGGCGCGCTCGAGAACGCGGTGCGCGTCACGGTCACCGCGCCGAGGGCAGTACCGCCCGTTTCGAGCGTCGCGCAGGGGACTTACCAGAGCAGGCAGAACGTTTATCTGAGCACGACGTCGATCGGCGCGGAGATCCGGTACAACATCGGAAATACCGAGGACGTGAAGAAGCCGACGATGAGCACGGGCACCGTATATGACGAAGAGAGCCCGATCGTGCTCGGCGTGGACGGGCAGAAGACGTTCTACCGGATCCGGGCGGTCGCCTGCAACAACGGATACACCTACGATCCGGACAGCGACATCCGGACGTTCGACTATACGATCGACCTGCGGAATCTTGTGACAGGTATCACCGTCACGGGCCTCGACGCCCCGGCGGCGGGAGCGGCGTTCGATACGGACGCCTCCGCGGAAGAGGAAGGCGTCGAAGTGACCGGCGTCAGATGGTATGAAGAGGACGAATCGGGCGGACTCACGGAAGTCTCCGGGACCGCCGAAGAAAACAAAGACTACGTGGCGCTTCTGGACGTCGCGGCGGACACGGCCTCCGCAAGGTTCGACGAGCACGTCACCGCTTCCGAAGGCGGCCGCGCGCGGTCGGTCACGTACAACAGCGAGGGAAGCGCGACGGTACGATGCGAATACCGCGTCGGCAAGACCGTAAGATCGATCGAGATCGACGGCGTGAACAAACCGGAACCGCAGCAAGCCTTTGATGCTTCCGCGAACGTGATCACGGAAGGACTCGTGAAGCAGGACGCGTACTGGACGGACGCCGAAGGTACGAAACAGTCCGGAAACGCTCTGTTCGACACGGAATACGACTTCAACGTGGTCGTAAAAGAAGAAGAAGGGTACGACCTCGCGGCGGTCGACCGGCTCACGGCGACGATCAAGAAAGACGGGAGAGCGGAGCAGGCCGAGATCATCGAAAACGCAGACGGCACGCTTACGATCCGGCTCGGGTTCCGGACGCGCGGCCTCCGGGTCTCGAAGGATCCGGACAACCTGACCGTGGATCCGGCCGAGATCACAGGCCTGAAGAACGGAACGACCGAGGCGGAGCTCCGGGAAGCCCTGAACGCGGTCTCCGTCAAAGTAAAGATGGAAGACGGATCGGAGAAAGCGGTCGGCGTCCACTGGAAAGCCGAGCCGAAGTCGGCGGGGACCATGCAGGGAGACATCGAGTACGATCCCAACGACATCCGGGCGCAGGAGTTCATCGTGAGCGGCAGCATCACGGGCCTGAGCGAAGAAGAACTCGACGGCCTCGTGCTGACGCCGCAGGTGCGCGTGAAGGTGAACAAAGGCAAGGTCAGCGACCCCGAGTTCACGCCCGCGTCGAAGATCTACACTTCTGATCAGTATGTGACGATCACGAGCAGAACGCCGGGCGCGGTGATCTACTATACGAGGAGCGACGGCGAAAAGACGGACGTCTATTCCGAGCCGATCCTCATTTCCTGCGAAACGGGCAAGGTCAAGACGGTCACGTTCAAGGCGTTCGCCGAAGTCCACGGCGTGCAGAGCGGCATCGTGACGTACACGATCGAAGTGAACAAGAAGAACGTCACGCCGCCGGATTCCATGACGCCGGCGAAAGCGCGGAAACTCACGGTCAAAGGGCTGAAAGTGACTTGTAAAAAACGCAGGTTCACGGTCACCTGGAAGAAGACCGCGAAAGCGACCGGCTACCGGGTGCTGTATAAACTGAAGACCGCGAAAAAATGGAAGATCCTCAAGACGACGACCGCGCGGAAGGCCGTCACGAAGAAACTCAAGAAGGGCAAACGCTACCGGTTCCGCGTGCGGACCTACACGACGATCAAAAAGACCAGATACTTCGGCAAACTCAGCGCCATCGTCACCAAAAAGTGCCGCAACTAGCCCTTTTCGTAAGAGGGACGGTTCTCGATTTGACATTTTGGCGCATTTGCCCCGACTTTACGAAGAACCTTGCGGAAAGCCTTGCAGTTATAGAATCGCGAGGGTATAATTAAATCAAGCATAGGGGTATGCTTTAGGGAGACAATTATATAATCAGAGGACAACTAACGGAAATCGGGTGAGAGCCCCGTGCTGTGTCTCAGCAACCGTAATGCCGGCGGACAGGCCGGACGAGTCGGGAGACGAGTTGTTGCTCGGATGATCAGCTCTGAGGTAGCTTAGCATCGATCCTTAGGTATATCCCGCAAAGGTGTTTCCGTATTATAGCGGTACGGTCACGCCGGGATGGCACTTTGGAACCATCGCAGATGGAACGTACAGGCGGCTGCTTCGGGCAGCCGCCTTTTTGATATTCATAACGCCGTGACACGAACATCAAAAGCGTACTGCGGAGTTACCGACGAGCGGAGATATTCATTGATTGGTTCAAGAAAGGAGAAAACATGAAAGCAAATCGATTGGGATCAAGACTGCTGGTTTTGCTGATGGCCTTTACCATGGTCTTCACGACGTTCCCGGTCCTGAATGCGGACGAGTCACACGCGGCCGATGACAATGTCGTCGCCATCGACATGCCGACGACGAGCGGCTCCGTCGACTCCGTCACGATCACGGACAGCAGCAACAACGCAGTCTCCGGCGCGACGTACCGCAAGTCGGGAACCACCACCGCACCGGTGATCGACGTCACGCTTCCGCACGGGTTCAACGGATCGGGACAGATGAAAGCAGTCTTCTCGAGAACGGCGAATGCGAGCGGGTATCCATATGTGACGCCGAAAGACAATTCCTGGGCAGGCGTATCGTCCGGTACGACGTACGGCGCCAGGACGGACACGTACACGACCACCCTGTCGGGCGGTGCGGGTTCCGTGACCGCGTACGTTTATGAAGGAAACTCAAAAGCGACCGCATCGAAAAAAGGAACGATCAAAATCAATTACAGCGTCGATAACGCGCTTCCGAGGCGCAAGAGCGGCGTTTCCGCAACTGCGGACGCGTCGATGGTCGCGACGGAGACCTATTCGCTGGATCTTTCTTCCATTTTCGAAGATCCGGACGGCGACGCGATGACCTATAAAGTCAAAGTGAACGGCGCTGCGGCAGTCACGGCGGCGGAGCAGTACACGTTCACGACGGATCAGATGGGAGACTACGCGCTGGTATTCACGGCAAACGACGGCGTGGCAGACTCCACGCAGACCTACACGGTCGATCTGTCCGTATCCCGCAAGCCGGGGACCTGGTACATCACCAACACCTCCGGAACGGGTTATTCCACGGCCGCGGCAGACGGCTCCAGCTCGCCGGTCGACACCGGCGGAAGCTATACGGTCAAGCTGACCCTGGGAGGCGACTACACGCGCGGCGAAGATTTTGCGGTCAAGGCGAACGGCACGGCGCTGACAGAAGACAGCGCGGGCAGCAATCTGTTCACGATCAGCAACATCACCGAGGACCAGGCGATCACCGTAGAGGGCGTAGAGCTCAAGAAGGCGGTCATCAACGCGCCGGCGGGATCGACGGTCAAGATCGGATACGAATCGGGAGAATGGACGTATTACTGGTACGACCCCGTCAAGATCGTCGACAACGGCGACGGGACCGCGGCGTATCAGTTCAATCCGGTCTCGAACGGCAACTCGTTCTTCCGCGTGCAGAATCCGCAGGGAACGACCTACTGGAATTTCGAGAGCCTGACGGCAGGCAAAGAATACACGGTCACGATGAACGATCTGACCAAGAACGGCACGCTTGCGAAAGGCACCATCTATCATGATTTCCACTATAACTATCTGGATCTGGGAGACATCTACCTCACGGTCAACGAGCGGAACTATCTGCCGCTGACGCAGGGAGGCACGAAAGTCCTGAACGCGTTCCGGAACTGGAACCCGATCAACAGCTTCACCAACGACAAGATCGCGATCCCGGACTTCCACTATGAAGTCGTGGACATCGACGGCAACCCGAGCGATCTCGTAACGGTCGAACCGGATGCGAACAATTCCGGACGTTCGACGATCAAAGCGAGCAGCTCCAAGAGCGGCCTTGCGATCATCAAAGTCACTTACGACTCGCTCATCCACATGGACGCCTATGCTTCCGGATACGGCGCAGGCGGCGCCGACACGACCCGCTTCGGCGCGACGTGGCCGGAATGCACCGGCATCATCGTGGTGTCCGTCGGATCGGACGGATCCGCCATCGACATGGGCATGACCATCAACACCGACATGCCGGTCGCGCACGCAGGGAAATCGGCGGGCGACAAGATCGACGCGGAGCACGATCTGCTCTACTACTACGGCGAGGAAGGCGCGGAATACACATTCAAACCGGAAGACGGCGCTTCTGTCAGCATCGCGCGCTGCACGGTCGGCGAGACCGCGCTGAGCTATAACGGCTTTACGACGAGCGGCGTCACGACGGACGACGAAGGAAACGTCACGGTGAAAGGCCTCACTTCCGGCCGTCACATCGTGAAGGTCGAAAAGGACGGCGTCGCCAATTATCAGGTGCTTTCCGCCCGCAAGATCACGATCAAAGCGGAAAATGCAGACGGCGACACAGTTGCCGACTGGGATTCCAAAGTCTTCGCCCCGGGCGACACCGTGAAGCTCACGCTGCACAATGTGAACAGCCCGCAGGAAAAACTGGCGCAGTGCTACAACAACAGCTTTACGATCGCGTACTTCAACGAGAACGGGACCCGGATGCCCGCCCAGAACGACGGGTCGCACGGCTACGGACAGTACAACTTCAGCAGCCTGGATCAGGTCGTGACGGTCACGATCCCCGAGGACTGGACCGTCAAGCACAACTACGATCTGAGAGGCGCGGTCGCACTCGCAGGCTTCTCCGGGACCGCGGCAGGCGGCCACCGCGCGAAGAACTACGGCGGCGAAAGCGGCATGGCGCAGGGAACTTCCGGCGCAGGCATCCTCGGAAAACTTCCGGATCTCCGGCTGAACGTCAACGTCAAGCCGAACATCAAAGACGGCGTGGCGAAGACAGCCGTGGCGGAAGTGGATCCGGGCAATGACTATGAACTCGATCTTTCCGGAATCTTCGAAGACGCCAACAGCGACGCGCTTACCTATACCGTGTCCGTAGACGGCGGAGAACCGCAGGCGGCGGCCGAGGCGTATTCCTTCCCGGTCAGCGAAGCGGGGATCTATAAACTCGTCTTCCGGGCAAACGACGGGATCGAACAGTCTGACGACCTTTACACAGTCATGATAAAGGCGGCGGCAGGCAACATCAAACCGATGAGAAAGGCGACCGTCCCGGAAACCGCAAGCGCGATGATCGGAAAAGCCGACAACTATGAGCTCGAC
>Ga0256405_10011740_pt1 | contig 11063 bp, 10 predicted proteins | sample RumenRJG_02DNA_FD_189096 | JGI IMG/M metagenome (GOLD analysis project Ga0256405, IMG submission 189096) | Bovine rumen microbial communities from Lethbridge, Alberta, Canada - RJG_02 | ecosystem: Host-associated > Mammals > Digestive system > Stomach > Rumen | place: Canada: Alberta...
GGAATGACTACATAGAAGGATTATTACCTCAAAGGTTTCTGGAATTACTTACAGCTTAAGGATGATAACAATGATGAATTTTAAAAGATATTCAAAGCAGAGAAATGAAACTCTCATTGTAACAACTTGTTATGCCAGCGTTGTTGCTGAATCAATCTGTGCTGAAGGTTGTCCAGAAAAGTTTTGTGTCAAATCCTTTGGAAGCAGATCTGATGCACTTAATTACTTTAATTCTCTCAAGACCAAAGACTTTGAGAGCTTAGAGAGTGCCATCTATTACGATTTTGATAATTTAAACAGGATGTATTAGCTTTGACAAAGAGGAGAGTGAACGATATTCCGTGTAAACCTAATGAAAACGGCATTGTGGGAGCAACTCGCAGTGCCGTTTTGTGTTTTAGGGATGATGGAAATATGCAGGGATATAAGAAGATTTCCGAATTTGCAGAAGAATGGGGAATTAGCGAAAGAAGAATCAATACATTATGTCTCCAAGGAAGGATTGATGGAGCAGAGAAGTTTGGAAATGTGTGGGCAATTCCGATGGATGCTGAAAAGCCCAAAGACGATCGACTAAAATCCGGAAAATATCGAAATTGGAGAAGTAAAGCGACATAAGATGTCTAGTAGAAATGATAAAATACGGCGGATGTCAAAGCATAAGTCCGGATAATGCATTTAAGTAAATACTAATCAGCAGTTTGTAGAATACCATTTTCAAAGGGGATAGATTGCTTGGAAGACCGATTTTGTATAGCGTTGATGACTGATAGCCATCCGCTGAAGAAGAAAAGAAAACAAATACAAACAATATATCTTGCAATATTAATAAAACTTATTGAAGAGAATATTGAAGAATCAGAATTTGAAAAATTGTTAATTGAAGAATATAGGAAAACTTTTTTGGTAGATAGTGAACTGTTAAAGAGATGTTTAGTGGAAGATACAGTTTCATTATTAACAAGGCTGAAGAAGCCATGGCGTCATGGGACATGGGCCCCACTTATTCGAGATATATATATTATTTCACCCAATGAAGAAGAATATTTTAAGCAGATAAAGAGAATAACAAATGTCTTTGGAAAAAAGTTTTCCAGATTATCTAGTGATTTCATTGAAATACTTCATGGGGGCGAGAGCGACGAAAGTGGAGTCGATCAGTGGACAAAAGAGATTAGAGAAAACTATAGGTTTTTTAAACAGCCAGTAAAAAAAATAGCTTTTATCGCTAATGTTTCTGCGGGAAAGTCAACATTAATCAATGCTATTTTAGGTAAGCGATGTTTACATGCTTCTGAAGAAGTATGTACAGGGAATGTTAGCTATATATATAATAAGCCATTTGAAGATTTCAGGATTTCGTATAAAGGAGTAAGAACTACTTTAGATGCAGACGATGAAACTCTGTGGAATATCAATCGGGATGAAGCCGTTTGCCTTGCCTCATATTTCTTAGATGGAAGAAGAGTGTGTTTAGTGGATACGCCCGGAGTGAATAATGTTAGAAATAAAACACACAGAATAAAAACTGAATCTATATTTGACTCATTGAATGCGGACATGACAATTTGCATCTTAAATGCAGAAAAACTTGGAAGCGATGAAGAGATTGAAATGCTTCAATGGGTGAAAGCGAGAAACATAAAAAATGTTTTGTTTGTAGTGAATAAGTTAGATAAATTTAGAACTTCAGATGACAATATTGCAGATAGCCTAGAAAAAGTGCGAATGGACTTAATTGATATAGGATTTGAGACTCCAATTATTTGTCCTGTATCAGCCAATCTTGCATTACTAAATAGACTTAGTGCAGCAAAAGCGTTGTCAGAAGACGATATGGAAGAATTAGAATTTTTGAATAAAAAGTTTGAAAAGTCTAAGTACGATTTATCGGTCTTTTATGCTGATAAAATATGTAATACGGAAATAGATGATACGTTGTTAAAAACCGGGATACCTAATTTAGAAGAACTAATAATAAGGAGCAATTAAGATGAAGAAAGTATATATAAAATACAATCCCTACAAGTTGGAAACCCAAATAACTGTTGATGGAAATGATTTGGCTCAGAACAGTGTTATTGGTGAATTGGCTTGTGATGGAACTAGACTGCAGGAATGGATAGAACGTTTACCGCAGATTTTAGTCGAAGAGTATAATGATGATGAATTCGAAATAGCATTTAAGGGAACTGTACTAGATTTTGAAGACTTACGAGAAGTATTTCTCGCTGCACAGGACAAAGGATTACTAAAGGCTGAATATGAAAGAATTCCTGCTAAAGAGACGGAGGATAAGGAAAAACTAATCGATGAAATCTTTGCGGACATTCAAGCAGGACCGTTTGAAGAATTGAGAGAAGCGGACGTAATAAATGCTTTCCAGCTAGCAAAGAGTAGTGATTTTGAAGTATGTGTTGTAGCTACGATGAGTTCTGGAAAATCCACGCTTATCAATGCTATGCTTGGCGATAAATTGATGCCTTCAAAGCAAGAGGCATGCACTGCAATAATAACTAGAATAAAAGATGACGATGGATCCTCCTGGAGAGCAGAAACATTTGATAAAGAAGGAAAGCTCATTTCAAAGTATGAGGATCTTACATATCCATTAATGGAGGAACTCAATGACGATCAGAATGTATCACTGATTAATGCAAGAGGTAATATTCCGTTTGTAACATCTGAAGATGTTTCTTTGGTACTAATAGATACTCCTGGACCAAATAATGCAAGAAATCCTGAACATAAGGCGGTACAAAATGGATTTTTAAGCAAGTCATCAAAGTCATTAGTACTTTATATTATGACAAGCCAATTTGGTACAGATGATGATGATGCACTTTTATCTCAGCTATCAGAAAGCATGTCGGTTGGCGGAAAGCAGTCCAAAGATAGATTTATTTTTGTTGTTAATAAACTTGATAACAGACGAAAAGATGATGGAGATGTAAGCCAAACACTGGATAGAGTTAAGGCCCATCTTAAAGTTCATGGAATAGTGAACCCAAATCTTTTCCCTGCCGCAGCTTTACCTGCACTTGATATTAGGCAAGTTATGAAGTCGGATGGTTCTGAAGAAGAGATTGAAGAAGGAATTGAAGAAGAGGCAGCATTCTTGGCCTCGAAATTAAATAAGGTAAGAAAAAATGATGGTGAAACACTTCATTTTGAAAAGTATGCTTCATTGCCACAGAGTGTAAAGCAACGTATTGAATTAGAAGTGCAAAAAGCTCATGATGCGGGTGATACATATGCTGAAGCACTGATTCACTCGGGAATAACCTCTGTAGAAGCTGCTATTAGTCAGTATGTAAGAAAATACGCAAAAACTGCAAAAGTACGAAACATTGTAGATACATTTATACATAAACTTGATGAGGTTGGATGCTTTGAAGCAACCAAAAATGAACTTCTTAAGAACCAAGAAGATCGAGACGCTATCGTTGAACAACTTAAAGATATTCAGAAAAAGATAGACGATGTTGAGAATGCAAAGGGATTTAAGGAACGAGTTAGTGATCAAGCTGAGGTCATAGTGGATGAAGCCAAGAATCAGGTTGAAGACATTGTTGCTGATTTCCAAGCTAAGGTAAATGAGGTAATACGTTCATACAGGGACAAGGAAATTCCAGTGGATGAAGTTACAGCTACTGTAAAAGAATTAGCAGATTTTGCCAAAGGATTGGAACCCCAATTTAGACAAAAATTAGATGATATTATTCAAGATGGACCTGTAAAGACATGTGAAGTTTTGATAAAGGAATATCGAGATAAGTTATCAAAGCTTACAGAAGATATTGGTGGCGCAGCTGTTTCTTCTATAAAAATTGATCCAATGAGCCTGGTAGATGGATCTGTAAAGTTAGTTTCTACCGTATCTACATCAGGAATGACTTATACAAAGAAGGTCGAAGATGGAACAGAATGGATTCCAAACACAGATAAAAAATGGTATAAGCCTTGGACTTGGTTCCAGGAATCTGGATATACCAGAACGAAATATAAGAATGTGGAATTTGTAAAAGGTAATGAATTGGCGCAAGAGTATTTTGCCGGCATTTTCAAATCTCTTTCAGATAACGGAGAAGCTGCGAACAAACATGCAATAAAGCAATCAAATAAGATTGTTAGAGAGTTTGGAAAAGAGTTTGAAAGATTAGATAGCATATTGAAAAAGAAGCTAAAAGAATTAGAGCTGTGTGCGTCTGATAGGGAAGACTCTGAAGCAAGAATTAAAGAAACTGAGGACAAATTAACATGGCTTAAGCAGACAAAGGAAAGAGTAGAATCTATTCTTGAGATTTAATTGGAGGATGAATTGATGGCAGTAACTCAGAGCTTTTATGATGCAGTAAAAGAAAATGATGTTAAGACAATTCGAATAATGATGAAAGATAGTTTGTTAAGTGATCCTTCTTTTACATTATTTGAGCAAATGCGAGAAGCCGCCCAAAACGTTGTCGGTTTGTTTGAAGAGCATGATGGAACAGCATTGACGGAAGATAGGGATCAGTGGAATGATCGTTTATTAAGCAAATTAATGGTGCAACTTGTAAATAATTTTTCTGAGGAAAGAGTAAACCATTTGAAAAAGGTAGTGGCATACTTGGAACCAGAGGCACCGATAAAACATCAGAACCCTGAAGAATATGTTTGTAAAGATGAAGGTCTTTCTGATTATCAAAGAAAGAAGAAAGAAGATAAAGTCAACGGACGATATATCGCAACGGGAACTGCAATAGGCGCCGGTTCTGGTATTTTGATAGGTGCAATTATTGTTGGAGCAGAGAGTATATCAGGTTTGGCTGCTGCGGGAACAATCATAGGAGCGGGAGTATTGGGAGCTGCTGCAGGTGCTGGAATAGCATATAAACTCTCTAGCAAGTAATATTTGGGGGCGTGTATGAGCAAAAAGGATGATCATTTGAATACAAGTGTCATGATAAAACAGCAAAATATGGTTGGTATGCCTGGTCATGAAGAACTTGCAAATCGTTTAGCAATTGCAAGTTCAATGATAGATGACATTGTGCTTAAAAAGTATTTGTGCCAGTTGTCTGATTATGAAATTGTTCCATTGGAAGATGGAATGAAAAATATTAGTGCCATTAGAATGTTTAAGATTACTGAAATGGTTTATCAGAAAGATGAATATTCTACATACAAATTGGCATCTGTGTTTGGCGCTGTTCAAAATTTGAATTGTGGTATTTTCATTATTATGAACGGTAATGGAGCGAAAACAGATTTCTATATGGGTGTTCGTTCTTTCGATGACAAAAGGACGACTAAATCATTAAAGGATACGCTTAAACATGCTCTGGAAGGGCAGTTTCCTGGTGTAAAAACCAAGGATATGATGGATAAAGAGGCATCAGCGTTACTTGCTGATATAGCAACAAAAAATATAGCAACAGTATCATGCGTGGCAAGAAATAAAGATGAGAACTTTACCGACAACGAAACTTTTATCCAGGGTTTAGAAAAGTTTGCAATTGCAATGCAAGGACAACAGTATACAGCTGTTGTTTTGGCAAAGAGTACACCTTCAGAGGTGCTTGATGAGGCACGAAAAGGTTATGAGACAATATATACGCAGCTCTCGCCATATGCAAATATGCAATTATCTTATGGTACTAATAGTGCGATTACTGTCTCTGATGCTCTTTCAAGGGGGGTAACAACTGGTAGTTCTTATTCTGTCCAACACTCAACTCAAAAAGGTACTAGTGATACGCATACGACGGGAACCAATGAATCAACCACTAAACAGAACTTTTGGGGAACGTTAGCGAAGACCGTTGGTACAGCCGCTTTGGGTATAGCTAGTATTGCTACCGCACCATTGACTGGAGGCGCAAGCATTGCAGCTGCAGCAACAATTGCCGTTGGAAATACAGCTCTTGGTGCATACACACCTAGCAGCAAAACAAAAGGCACTAGTACCTCAGATGCGCATACGGTAAGTGAATCAACAACAGAAGGTACCTCTGAAACAACAAATCAATCAGAAAGTACTAATGATACACATACAGAGGGAACGACTACAGGGCAGAGCAATAATATGCAGCTCACTATGCAAAATAAGTCTCTTATAGATACTATGGAGAAAATAGATCTCCAGCTTAAGCGTTTGGATGAGTGCGAAAGTATAGGTATGTGGGAGTGTGCCACCTACTTTATTTCTGATTCCCAGGAAACTACAGAAATGGCGGCTGGAACATATAAAGCTCTGATGAAAGGAGAAAAATCAGGACTGGAGACTTCCTCGATTAATTATTGGGGAAAAGCAGACAGAGAAAAATTGCCTGTTCTGCGTGAATATATTACAAATTTTGTACATCCTGTCTTTATGTACGATTCGCAAGTTCAGATACCAGTGACAGCTGCATCATTAGTAAGTAGCAACGAATTGGCTATCCAGATGGGATTACCAAGAAAATCTGTATGTGGATTTCCTGTTATTGAACATGCAGATTTTGGAAAAGAAGTAGTTAAGTATTCATCCGATGGAAAGAGAAAAAGAGAGTTTGAAATTGGAAATATCTTCAGTATGGGAAAGAATATGGATGTTCCAGTTTCACTTGGAAGTGATTCTTTAACGATGCATACATTTATAACCGGTTCTACTGGATCGGGAAAGAGTAATACTATTTATGAGATACTAAATCAACTGAGATTGCTATATCAAGTTCCTTTCTTGGTTGTTGAACCAGCTAAGGGAGAGTATAAGAATGTATTTGGACAATTCGGAGATGTATCAGTTTATGGAACAAATCCCAAGAAAATGCCTCTATTAAAGATAAATCCATTTTCTTTCCCGCAGGATATTCATATCCTTGAACATTTAGATCGGTTAGTAGAAATATTTAACGTTTGTTGGCCTATGTATGCTGCTATGCCAGCGATTCTAAAAGATGCAATCGAAAGAGCTTATATTAGTGTTGGTTGGGACTTGGCAACATCAGAAAACCGAAATGGTGACCAATACCCCAATTTTGCTGATGTTTTGGAACAGATTGATACGGTAATTGGTGAATCAAGTTACTCTTCGGATAGTAAAGGGGATTATTCGGGAGCTCTTAGTACCAGAGTGCGCTCCTTAACTACTGGGCTAAATGGGTTAATATTTAACAGTGAAGAAATAAACAACGCCGATCTGTTTGATAAAAATGTGATTGTGGATCTTAGTAGGGTTGGATCGGTAGAAACAAAGTCACTCATTATGGGATTGCTTATAATGAAGCTTAACGAGTATCGTATGAGTTCAGGCAAAAGCAACAGCCCTTTATCACATATAACGGTACTGGAAGAAGCTCATAACCTTTTAAAAAGAACATCAACCGAACAATCAGCAGAAGGATCCAATCTGACAGGTAAATCGGTTGAATTGTTAGCGAACTCGATTGCAGAAATGAGAACTTATGGAGAAGGATTTGTCATTGCAGATCAAGCACCAGGATTATTGGATATGTCTGTAATTAGAAATACAAATACAAAAATAATCCTTCGATTACCGGAGAAAAGCGACAGAGAACTTGTTGGATTTGCTGCAGGTCTGAATGATGAGCAGATTGATGAAATATCTAAACTAAAAAAGGGTGTAGCAGTAGTTTATCAAAATGATTGGATTGAGCCTTTACTGGTCCAGATTAATAAGTGTTCTATCCAAGAAAGAGAATATGGTAGTGAGCATACGGAACAGGTTGAAGACTTAAATGAAGCTAAATCAGAATTACTAAAGCTTTTAGTGTTAGGTCGAATTAATGAATCGTTTGCAATTGATACTGGAATGATTCGCAAGTCGCTTACAAAGATGAAGTTTTCTACGGATATGGAAAGGAAAATAGAAGATTTACTTGCTGAGTATGAAGATGATGGTGATCTGTCAATATGGAGCGATCAGAATTTCAAACTTTTATCGAAATTCGTGACGGACATTGCTCGTACCAGAAGAAGAGTTGAAAATTGTGTACTTACAGTAAAGGATAATAATGAATTGACGGATGAGCTTAAAAAGCTGGTTTTAGATTTAATTCCGAATGCGAGTCAAGGCATCATATTGGCAATAGCACAATGTTTCATGAAAGATATGAGCGTCCAAGACGAAGAGAGAGAACGCAGAGAAGAATTTTATATGAATTGGTTTGAGTCAATTAGGGAAAGGAGCAGAAGAAATGAACAACTTTAGTTTTTCTGAGGTTGCTGAAAGTACAAAACCACGATTCTCTGAGTGCCCCCTTTCTGAATGTAGAGAGCAGACATCAGTAAAAGTGAGCATAAAGGAATATGATGTTTCAATTGCGATTGTATCAGATAACATCAAGCATTGTCCGTTAGAGAACGGTCATTGGGATGGAGAACGTGGAGATTCAAAGTGGATTCCGGATCCAGATTATGTCCCGCAGAAATCTAACCCTGAGGGAAAAACATGGAGAGAGATTCTTGCAAAATATGGTATTGATGGCATACCTTTTAAGGATGGTGAACCTGATTTTTCCGAAATTAGCAAAGGAACAGTTGAAATAGAGGGCTTTTCTTCTGATCGCTCAGATAATTTTGATAAAGCTGATGCTGAATTAGCAAAACAGAGGGGATGCACTCCCGAGGAAGTTGCTAAGTGGCGTAAAGAAAATGGATATACTTGGCACGAATGCAAGGATATGAAGACTATGCAGAAAGTTCCCAGTGAAGTTCATAACAATGTTCCTCATAGTGGTGGCATTTCTGAGTCTAAGAAAGGATAAGGACAGTAAAATGAAATTGGACAGTTTTGATTTTAACACTGGATGGAAAAGGAAAGATAGTATTCAGCTGGCAGATAGAAAGTATGAAGTAACTATAAAGATTCAGGCATATTCAAAAGAAGATTCACTGACTGCTGAGCAAGAAGCTAATGTAGATGAGTACCTTAGCTCTGGTTTAGAGTGGATAAAGGCTATTGATAAGAAGCTTTGTGAATATGCCGAAAATTATCTAGAAAGATTTGTTCCCAGAACAATGCTTTTCAAGAAGGATGGGGATGTTGCTTTATTATGTGATGACAACGATGATCCGGATGGCGGAATAGCCGTTTGTGTTAAACCTAGTTTGGAAATAAAGTTACAAGATGACTATCTGTAAACGAAGTTATTTGAGATTAAGCGTCATAGCTTGATTTCCAGAATATAGGATAGGTGCGCTGCATGGGATATTAGGCTGCTTAGTTTTTTGAGAACTGAGCAGCTTTTTTTATCTTGACGTGTAGTCAATGACTACATTATAATATAGGTAGAGATATACGCATTGACTACATTAAGGAGGTGCTTATGAAGAAGGAAATTTATAACCTCGAAGGTATCGAGATTGAAGTTGAAAAGTATGATAAGGCTGATAAGGAGGCTGATCGCCGCCGTATTGCTTATTGTTTCAAGATGATTAGGGAAAAGTCCGGAATGTCTAGGACTGATTTTTCCGCGTGGTTGGGAGTGCCTTATCGCACCATGCAGGAATGGGAGCTTGGCCGCAGAGCAATGCCGGAATATGTTCTTCGCTTGATTGCCTATAAGGTGATGAACGAATTACGCGAAGGGAGGATTGGTTGATATGTTTATACTGAGAAAACTGTTTAAGATCATGCTGCTTCCGGTAGTCTTTGTTTTGTTCTTTATCAAGTGGCTATTGGCAACATCGCTAAAGCTCACTGAATCTATCGTGGGCCTTCTTACCATGATTGTAGGAGCAGGTATTATATATTATCTTGTATGTAAGAGATGGTCGGATGTCTTTCTTATGTCACTGATCTTTGCGGCTATTATGGTTCTCTTGTTTGCTGTCATCACAGTACAGGATTGGTGTGATGTGCTGATCGAAAAAATTGGCGCACTCTGAAATTCGCATGCATTAATTGCAATAAGTTCACTCTCTCACCTCAACTCTGCTATTACAACTCTATTTCATCAAATCTTCTTTTATCTTTTCAAACTCTACTTCTGACAACAAGCCTTTCTCTCTAAGTTCTGCCAGCTTTATAACTTTGTCGATATATCCTGAATTTGAAGATGAATTATTTTTATTTGCTTGGTTCTTTTTATATTTGACCTCATCAAAATGATAGCGGGCTTGTTTTTTCTGTTCTAAGGAAAAGTTATCAAGAGGCTGGTTGAACCTCTCTGCACCACGGAACATACACATCATTTCTTCAACATTAGACACGTTCCAATTATTCAACGGCTGGTTGAAGCTATTAGCTTCATAGAACATACCTGACATACTTCTAACATTAGATACTTCCCAGTTGTCAAGAGGCTGGTTGAAGGTAGAGGCTCTATAGAACATATAACTCATATCTTCAACCCTTGACACATCCCAATTATCTAAAGGCTGATTAAACTTCTCTGCCCATAAGAACATGCTTGACATATCGGTTACATTCGACACATTCCAATTGTCGAGGGGCTGGTTGAAGGTAGAGGCGTCTAGGAACATGTCTGACATATCTTCAACATTAGATACATCCCAATTGTTCAAAGGCTGGTTGAAGGTTGATGCTCTATAGAACATGCCTGACATATTCCAAACTTTTGAAACATCCCAGTTGCCAATTGGTTGGTTAAAGCTCTTTGCACCATAAAACATACACGCCATATTGTTTACATTGGAGACATCCCATTCACCGATGCCTGCAAACTGCTCATAGGTACGAGAAGAGTTTAAAAACAGTTCACGTAAAGATGTAATCTCTTTACCTAGAACTACTCTGTCCAAAGGATTCTCTGGTTTGTCGCAGTATGCCTTTAGCGCATCATAACTGTGAAAGACAAGCTTGCCATTCTCTAACAGTTCTACGTCTTTCATTTTTTTTCTTTAATTGTCACGACAACTTTCAGTAATTATTGACATTTATTAACATGTTTTTAATTGTATATATTATTCAATTCTAGTTATAAATTTCGTAAATGGTAAGAATTGAGTTAATTCTACCATTTCCAATGCTACATAAAGTTCACTTTTAACAGGTGAATTGTTCATTAAAAATTAGTGTGATTATAACCACATTTTTGGTTGTTATTGTTTTTTTA
>Ga0256405_10011742_pt1 | contig 11063 bp, 5 predicted proteins | sample RumenRJG_02DNA_FD_189096 | JGI IMG/M metagenome (GOLD analysis project Ga0256405, IMG submission 189096) | Bovine rumen microbial communities from Lethbridge, Alberta, Canada - RJG_02 | ecosystem: Host-associated > Mammals > Digestive system > Stomach > Rumen | place: Canada: Alberta | collected...
AGGATCGCCTCGTCCACCGGACGGGTCTTGAACTGGCTGTCAAACTGGCGCTGGGACACGAAATGGTCCGCATTCAGATACCGTTTTCCAACCGCGAAATGGTTGACCAGCACCAAGGCGCAGATGGCCAGGGCGGCATAGCGGAAGCGGGGTTTCTCCCCTTTGCCGAAATACGCCCACAGCAACAGGCCGAACGTCGCCGCAATCAGCAGCAGCGCCATCAGCGCATCCTGGCGGAACAGCCGCATGCGGTCCAGGATCAGGGTCTGGACCAGCGGCTCCTGCAGGTCGGCGTCGGCTGCACCGGTGAAGCTGCCGAACAGGGTCGGCGTCAGGAGGCACAGCAGGCAGAAGCCGCCTGTGATCCCGAAAGCGATGCCGCCGTATTTCAGGAACTCTTTCTTGTCGTATCCGGCCTTCACGATGCGGTCCAACACCAGGAAGCCCAGCATCGGCAGGGTATACTGCAAGATGACCAGGGCCATCGAGACCGTCCGGAACTTGTTGTAGAACGGCATGTAGTAGTACCAGAACTTCGTGAACGGCATGAAATGGCTGCCGAGAGCCAGGCCGATGCCGATCAGCGTCGGGATCAGCATCCACCACTTTTCCTTGCCCTTATACAGTCCCAGGGCGAGGATGAACAAGAAAACCGTGATGGCGCCCATGTACATCGGGCCGGCCGTGAACGGCTGCGGACCCCAGTACAGCGGCAGCGACTTGGCCACCTGGTTGATATTCGGCTGGTTATACTGCCGCAGGAGTTTGATGGTTTCGGACTTGTCCGGGTTGACCGCACCGGCGGAGGAACCGCCGTTGAAATCCGGGATCATCAGGTTCGGGAGCTCCTCCCAGCCATAGGACCAGGCCGTCGCATAGTCCAGGTCGAGGCCCTTCCCGGAATCCCCGTCACGCGTCAGGTCGGTCCCGCCGCGCATGGTCTGCTGCGTGTAGGCGTACGTCGGGATCAGCCGGTTGGCGTTGGTTCCGATTCCCAGCAGGCCCAGCAGCAGCAACAGACCGGATGCCGCGAAGAAACGGCCGATTTTCGCTTGGTGGCCACGAAGGAGCCAGACAACCAGCACCAGGACATAAGAAAAGATGATGATAGCCAGGTAGTACGAAATCTGGACGTGGTTGGCCTTGATCTGGAAATTCAGGGCCATTGAAAACAGAGCCGCGCCCAATAAGGTCCAGGGCAGCCAGTCTTTCCGGTCGGACAGGGCTTTGCGGTAGGTGAAGACCACGGCGGCCAGTACCCATGGCAGCCAGGCCATGGCCAGCATTTTCGAATTATGGCCCACCTGGATGATCTGCAGGTTGTAGGCGCAGAACGTCACGGCGATGGCCCCGCCGACCGCGATCAGGCCGTCCATGCCCAGGGCCAGCATCAACAGGAAGGCCCCCAGCAGCGACAGGAACAGGTAGCTCGCCGGACGGCGTCCGGTCAGGGTCAGGTTGTACAGGGACTGCGTCCAGTCGCCGGCGGTATTGCCCGTCAGCATGGTCGTCGGCATGCCGCCGAACATGGACCCCGTCCAGGCGGTCCGGTCCTGCGGATGCTCCGCATTCCACTCGTTGGTCTCATGGGCCATGCCGACATAGCCGGAGATGTCGCTCTGGTTCACGATCTTTCCGGAGAGAACTTCCGGCACGAAGCCGTAAGCGAGCACCAGGAAGAAAAGGACGATTCCGCCATACAGCAGGATATTCTTTAAGGTCTTGTTCATAGCTCTTTTCGTTTTGCCAGATCCTCCAGCAGCGCCGCCATGCGGCGGGCCGTGGAGCGGCGGGAATACGCTTCAATGTTCTCGGTCAGGACGGGTTCCGCTCCCGCTTGGAAAGCATCCCAGAGACGGTCGATCGCGGACCGCAGCCCGGCGGCATCCGGCCAGTCATAGACTTCGCCGGCATGGGTCTGCCCGACGATCCGGGCCATCGCCCCGTCGGTCTGGCCGATGCCGAGGATGGGACGCCGGGCGCCCAGGTACTCAAACAGTTTTCCGGGCAGGGTCGCCCGGTATTCCGGTTCCTGGCGGAGCGGCAGGATCAGGACGGAGGCATTCAACTGTTCCCGGACGGCGGTCAGATGGTCCCGGTAGCCCAGGTCGACCAATTGCTCCCCGAGGCCCGCTTCGCGGATGGCCTGCAGGATGGCGGCATCGGTTTTCCCGGCCAGCCGGATCCGCAGTTTCCGGGCGAAGGCGGCATCTTCCCGCACTTTGTCACCCAGGACTTTCCACAGGGCCAGCGGGTTGCCGTCCGCGGCGAACTGTCCGGTATGGGTCAGGTTGAAGTATCCGTCCGGCTCGACCGGCTGCGCATAGTCGTCCGGGTCATAGCCGTTGGTGATGAGTTCGACCCGGCCACGGGTCATGGTCCGGAACTCCTCCTGCACCAGCGGCGAGACGGCGACGACGGCCGAGGCCTCGTCCAGCACAGCCTGCTCCAGTTTTTCATGGCGCCTTCGCGCCCAACCCGTCAGGCTCAAATGCTTGAAATAGAAAATCCGCGTCCAGGGATCCCGGAAGTCGGCAATCCAGGGGATGCCGGTCGCCCGGGCGACCTTCCGCCCGATCAGGTGCATGGAATGCGGCGGTCCGGTGGACACGATTACGTCCACGGGATGCTCCCGAAGGTATTTCGTCAGGAAGCGGACCGAAGGGCGGACCCAGCTCACCCGCGGGTCGGGGATGAACAGGTTGCCGCGCACCCACATGACCATCCGCTGCAGGAAACTCTTATGCTGGCTGTTGACCACGTTGACCTCGGCGGCCGAAGCCTTCTTCCCGGTCAGGCCGCGGTACAGGCTGTAGATTTCGGTAATGGGCCGGCGGATGATTTCCGCCTCGGCGGGGATGTCGCCGTAGAGGCTCTGGTCGACCGACTGCATCTCCGGATTCTCCGGCGTATAGATGACCGGCTGCCAGCCCTCGGAGGGCAGATATTTGGAAAATTTCACCCAGCGCTGCACCCCGGAACCGCCGCTCGGCGGCCAGTAATAGGTTATGATCAGAACCCTTCCCATAAGGATACAAATGTAAAAACAAATTCTTAAATTTGCGGTAATATGGCTAAGAATTCCGTCCCGGAAGATACCCCGTTGATCCGGCAGTTTTTCGAGGTGAAGGCCCAATATCCCGAGGCCATCCTCCTCTACCGTGTCGGGGACTTCTATGAAACATATTCCGACGATGCCCTGGTCGCCGCCAAGGTGCTCGGCATCGTGCAGACCCGCAAATCCAACGGGGACAAACCCCCGGTGGCCATGGCGGGTTTCCCGCACCACGCCCTGGAAGTCTACCTCCCGAAACTGGTCCGCGCGGGCTACAAAGTCGCGGTCTGCGACCAGCTGGAGGACCCGAAACTGACCGGACGCAAGCTGGTCAAGCGCGGTGTGACCGACCTGGTCACGCCCGGCGTCGCCTTCGGAGAGTCCATGCTGGAGCAGAAGCAGAACAACTTCCTCGCCGGCCTGACCTGGCACAAAGACGCGTTCGGTCTCGCTTTGGTCGATGTTTCGACCGGTTCCTTCCAGGTCGCCCAGGGCAGCAAGGAATACATCGCCACCTTGATTTCCACCCTCGCTCCGAAAGAGATCGTCGTCTCCCGCGGAGACGAAAAATATGTCCGTGAACAGTTCGGAGACGACCTATATGTCTCGACGGTCGAGGAATGGGCCTTTGTCTATGACGCCGCCGTCAACCGGCTCTGCAAGCAGTTGAACGTCGAATCCTTGAAAGGCTACGCCGTAGAAGGTTTCCCGCTGGCCCTGTGCGCAGCCGGGGCCCTGCTGGTCTACCTGGAGCAGACCTGCCATGCCGGTCTGAAGAACATCTGCTCGATCGGCCGCATCGACGAAGGGAAATTCGTCTGGATGGACAAGTTCACCCTGCGCAACCTGGAAGTTTTCCAGAGCGCCGCTCCGGACGGGGTCAGCCTGATCGGCGTGGTGGACCGCTGCAACAGCCCGATGGGCGCGCGGCTGCTGCGCACCTGGCTGGCCATGCCGGTGATGGACCTGGACGAGTTGAAGGACCGCTATGATATCGTGGACCATTTCCTTGCCCGGACCGAGGACAGGGCCGACCTGCAGGGACGCATCGGCGACATCGGCGACCTGGACCGGATCCTGGCCCGTGCCGCCGCCGGCAAGATCGCCCCGCGTGAAGTGCGGCAGCTCGGCCGTGGCCTGGCCCAGACCGGACCGCTGCGCAGCCTGTGTTCCGGAAAGGGCGTGGACGCGCTGGACCGGCTCGTCGGGCAACTGCAAGGGAGTGACGCCCTCTGCCAGGAGATTTTCCGGACATTGGCGGCGGAACCGGCCGCGCAGCTCGGCAAAGGTGATGTCATCGGCGAAGGCGTGGATCCGGAGCTGGACGAGCTGCGCCACATCGCCCACGGCGGCAAGCAGTACCTGCTCGAAATGCAGCAGCGAGAAAGCGAACGTACCGGCATTCCCTCGCTGAAAATCAGCTACAACAACGTCTTCGGTTACTACCTCGAAGTCCGCAATACCTATAAGGACAAGGTCCCGCCGGAGTGGGTCCGCAAGCAGACCCTGGTCGGAGCCGAACGCTATATCACCCAGGAACTGAAGGAATACGAAGAGAAGATCCTCGGGGCCGAGGAGCGGATCTACGCCCTGGAAAGCAAACTTTACGGCGAACTGGTCGCCCATGTCCAGGACCATATCGCCGCCATCCAGTCGGATGCCCGGATCATCGCCCGGCTCGACGTGCTAGCCGGCTTTGCCGAGCTCGCCGCCGACCGCCATTACTGCCGGCCCGAGATGACGGGCGGCCTGGAACTGGACATCAAGGCCGGCCGGCATCCGGTCATCGAGACTTTGATGAAGCCCGGCGAGGAATATATCCCCAACGACATCCACCTCGACGCCGACCGGCAGCAAATCATCATCCTGACCGGTCCCAACATGGCCGGTAAATCCGCCCTCCTGCGGCAGACGGCCCTGATCGTCCTGCTGGCCCAGGCCGGCTGTTTCGTCCCCGCCGACGCCGCCCGGATCGGCTGGTTCGACAAGATCTTCACCCGCGTCGGCGCGACCGACAACATTTCCCGGGGCGAATCGACCTTCATGGTCGAAATGCTGGAAACGTCCATGATCCTGCACAACCTCAGCCAGCGTTCGCTGGTGCTGCTCGACGAAATCGGCCGCGGCACCTCGACCTACGACGGCATGAGCATCGCCCGGGCCATCGTGGAATACATCCACGAATACGGAAAGGGCGCCAAGACCCTCTTCGCCACCCACTACCACGAGCTCAACGACCTGGCGGCCCTCTACCCGCGGGTCAAGAACTTCCATGTCAGCGTAAAGGAAGTCGGCAAACAGGTCCTGTTCCTGCGCAAGCTCGCCGAAGGCGGCTCCGCCCACAGTTTCGGTATCCATGTCGCCCGGCTGGCCGGTATGCCCCGGGAGGTCCTGGACAGCGCCGAGAAAACCCTGGCGGCCCTCGAAGCCGCCGACCCGGCCGCCCTGCCCGGCGGAAAAGAGTCCGGCACGGCAGCCGACCGCCCCGGTGTCCGGACCGCCCGCAAGGACCAGTTCGGCAAGATCCGGAAAGCCTACAACATTCCGGAAGGGACTGTCGAAAGCGACGGCTCCATCCAGCTCTCGCTCTTCCAGCTCGACGACCCGACCCTCAGTTCGCTGCGCGCCCGCCTGGAAGGCGCCGACCTCAACAACATGACCCCGCTGCAGGCCTTCGACATGCTCCGGGACATGAAGAAAGAGCTCGGCATTTAAAAGGACAATCTCATAATTATGAAACGCTTACATCTCTTAACCCTTATGTTGGCCAGTTTTGCCGCCATGTCGATCCCGGCCCTTGCCGCGGATAAATCCTACACCCTGACCTCGCCCGACGGAAAGCTCGGCGTCACGGTACAAGCCGGCAGCCAGCTGACGTATACGGTCTCCCGCGGAGGACTCCAGCTGCTCGCCCCCTCGCCGATTTCCATGACCCTGGGCGATGGCCGGGCCTTCGGTCCCGGCGACAAGGTCCGCAAGGTCACCCGCGTCCAGGCGGACAACTGGCTGGATGCCTCTGTCTACAAGAAAAGCAAGGTCCGCGACCATTACAACGAAATGACCCTGAACTTCCAGGAATTCGACCTGGTCGTCCGCGCCTATGACGCCGGCGTGGCCTACCGCTTCGTCAGCAAGGTCAAGGGGGACTACTCCGTCCGGGCCGAACAGGCAGAGTTCACCTTCCCGGCCGACTGGAACACCATCTTCCCCTATACCCGGGAATGCAACACCTACGAAGAACAGTTCTACACCTCCTTCGAAAACACCTACACCCACGGCCCGCTGAGTTCCTGGGATCCCGACCGGCTGGTCTTCCTCCCGATGGTGGTCGAAGCCCCGCAGGGCATCAAGGTGCTGGTCACCGAGTCCGACCTGCTGGACTATCCGGGCATGTACCTGCGCAACCAGGACAAGGGCACGGTCCTCAAGGGCGTCTGGGCACCCTATCCGAAAGACGTGCAGCAGGGCGGCCACAACATGCTGCAGGGCGTGGTGAAGACCCGCGAGGCCTATATTGCCAAAGCCTCCGGGACCACGGCCTTCCCCTGGCGCATCATCAACGTCGCGACAGAGGATAGGCAGTTGACCAACAACGACCTGCCCTGGCTGCTCGGCCGTCCGTCCCAGGGCGATTTCTCCTGGGTCAAACCCGGCAAGGTGGCCTGGGACTGGTGGAATGACTGGAACCTCTACGGCGTGGACTTCCGCGCCGGGATCAACAACGACACCTACAAATACTACATCGACTTCGCGGCCAGCCAGGGCATCGAATATGTCATCCTGGACGAAGGTTGGGCCGTCAACCTGAAGGCCGACCTGATGCAGGTCATCCCGGAGATCGACCTGCCGATGCTCGCCCGACATGCACAAAGCAAGGGCGTCGGCCTGATCCTCTGGGCCGGTTACTGGGCCTTCGACCGCGACATGGAAGCCGTCTGCAAGCACTATGCGGACATGGGCATCAAGGGCTTCAAGATCGATTTCATGGACCGGGACGACCAGGTCGTCGTGGACTTCTACCGCCGGGCCGCCGAGACCTGCGCCAAATACCACATGCTGGCTGACTTCCACGGAGCCTTCAAGCCGTCCGGCCTCAACCGGACCTGGCCGAACGTCATCAATTTCGAGGGTGTCTACGGCCTGGAGCAGATGAAGTGGGGCGGAACGGAACTGACCCAGGTCGACTATGACGTCACCGTGCCGTTCATCCGGATGTCCGCCGGCCCGATGGACTATACCCAGGGAGCGATGCGCAATGCCACCCGCAGCAACTACCGCCCGGTCAACTCCGAAGGCATGAGCCAGGGCACCCGCTGCCACCAGCTGGCCGAGTACGTCATCTTCGATTCGCCCCTCAACATGCTCTGCGACAGCCCCTCCAACTACCTGCAGGAGCCGGAGTGCACCAAGTATATCGCCGAAATCCCCACCGTGTGGGACGAAACCGTCGCCCTGGACGGCAAGATCGCCGAATATGTCGTGACCGCCCGCCGCAAGGGCGACACCTGGTACGTCGGTGCCCTGACGAACTGGACGCCGCGTGACCTGGACATCGACCTGGGCTTCCTGCCGGAAGGTTCCTGGAAGGTGGAAATCTACCAGGACGGCGTCAATGCCGACCGGGCCGCCCGCGACTACAAACGGGTGGACACCCGGGTGGAGGCCGGTTCCGGAAAGGTCTGCCGCGTGCACCTGGCACCCGGCGGCGGATGGACCGCGAAGTTTACAAGAAATTAGTCAGGAAGATCAGCAGCACCGCCAGCGGGGCGACATATTTCAGGATGAAATAAAAGACCCCGAAGCAAGCGGAATTCCCCTTTAAGACGCCGCCGTTCGTGAATTCGTCATGGACGGCGGCTTTCGGCATCTTCCAGCCCACGAAGAGCACGGCCAGCAGGCCGCCCAGGGTCAGCAGGAAGTTCGAAGAGAACTTATCCAGGAAGTCGAAGATCCCGTCCCCGAAGAGCTTGACCCCCGAAAGCGGGCCGAAGGACAGGGAGCACAGGATGCCCACCAGCCATGTCACGCAAAAGACGGCGACGCAGGCGGCCTTGCGGGCCATCTGTTTCTCCTCGATCAGGAAAGCCACACCCACCTCCAGCAGCGACACCGTCGAGGTCATGGCCGCGAACAGGATGGTCACGAAAAAGAGGATGGCCGCCAGGGAACTGACCACGGGCATCGTCTGGCCCATCTGGTGGAAAATATACGGAAGGGTATCGAAGATCAGGCCCGGGCCGGCGGACGGCTCGATGCCGGCGGCAAATACGGCCGGCATGATGGCAAAGCCCGCCAGCAGGGCGAAGAACAGGTCGGAAAGGGCCGTTCCAACGCCGGAGACCAGCAGGTTTTCCTCCTTATGGACATAAGAAGAATAAGTGATGATGATGCCCATGCCGAGCGACAGGGAGTAAAAGGACTGGCCGAGGGCCGTCACGAAAGCCCGGGGCGTCAGCTTCGAAAAATCCGGTTTCAGCAGGTAGTCCACCCCCGTTTTCGCGCCGGGCAGGGTCACGGAATAGACCGCGATTGCCACGATGAGCACGAAGAGGACCGGCAGGCAGATCTTGCTGAATTTCTCGATACCGCCTTTCACGCCGAAGGCGACGACCACGATGCTGGCGCCCAGGAAGAGGGTATGGAACAGCAGCGGGGCCCAGGTGGAGGAAACCAGTGAGCCGAACATCCCGCCGATGGCTTCCGGAGACTCCCTTATAAAACTGAAAGACAAGGATTTGAACAAGTAATCCAAAGACCAGCCGCCGATGACGCTATAGTACGAAACGATGACCATCGGGGTCAGCACCGAAAGGTAGCCCAGCCATTTCCACGGCGTTCCGGGGGCCAGGCGCTCCATCGCCCCGCGGCAGTTCGCCCCGCTCCGCCGGCCGATGATGCTCTCACCCAGGAAGATCGGCAGGGAGAGCAGCAGGGTGCAGGCGATGTATACCAGGATGAAGGCGGCCCCTCCGTTCTCACCGACGATGTAGGGGAAACGCCAGATATTGCCCAGCCCGATGGCCGATCCGGCCAGGGCCATGATGACGGCAGCCCGGCTGCCGAAAGTTTCACGGGATTGGCTCATAGGAACAGGTTGGTCAGGAAGATGACGATGATCGCGGCGGGGGCGATGTACCGGATCAGGAAATACAGGAGGCCGAAGGCTTTTCCGGCGCGCAGCTCGCCCCGGACGTCGGCCTTTTTCATCCGCCAGCCGGCGAACAGGGTAAACAACAGGCCACCGAAGGCCATCAGGAAGTTGGACGTCAGTTTGTCACAGAAGCTGAACAGGGTCTCGCCCAGGATCTTGACATTTGCCAAAGGTCCGAAGGACAGGGAACAGAGCGCGCCCAGCAGCCAGCAGCCTGCGAACAGGACGCAGACCGCCTTGGTCCGCGAAAAATGCTTTTCTTCCACCAGGTAGGCCACACCCACTTCCAGCATGGAGATGGCCGACGAAACGGCGGCCACCAGGATGGTCAGGAAAAAGAGGATGGAGACCACGCCGGAAAGCCACGGCGTCGAGGCGCCCATCTTGGCGAAAATGTACGGCAGGGTCTCGAAAACCAGACCCGGGCCCGCTGCCGGCTCGATGCCTGCGGCAAACACCGCCGGCATGACCGCAAAGCCCGCGATCAGTGCGAACAGCAAGTCGAAGCCGGCCGTTCCCAGACCGGTGGTCAGCAGGTTTTCCTTCTCATGGACATAGGACGCATAGGTCAGGATGGTACCCACGCCCAGCGACAGGGAAAAGAAACTCTGTCCCATGGCCGAGGCGACGGCCGAGGCGGTCAGTTTGGAGAAATCGGGTTTCAGCAGGTAATCCACGCCCGCTTTCGAGCCCGGAAGGGTCAGGGCATAGACCATCAGGAACACCACCAGCAGGAACAGGACCGGCATGGTCCAGGTCGAGAACTTTTCGATGCCTTTCTTGACGCCCGCCACCACGATCAGGGCGCAGATGCCCAGGAAAGCCGTATGGCACGCCAGCGGCCCCCAAGGCGAGGAAATAAAACTGCCGAAGAATCCCATGATCTGCGCTTCGTCTCCGGAGGAGAAGCTGAGCGTCAGGGATTTAAGCAGGAATTCCACGCTCCAGCCACCCACCACGCTATAATACGAAAAAATGATCAGCGGCGAAATGACCGTCAGCAGGCCCAGCCAGCGCCAGGGCGTCCCGGGAGCCAGCCGCTGCATGGCGCCGAAGGTGCTCTTGTGGGTCTTGCGCCCGATCGCCGCCTCCGAAAGGAAGATCGGAAGGGAAATCAGCAGGGTGGAAAGAAGGTATACGATGATGAAGGCCGAGCCGCCGCCCTGGCCCACCATATAGGGGAAGCGCCAGATGTTGCCCAGCCCGATCGCCGAACCGGCCATGGCCATGATGACCGCGAACCGGCTCCCGAAAGTTTCTCGAGTATCCATGTTGTCAAGTTCGTCCGCCGGTCCCTACAGCCGGCGGTAGATTACAAATTCATAGTTCAGGCCGGAGGCCGGATCCGTATGCGTTTCGGAGGTGGAGGCAGGATACCAGACGGCCGGATCGATCTCGGGGAAGAAGGCGTCGGCGTCTTCGACGGTATCATGCACATGGGTGATATACAGGGTGTCGACCGTCTGCATCGCTTCGGCGTAGGTATAGGCCCCGCCCATGACGAAACACCTGGCGTCCTCCGCCCCTTCACAGGCCTTTTCCGCGGCCCGGAACGCTTCATCGAGGGATTCCACCACCACGACCTTTTCGGGGGCTTCCGGCCAGGGGAAAATGGAAATCACGATGTTGGTGCGACGGGGCAGCGGATGGCCGATGGACTGGAAGGTCATCCAGCCCATGATGACGGGATGGCCGGTGGTCTGCTCCCGGAAATATTTCATGTCTTCCGGCAGGTTCCACAGGAGTTGGTTCTTGCGGCCGATGGCATAGTTGTCGGCGACGGCCACGATCAGGCATTTTTCCATTGTCATACCGCTACAGGGGCTTTGATGGCCGGCCACGGGTCGTAGCCTTCCA
>Ga0256405_10011744_pt1 | contig 11060 bp, 14 predicted proteins | sample RumenRJG_02DNA_FD_189096 | JGI IMG/M metagenome (GOLD analysis project Ga0256405, IMG submission 189096) | Bovine rumen microbial communities from Lethbridge, Alberta, Canada - RJG_02 | ecosystem: Host-associated > Mammals > Digestive system > Stomach > Rumen | place: Canada: Alberta...
GGATCCATCTGAAATCGCAACTCGGAAAGACAACTCCGCAGCAGTTCCTGCAAGTGAACACAGATAGGAAGCAGAAGTCCATCAGACTCCAACTCTGCCTTCTGCTCTGCAACCCAGACGAGGAAGTTGTCGGCCATGTAGCTGGCGTCATCGCCGCGATCATCTAGAAAACGCAACACTCGGGGAATGAAGTAGGCACATTCCTCGTATGTCCCCGCCGGCATATAACTTCGGAAGATGCACCCCAGTTCCCCAAACCCCATTCGTTCGTCCGGAACCGCAAGAATGGCCGCACATTTCTTAGGAGTGAAATCGTAATTGGGGTCGCTCAATTTTGTTGGGCGAGGATATGGAATCTGTTTTTGGAGGATTTCCGTCATAGTTATTTACCTCTCAAAGTTCACGCAGAAAGGCGTGCCGAGAAGACAAGCGTGCCGACAAGCGCAAATATTGCAAATGTCTCAACCGAGCCGAGCAAGGCCAGCTTAAATCGGAAACTGCCGATCAGCCCCTCCTTCACCGTCGGCGTATTGATCAGCTTCGCCGCCCATGCTCCCTGCACCACGGCAACAAGCGCAAGAGCTCCGCCTGAGAAGGTTGCCAAAATGGCGAGATCGCTCTCCGACAGGTTCCGCTGCGACAAGGCCATCGTCGCAACAAGTGCATAGAACACCTTTGTTATGGGCGTAAAAGCCATCGCAAGCGCAGGAAGCAGCTCTTCCAGGGGCACGTCCGCCGCCTCGCGCTTGTATTTCCAGATGAGCCGGACAAGGCCTCTACCAAGAGAAAGCATCAGCCCAACGACAACGCCAGATGCGGCAATCAAAATTGCCCTCAGCAATGCCTGATTCTCGAACACATTCATTTCAGTTCCTTTCTTTTAGGTTTTGAGATAGCCCCTTGATATACTTTGTCCCTCGACCGCCGCCAAGGCGGCGTATGAGGCCGCCGCGTACCATCGCGCCAAGAACCGCCTCGACCGTAGTCGGACTGACATCCGGCAGGATTGAGCAGATATCGGACTTAGACAGCGGCGTGAACGAGTTCAATACCGTCGCTTCGATGCGCTTCTTCTTCGACACCTTCTCCGCCGCGACGGACGCAAACCTCTTGTCGAGTTCGCTATAGCACTCGTAGAGCGTCGAAAGAAAGTTCACCATGAACGGGAAATACCTCGGACGAGATTCTTCCCATCCTACGGACGACTCCTTGAGTGCATCGTAGTATTCCGCCTTGTGCGCATTTACCGCCGCCTCAAACGAAATGTACTTGCCCGCATCGAATCCGTTGCGATAAAGAAGCAACAGCGTCAGGAGACGGCTCAAGCGACCGTTTCCGTCCCTGAACGGATGAACGCAGAGGAAGTCGAGAACGACGCACGGTATCAGGAGCAGCTTGTTGACCGCGGCATCGTCCCTCGCCTCCACATACGCAAGAACGAGCTGCCGCATGGCCTCTGGCGTATCCGCCGCGCTTGTCGGCTGGAAGCGGACGACGCGCCGTCCGTCTGGCATCCGCTCAGCTATCACGTTGTCGTCTGTCTTGTACGCTCCGTCCGCACTCGGCTCGGCAAGGCGCATCATCTGCGCGTGAAGATTCCGTATGTCGCTTTCGCGGAAGTCATGTGCGGCGTAGTTGACATGTATCTCGTTGAGCGCATCGCGGTACCCAGCGATCTCGGCTTCCGTGTGGTTGAGCGGTGCGCTGCTGCCGCCAACAAGCGCACGGATTCGTTCATCTGTCGTAACGATTCCCTCAATTGCGTTGGATGCTTTCACCGATTCGATTTTCGCAATTGACTCCAGTTGCCGAAACGCCACTTTGTTATCCTTTTGCCGTATGGAGGTCATCACCTTCAGCGCGGAAATGTTGGCGGCAAGCGTCACCAACTGCGCAGGTAGCAAGTCGTCTTTAAGGAACGAGTAGTTAAAGATATGCATATAAAGGCCCTTCTTCTTCAATCATCTGCACATAGAATACCATTTTATGTGCAGATTCGCAACCGCAATATGCATATATTTTCTCCAACCATATGCAGATTATAATCATCATTACGAAGACGAGCCACTTTCCTTGAGCACGTCTGGCAATGCCTCGCGCGGACCGAGGAACTTGGGACTGCGGCGAAGAATCACGTCGAGGACTGCCGCAATCTTCGCAAGCTGTTCGCGAATTGTCGTCTTGATCGAATAGCGGCCGTTCACGTCCTTCGCCGCGTAGCCGTAGGCGTCGCATCCGAACCCGCGCGCCGTGAAGACCGCGCGGCGGACGTGGTCGGGCTGCGAGACGATGATGAACGAGTCGAGCCCGAACACCTTCTTCGCCCGCACGACCGTGTCGAGCGTGCGGAAACCGGCGTAGTCGCATACGATGCGGTCGGCGGGCACTCCGGCCTTCGCAAGCGACTCCTTCATGTCGGACGGTTCGTCGTAGCCCTTCACATGGTTGTCGCCGCTCACGATGAGGCAATCCACCTTGCCCGCCTTGTACAGCTCCGCCGCCGCGTCGATCCGCCGCGAGAAGTAGAGGTTGTTGAGTCCGTTCGGGAGCGTCCTCACGCACCCCATCACGACCGCAGCGCGCTGACGCGGTAAGGCATCTATGCTCGCACTGTCGAACACGCGCCCAGACGATACCGCATAAACGGCAATCGCCGAAGCCCCCCACGCAACAAGTGCGGACACAATTCCCCATGTCGCAAACTTAACTATCTTATTTCTCTTCATCGTGTAAATCTCTTTTCTCTGCACAGGAAAAGCGTCGCGGAGCAGATCGCGCCGAGGGTGTCGCAGAGGATGTCCTTCTGCGCGTCAGGAGAAGAACAGCCCACAGCCCGACCGCCCACACCATCTCGACGCACCACACCGTCCGATCGGCGGGGTAGATGCCCAGCACGACCGCCTCGCACACAAGCGCGGCGACCATCCACAAATCCCACTTGGGGTGACTGTACGATATTGAATTGCTCATATGCTTGAACATCCGTATAGCAACGCGAAGGTGGATGCGGCTAAACCTCAAACGAGCCGATCCAGATTCGCGCGAACAAGTCGCGCAAAACCTGATGCGAATTCGTCTGAAACAAGTGAATCGCCGAGGCCGACGTCAATGCTCGACGCAAGCGCATCCGCCACGCGCGAAACCGCATTGGCAGTCTGGCGTTCGTTGAGTCCGATCGTCTTTGCGAACGTACGAAAGTCCACACCGTCGATCCTCGCCTTCTTGCCGTTCAGCGTCAGCGCCATGTCCTCCGTATCGTCCGGCATGAGCATTTTCACCGGCAGAAGGTCGTATGCGTCCGCAAGATGCCACGATCCGTCGTCCTCGCGCAGCAGCGAGAAGTTCTTGAGGTGCATGTCGGAGTTGCCGGTGAGGAACGAAAACAGGACGACCTCGAAGAAGCGGACGACATCCGCGCCGCCCGACGACGAATACAGCCTGATCTTCCTGGCAATCTGCTCGTACGAACCGAAGTACTTGCGCTCGGTCAGACGTTCCGTCAACTGGCAGAAGTCCTCCATGTGCTTCACGTGCGGCGTCCTGTCCATGCGCCGCGTCACGTATGCGCGGCGTCCGCCGGAAAGCGACGCAAGCAAGAAGTCCGCCGTCCTTATTCCGCATTTCCGGGCAAGCGACATCGTCAGATGTTCGCTCTCGATGAGCCACGGATAGTCCTTGGACGGCAGTTTAAGAATGTAGTTGCCCTCGAATCCGACAATCGTAATGCGTGGCGAATCGCCAGAGTCGCGTTCAAGATGGACGGACAGTTTGGGCTGCACGCCGCAGACGCTGACGCGCGATGCGACAAGCCGCCGCGCCATCTCATTTATCTCCTCATCCGAGTACGGGAACTCAAATGTCGTCTCCCCTTCTGTCCATCCGCCGCCCGAAGTTTCGACAGATGCGGACGGCGGGGGATCCCCGGGCCGCCGGACGCTGACAGCGCCTATGGCCGACGAACAGCACGCGAGAAGCAACCCCATGCGGTCGCGTCCGTCAAGCTTCCAGTTCTTCTCGGCGATGTCCAGGAGCCACCCTTCCGGGATGAGTCCGTCGAAAAAAGGGAAAAGCGCATCGGAGGCATACGACTCACTTCGCAGAGGCATCGTGCAGCTCACGGCGACTGCGGATGACTCGTTCAGATACTGTTCGTCATAGAGGAATGAGAACTTGCCGTCGTCATTCTCCGTCAGCGCACCTGCCAACTTCCCAAACACATAAATGTCAGCTGTCCGCATAGACGCTCCTGTCAATCGGCACCGGACCCACACACGCGCTGAAAAGGTCAAGTACCTGGTTCACCTTGTCGAGACGAAGCGATGCCTTGCCCTGCTCCAGTTCACGGAGAAAGCGAAGTCCCACGCCCGCATAGTCCGCCAACTGGACTTGCGTCCAGCCCTGTTCCCGGCGCTTCGCCTTCACGAACGCCGACAGACTGCACCCTTTCGGGTATGATTTATTATCAGACATACAATCTAATCCCTTTCGGGTATAATTTTTACCGAACGCGCAAAATTATACCATATCGGGTACACAGCATCAATAGTAAACAAAAAAAATACTTTCCCGCCGCCGCACACTGCTGCCAAATACAGCCAAATTACGCATATACCACAAAATTCCATTCGCCATTCTTGTCGGAGCCACGGCATTTGAGATTAGCGCATCCAAGTGCCATCATCATTTTCTTCATCGCAGTTCCTTTTCAAACAACTCGGTTGCGGAAATAGAGGACAGACTGTTCCAATGGCAATCCCAAACTTCCTCCTGTGCTTGGCACTGCGAATCGCAATCCAAGCTGGCAAGACAAAAAGCACTAGTCCTGCACAGGGAATCAAAAGAAATTTGACTATACAATCAATTGACATTATTTTACCCCAGATCTGGTCGTCTCATCTTTGCCCTGCCGCACCCAGATGAGCTTGTCCGTGTCGTAGCCACGCCGTCGCGCTTCAGCAAGAAGCTCGGACTTCGCGGTTTCAGACAGGCCTGGAGTGCGGGAGAGGAGCCAGATGTAGTCTGCGCCGCCGCTGCCAACAAGCGCGTAGGTATAATCTTCGTCGATCAGCATCACGCGGTAGTCGGCGTAGAACGGGCCAAAGAACGAGACGCGCAGGAGTCCAGGCGTGTCTGTCGTCTTGCCCTTCCCGACCGCAGTCTTCGGCTTGCCGTTTTTGATTCCGGAGTTAACGACCTTGATCGTACCGTCCGCATTCTGCGTATAGTTGGCCTTCGCCTGCTCCACGCCTCGCTCGAAGCTGTGGTCGAACCGGGCGATCTCGTACCACTCGCCGAGGTAGCGGCTCAGGTCAAGCGCCGCCACTGGCGCATTGTCAACCTTCAAAGTGCTCGCACACCCCGCCGCGAGGGCGAGGGATGTGACGAGGATCATTCGTGCAATTGGTTTCATGGGTTGCTCCTTTCGGTTATTGTACCGTTGCGGGGTGCGCCAGTGATAACGAAATAGTGCTCGACGAAATAGTCCGTTGCCGAGACTTCTCCTTCATTAAGCCAGGCAGGGACACCCTCGGCCTTTATTGTTTCATATCCGACAAACTCATGTCGTTCGCAAAATATTGTCGCCTCATCTTTGTTGAGCAGCACTCTTAATGTAGCCATACATTCCTGCCCGTTGACGCTTCTAACCTTCAGATAAAAGACATTGTCGGCATCATCACGCTTTTTCAGCGGAGGTGAAGGTCTGTCCAGCCAACCGAAGACTTCGCACTTTGTTCCCAGCGGAACTCCAAGCGCACCAATATTGCACGACTTCCCCGCTTCATATCCTGCCTTGAACGCCAGTTGCTTCTCTATGACCTTGTGAGCCTCTCCTGCCAACAGGCCGACTTTGAAAGACACAAAGCCCAACACGCCGACAACCGCGATCACCGTAACAACGCCTACTTGCTTATTTGTCATAATTGTTTTTCTTTCATTTGCAGTTGGATTTGTCATTGGCAACACTTTCACATTGGCAACACTCTTCACGCCAGCACATAGTGCGTCGAGCGGCCCTGGCCTTCCCGGCGGAGTATGCCTTTGGCGACAAGTGCATTTATCTCGCGCGAGGCGGTGTCCTGCGAGACTTTGCAGATCTTCGCCCACTTGGAAGACGTGAGATTCCCCTTGAATCCGTCGAAGAGCCTGTTCAGCATCGCGCGCTGGTTTGTCGTGAGTTCGTCCGAAGAGTGCGCTTCCCAGAATTCGGCCTTGTCAAGTATCGACTTGAGGCGCACTTCCGCCGCGTCGACGGCGCGGCGATGACAGCCGAGGAACCACTTGAGCCACCGCGTAACGTCAAGCGTCCCGCGCTGGGCGCGTTCGATTTCATCGTAGTAGGCGTCCTTCTCAGCCTGTATCTCCGCAGAGAGCGAATAGAAGCGCATCGCCGAACGTTCGCCCTTCGCAAGCAGATATTCTGTGAGCGCGCGTGCGAGGCGTCCGTTGCCGTCGTCGAACGGATGGAGAGTCAGGAACCAGAGGTGCGCGAGCGCCGCACGGACAAGCCAGGGCGTTCCCGCATCGTCGCTGTTCACATAGTCCATGAGGCATTTGATTTCGCCATCCAGCAATTGCGCATCAGGCGCGACGAAATGGACACGTTCCATCATCCCGTGGCGCGACACGACGCGCATCGGCCCGTCACTGTCGTCCCTGAATCGTCCGACCGCTATCTTGGATAGCCCGGAATAGCCCGTCGGGAAAAATGCCGCATGCCAGGAGAAAAGCCGGTCCATAGTCATTGGCGCTTCCCAGTTTCGCGTCGCGTCGATCATCATGTCCGCACGCGCATCTGCCTCGCGTGATGTCGCGCTTTTTGCGCCCGACAAGACGATCTCCATCCTTTTCGCTACGCTTGAGCGCACGTCGTCGCGGTTGAGGCGCTCGCCCTCTATCTCGGCGGAGTTCAAGATTTCTGCGGAAAGCGTCTCGCAAACAGCATCGCTCTGCATCTGAAAGCCGATTGCTGCAAGCCGTCCTGAAAACTTCCCTGTCGAAAAGGATGCCGCTTCAAGCTCCGCCGCCAGTTCGGAGGAATTCCACCGAAACTTGGGCCAGTCTTTATGTTGATAGATGTAGCGCACAGAAAATCTCCGCAACTTTTGCGGACATTATACCACATAATCTCCGCACGCTGCAATAGCAACACTCACCCCAGGCACTGTAGGCAAGACTCTTCTCCACCTCTTCTCCAAGCCATATCATAGCCATCACTCCTTTCCCTGCTTGACTTCGTGAGTGATCTTGAGCAGCGCAAGATTCAGCTCGATAGTTGTCTTCCGCGACACCGTGGAAAGGTTGTCGCCGATGAGTTCCGCGAGCTTGTGCCCTGCGCGCGTGAGCATATTCGCCTGCTCCGGCGATCCAGCCTTCTCTGTCTGGAGCGCTTCCATGTCGCGCACCATCGAGCGAACCTTGGCGTAGGTTTCGATGATTGCCAGTGTAGCCTGTGTCGCACGTGCGCTCTTCAACACTGTCGCAAGCATGTAGAGGCCCCTCTCGGTAAAGGCGTACGGAAGGTACTTCAAATTGGATCCTCGCCCGCCGTTCAAGGTAACAATTTGTGACCTTGAACATTCTTCTTCCGTCATCTTCAGAATGTACCCGGCAGGGAATTTTTCCGCATTGCGCTTGACCGCCTGGTTGAGCGCTTTCGTCTCCACGCCGTACAGCGCGGCGACGTCGCGGTCAAGCAGCACCTGCTGATTGCGGATCGTGAGCATGCGGGATTACGCATCATGCTTATGCGTAAAGCGCCACTTGCGGTTTTGGTCGCGCTTGGAGGCGTAGGCGATGCCGATGCGCGGGGCGGCGGTGAACTTGACGCGCGCGCCGTCGCTTTCAAGCCAGAGGCGATTGGAGCGAACGAGGTCTTCGCGGTTGAGCGAGCGGTCGATCTTGAGAAGCTTCGTCAAACGTCCGGGACCTTCCGCGCCTTTCACGCCGCGAATGAGCACCGCCTCGGGACGCCCTTCCGGCCCCGTTACGACGTTCAGCATTTCGTGCATCCCGTAGCAGAGATAGATGTAGGCGCAGCCGCCCGGCGAGTACATCACGTCCGTCCGCGCAGTGCGACCTTTATGCGCGTGACAGGCGGTGTCCTCTTCGCCGCAGTAGGCCTCTGTTTCGGTAATGCGCCGCCGCACGACAGAGCCATCCTCCAGCCGACGGCAAAGCCACGCGCCGACGAGCATCTTCGCCGCCGTCACCGCATCAACCGCATAATCCTCTGCCCTCAATCTGCGCACAACATTAGCCCCGCGCAAACATCATTCTCTCATTTATGGGAGTTCAATCTTGCCTGAGCGCCGTGGTCTAAGCACCAAGTGCGGCTAGCGGCACTGCGTAAAAACCATCGCCAAATGGCAACGTGTCTTCCCCAGCGTAAAGAACGATGCCCGTGAATCGCCCCTTGGCGAGATTGTCCGCAAACCATCGCAGATGCTTGAAGTCTTCTTTGCCGACCCTGCCGCCCGCCTTCACTTCCAGTCCTAGTAGTTCTCCGCGTGCATTGGTCACAAGAAAGTCTATTTCTCGCTTGTCCTTGTCACGATAGTGGCTTATCGAATATCGGCTTCTGCAACTGTCAGCAATGACACTTATTTCGTGATAGACCCAACTTTCGACAATCTTCCCTGAAAGATCGCCGTTAAGGAAAGTCTCTTCCTCGTCCCAGTCGAGTATGTTCGCAATCAGCCCAGTGTCTGAGGCAAAATACTTTGGCGATTTCCCGATCCGGTCGTAGTCGGTCTTGTTCCACGCGGGGACTTTGTCGATGATGTAAAGAGCCTCCAATGCACAGACATAATTTGCGGCAGTCTCCTTGGTAATCTGTGCCGAGGAACAAAGATCGTCCATCGTCCACAGTTTCGACGATCTGGCCAGTAACCACCGAACAATATCCCCAAGCGCCGCAACCTTTCTTATCTGCGCAACGTTCTTGACGTCTCTTGCAATTAAGGTTTGCACATAGTCCTCAAACCACTCGCGCCTGATGCCGTCCGGGAAGTCCATGGATTCCGGAAACCCGCCCTTGAACGCCAACCGTATGATGTCTCGCTTGCCCGAATTCTTCACCACCTGCGGAAATTCACGCTTAAATGCGTTGTCCAGGAATGTCGGCGCCTTGCCGTTTATTTCGCCAAGCGCCAAAGTCCTCAAGCGTATCGTATGCATCCTTCCAGCAAGCGAATCCGCAGATTTGCGCATGAACTCTAGCGATGAACTACCGGTGAGCAAATATTGTCCGCGTTCCGTAGACTTGTCGACATGCAGTTTAACGGCATTCAGAAGTTCTGGAACCTTCTGCACTTCGTCGATGACTATGGTTTCACCACTATGTCTTGCAGTGAATTCAATCGGATTGTCAGCCGCCGTATCTCTGAGGTTGTCGTCGTCCATCGTGTATCGGCGAACATTAGCGAGCGGTGCGCATGCCGCCAAAGTCGTCTTGCCAGACTGCCGTGCGCCAGTAATATGGACAACACGTCTGTAACGCATTGATTCCACCAATTCTTTCAACTGCCATCTTTCAATCATGCGCATTCTCCATCTTTGTTGCAAATATCATATCACCTGCCCGACCAAAAGTCAACTAGGAATCCGACTAAAAGTAAGATAGGCTCTCGTCCAAAAGTAAACTCCGCTGAACCGTCTCGCCTGCGACATCACTCGAATATTATCCAGCTTTTCATATCGTGCCCTTCCTTCATCAAATCTTAGCCAGATTTCGCCACTTTTGCCTCACCAACACAATTATTTCCAATACCACAAGGCGCCTGTCGCCATAAAGAGCCAGACCAAAGCGAAGGTCGCAAAACTATAGAGCGCAAGCTTCCATTTCCTGAATGCCGCCAGCACAACGGCAGCCAGCAGGAAGAGCATGGGAACGACAACATACACGGCACCGACTACTTCTTCCGCGAACCGCTTCGGCACACAGGGCAGAAACCGTCCTGCATAAGGGCCTGACAGCAGCGCCTTCCAGCAGAGAATCTTGCCTTCGGCTTCGGTCATTCCATCATGAACTGGATGGCAATCGGCACTGCCTATGCAGAATAGAATGAGAAGTGCATACACAGCCCAGAAGAGATAGTGCCACGAAAAGAGTTTGCCAAACCGCTCATCCTCTTTCGTCATCTTGCCGTCGCCCGGCGAGGCAAGACTACGCGCCAACACCACGATCGCGCATATCGGCACGTAAATCAAACATGCAATAAACAACAATGAAGTCAAGAATGAAATCACGTCACTCATTTTGAACTCCCCTTGTAACAACTTTTCTGCCCATATCGACAGTGTTGTAACAACTTTTCTGCGCCAATGCAACGGAGAAGTTGTTACAAACTCTCACAGACTATGGTGTAGGCATTTGGTGTTCAAGATACCATTGTGTAAGCGCTTGGAGTTCTTCGTAAGAAAATGTCTGCTCCTTCGTCCATTTCGAAAGGAACGCGCCGAGCCACCACCCCTCGCCAGTGCCACCACCCCACGAGTTGTCGCTCTCGATCCAGCTCTCAAACTTGCGCTTGAGGCACTTCTGAACCTTCTTCCCCGACGAATACCAACAGGCAAGGAAGAGCCCGTCTCGGTTGTCTTCACCCACCGTATCTAAAAGTCGGCAAATGAGCGGGTCACTCCCCTTCCTCGACGCGAGATACGAGAGCAAAAGTCCGTTAGAGCCATACGAACTCCAGTCGGTCTTTGCAAGAATGCGTCCCATCCGCGCCCTGACGAGCACGCCTCGCCTTGCCAGCAAACGCGAAAGCTGAACCGCGAGATCGTATTGGTAAAGAGATCGGAAATCAATAAAACTCTCAAGCAGCAACTTTGCGTCGTCATCGCTGCACTCGTCGAAGATAAAAGGCGCGGCAAACTCACCCCATCCATCAGTAAGTGTGTCAAGCAATATCGTCGTGCCATCGTTCTCTTCGCATGGTGATTTAGTTCATGGCGCATGAAGCCCGTGGATATTGAATTTACCGCACCCCATTGACAAATGCGGCGAAATATGAGATGATATCCTCGTCTCAATGTGCAAAAGGCGAGGAACCATGCTC
>Ga0256405_10011745_pt1 | contig 11060 bp, 12 predicted proteins | sample RumenRJG_02DNA_FD_189096 | JGI IMG/M metagenome (GOLD analysis project Ga0256405, IMG submission 189096) | Bovine rumen microbial communities from Lethbridge, Alberta, Canada - RJG_02 | ecosystem: Host-associated > Mammals > Digestive system > Stomach > Rumen | place: Canada: Alberta...
TTTGATTTATCAAACTGTCAAGACACTGGGGCAAGTATTTTTCAACGTTATACACAGGAACGATAATACTTACTAACGGTAAATTTGCTTCCATAAATTCTCCCTACAGATTTTTTATTGTTTCTTGGACAACTTTCCTTTTATCAAATAATTCTTCCATTCTCTTTCTGCCTGCAGCGCCCATGGCTTTTCGCTTTTCGTATGGTAGCTCAACAAACTCTTTCATCTTTTCATACAAGCTGTCGGGATTTTGCTTTTCACATAAATAGCCGCTTTTTCCCTCTTCAACAGACTCAAGACAGCCATGGATATTGGTTGTAATAACAGGTCTGCCCATTGACGCGCATTCAAGGTTAGTGTTTGCCATGCCCTCGTGCCAAGATGGCAAAACAAAGCAGTGACAATTCTTTATATACGGTCGAACGTCCTGCTGACGACCATAGAAGGTCATCCAGCCTTCTTTAACACAGCTGTCAATAACCTCTTTGTAGTTTTCCTCATAAAAACCCACAACGTCAAGTTTTGCGCTATATCCGTTTTTGTTCAGCTTCCGCATAGCCGAAATCAGCTCGTCAATTCCTTTTTCTCGCATAATTCTACCGATAAATAAAAATCTTGTAGAACTGCTTTCAAAAGGGTATTCAGAATAGCAATAATGATTTATATTGACTCCTGCGCCGTTTAGCACATGAGCTTGCGACTTATCAATTATTTTTTCGGATACAAAATAGTCCTTGTTTTCAACATTTTCAAAAAAAACAGTGTTTGCCTTATTTAAAGCGCCTTTGTATAAAAAGCTTACTAAATATTTTATTAATCCGCCCTTTTGTATAGACGTGCCCAAGCCTGTTATATTAGCGTCATATTTTATATTTAAGCTTTTCGCAGCTGAGCAACAGTAGATATTTGGCTTAATTGTATATGTTATTACCAAATCGGGCTTTTCTGATTTGAGAATTTGCTTGTAATTTTTTAATAATTTAAAATCTGTCAGTGGATTTACTCCGCGTCTGTCTATCGGGGTATCGATAAATTTGCAGCCCTCAGCTTTCATTTCCTCAACAAATTCGCCATCGGGAACAAGAATTACAACCTCATTATTTTTAAGCAGCTCACGAATTAAATCTATCCTGAATCTGTACATTCCACCGGGTTCATTGCCCGCAAGTACAATTCTCATATATATTCACCCGCTGTAATTCTGAAAACGCTGCCTGTCATCATAGAGCTTGAATCGCCGAACAAGTACAATATTGCATCTACATAGTCATCATATTCGCACATTCTGCCCATAGGCAAAATTTTTGAGGCTCTTGCTCTCAACTCAGACTCGCTTTCACCCAAGTTATTTCTCAGACTGATTTCGCCCTCTGTGGGGGTCCACCCTAATGTCAGATAGTTGCACCTGATTTTTTCGCTTGCGTAGTTATGAGCAATATGCTCCATCAAAGTAAGTAATACGCCTTTGCTGCAGGCGTAAGCAGCTCTGTCTTTCTGACCGCCCCAAGCGTGAGCGGAACCTGTGAGTACTATGCTTCCACCTTTATTCTTTCTCATATATTTAATCGCCTGTTGACAGCAAAAAAAACAAGCCTTAAAGTTGATGTCCATAACATCATCAAAGGTCTTCTCATCGCAGCTGTCAAGCGGACTGACCGGAGTTATTCCCGCATAGTTAAAGAAGCTGTCGATTTTTCCATACAAACGATACGCTTCTTCGAATAGGTTTTTGCAGTCGCCTATTTTATGTAAATTGGTATAAACGAAAATGCCTTCGGAACCGTTGGCAGATAGGTTATTAAGAATACTCTCGGCGGCGGCTCTGTCTCTGCCTCCGATTACAACTTTTGCTCCGCTTTTTCCGCAGGCTTCGGCAACTACTCTGCCAACGCCCTTTGTTCCTCCTGATATAACAATTACCTTGTCCTTTAATTCCATTTAACTCATCTCTAATATAGATACCTTAAAAAGCTTAACGCTTTAATTTTTGACAGCTTAACTATTATCAATCCGTACAAAATCGATAACAGCAAAACAACAACGAAAACGACCAAATGATACTTTAAATTTAAAAGTTCTATCATTGGCAAAAATAATTTATGAATACAATAAATCATCGTTGATAATTTTCTTATGTCTCTTGTATCAAATCTAATATTTATTTTTGCGGAAGCTACCAAAGAAAAAATAAATATTGACATCGGAATTACACTCATCCACAGCACGGTTGAGTCCGTATGGAGTAAATACACTCCTACCACGCCCTCTGTAACCAATGTAATTACCGAAATAATCAATCCTATAATTGATGACTTGAAGCCGATAAACTTATGCTTGCTGAAATAGTATCCGATTGCCATATAGGGTAATCCGTAAAATACCCAGCTCCGCTCAAAAATAACGGTTACAATTTGACTTTTATGGTATGCTTGAATTAAAGCAAACTCCTTGAAAAGCGGATTATATGTAAAAAGAATCAAGCCTAAAACATAAAATACACCTGATATTATATATAATAGTTTTTCTCTCTTTAATACATAAACAAATAATGATATTACAAGCACGGATATTATGCTCGAATGTAGAAACCACAGGTGCTTATATCCCGAAAGGAAAAACTCAATTAAAAAGTTATTTAATACAAACGTACCGTTTATTAAATCCGCGATAAGATAAATTACGCTGTAGACACAATACAATATAGCCATTCTGACACAGTATTTTCTTATTCTCTTCCAAGAAAAATCCTTTCTGAACAGGAAAAATGAAGAAGAAATAAAGAAAAACGGAACGGCAATTCTTGTTACTATTCCAAAAGCGTAGTCAAACATACCGAAGTCGGCAAATGGCTCGGCGTGAATACCTACAATCAAAAAGGAACAAAAAAGCTTAAAAAGATCGATAAATCTATTATCACGGTTTTTTTCCTGAGTAATACTATTCATCGACACTGTTATGCCATAAATTCATCTTCAGGCAGGGCGATTTTTGATTGACCGTTGTCAATATGGATCACCTGACCTGTTATGCCGTTTGATTCATCGGAAGCAAGAAAAGCTACCAATTTGCCGACTTCCTCCGGCAAAACGTATTTTTTCATCGGAATAACGCTTTTTATGTTATCCTCATTTAAGATTCCTTCTCTTATTCCGGATAACATAACTTCGGTTTCAACATATCCGGGAGCAACACTGTTAACTCGAATTCCGAATCTTCCGAGTTCAACCGCCAGAGTTCCGCACATACCGTTTACACCCGCTTTTGAAATATTGTAAGCGGACCTTTTTGAATGATATCTTGTTCCGTTTACGGATGAAATACAAACGATGGTTCCTTTGTGCTGCTCTTTCATATATCTCGCTGCAACCCTTGAGCAAACATAATAGGATCTCAGATTAAGCTTTATTACCGCGTCGAATTTTTCAAGGTCGAAGTCGGTCGCCCATTCTCGGATTTGAATGCCTGCATCATTTACCAGCGAATCGATCCTTCCATACTGATTATGAACATATTCAAACAAACTCTCAACTTCATCATCATTTGTCAGATCGATTTTATAGAACTCAGCGTTCCCGAGCTCTTTCTCTGTCTGCTTACCCTTTTCCTCATTGATATCAGCAACAATAACATAAGCGCCCTTATCAACGAGCACCTGCGCGATTGACTTTCCTATTCCCTGCGCGGCTCCTGTAACAATAACTATCTTATCCTTCAAAATCATAACAAAACTACTCCTTACATATACATTCCGCCGTTGACGTCTAAAACAGCTCCTGTAATAAAACCAGCTTCCTCACTTGCGAAAAAGCAAACAGCCGCTGCGGTATCCTCGGGCTTGCCCAATCTGCCGAGTGGAATCCTGCCGATAAGACGCTTTGTTGTTTCCTCGTCATACAACTCCGACATCTCTGTTCTTGTCGTACCCGGGCAGACAACATTAACCGTAATGTTGTCTGGGGCTAACTGTCTTGCTATACCCTTTGTTATTGCAATAACACCGCCCTTAGAAGCGGTATAGGATTGCGAATTGGCATATCCTCCCATTCTTCCCGCGTTGGAAGAAATATTGATTATTCTGCCTGCTTTGCTTTTTCTCAAATAAGGAAGCGCGCTTTGAATCATAAAAAATGTTCCTGTGAGATTAACGCCGAGTATCTTATCCCACTCAGCTCTTGAAATATCGTCAACCTTGGTCGAGGTTAAGGCGCCTGCGCAATTAACAAGAATATCTAATTGACCGAACCTTGCATTCACTTCATCAGCTATTCTTTTGCACTCTTTATCATCGGAAATATCTCCTAAGAATACTTCAGCTTTACCGCCAAGTTTTTCGATTTCTGCTTTTACATTATTCGCTTTATTTTCATCTCTGCCCAGAACAGCAACCTTTGCGCCTGCCTCTGCGAGCTTGATTGCAATTACTCTTCCGATTCCTCTTGTTGCGCCTGTTACAACGGCAACTCTGTCTTTTATCGTAAAAATATCCATTGTTCCACCTATTTACTTTATCTTATTGGTATCTACTCCGCCTAAAACAAGGCTTAAACCGTTTTCAGATAACACCTTTATCTTTTCCTGAAACTCATCAATGCAGCTCAGCAATTCCTCTTTTGAATCGCAAACTATATATATGCGAGTCAAAACCTGTTTTTCAGTGCCTATCCATTCGTTGTATACTTCATCTCCGACATAGAGCCTTTGAACATTTGCCACAACTCTCTTGTCATTCTCAATTTCTGATAATCCTTTGATCTCTTTTATTTTGCCCTCATTTAACAATATCCACAGAGTAGCGGCATACTTGTTTTTGAATTTAATATCATCAATTTCTTCAAGAGAATACTCTCCCTGTGAACCGGTCAAAGCAAATCTGACAAGAGATTCTCTTTGATCATAGCTGTTTATTGCCTTTATCAAAATATGAGGAGCTTCACCCTGCAGTCTGAAACCAGGGTCATACATATAAAACTCACCGTTGTCATAAAAACCGCTGAGCAATAAAACGCCGTTTTGAATACCGATTTCTTTAAACATCTGCAAGGCATTCAAATGCATATTTTTATAATAATCATCAATATGAGCCGACGGATAAACAGAACACATATTAACTCTGCTCATTCCGCGTTGTTTATCGGTTGTATACCTGTCATAAATACATGAAGCAGAGCACACGCCGTCTTTAAAAGTATAGTAAATACCTACGTCGTCGCACTGCATATATTTTTCAACGATAAATCTTTTTTTATTTGAAGCTTCAAGGGCTTTTTTAACGCCTTCAACAAGCTCGGCTTCGTTATAGGCAACTGTCATTCCTACGCCGCCGCCGTTATCTACAGGTTTTACCATTACGGGATACTCTATTTTATCAAGATCCTCGCGCTTCAACTCAGCGTCAAGCTTGTATTCGGGAATTCCATGTACTCCGTATTTTTCACATGTTGCCTTAAAAACGTCCTTATAAGAGAACACATCAACGATTTTTTGAGTTGCATAACAGGGCAGCTTTAAAATCTCGCAAACCTTGCAATAAGACGGAACCAAAATATCTGCAACTCCAACAAGCACTCCGTCAACCTTTTCGCTTTTGGCAAGCTCAACAATACCATCAACGTTCATTCCGTCAACGTCGTATGACTTCCATGCCGCCTTTTTTGCCGCGTCTGTATGGCGTCCGCTGGTTACAATGGTCTTTACTCCCATTGAATTTGCGACCTCTACAAGAGGAGTTGTTTCGGGGTTGCCGCCTAATATCAATAATACTTTGCCTTCAAATTCTCTTTCCATACACTCACCTACAGACTCAGACATTCCCCCTGAGTCATAAGAATAAATTTATTGTCGGGATACTGAGCAGTCATTATATCGTAAAACCTTTTTGGACTTCCGCCGTGTGAAGCAAACATTCCGTAGTGGCAGGGGATTGTACACCTTGCCTTTAACGCATCGGCAAGCTCAGCACATTCCTGTTCATTCATATTTCCAAACTCTCCGTTTATTGGAGCAATCAAGACGTCAGGCGTTCCGAATTCCAGATATTCGGAAGCTCTGTCAAGTCTTAAACAGGTATCTCCTGTTTCATAAACAATCTTATTATCCACCCTTATTATTACTCCAACCGCAAGGGGTGCGCCCTCGCCGTGGTCGCAGCTGACAAAATTTATTTCATAATCACCTGCGCTAACTGATATTCCGGGAGAGACATAAGAGATTCTTTCTTCACTCATTTCAAGCTGCTTAACAGAATCTTTGCAATCCAAAGCAGCAAACAGCCTTGTTTTGTCATTTGACATAAGCTCGGGTATTGAATCCAAATCAAAATGATCACGGTGAAAATGAGTAGCGATTATGTAATCAAACTGTAGATTGAAAGGATAAAAAAGCCTGGGCAAAAGCCGTTTGAAGCCCTTATTGCCTTCAACTCTTTCCACGCAATCGGACAGGTATAAATCTATGCCTAAGAGCTGTCCGCCTGAGCTTTTTATTATAAATCCTGCCTGACCGACGGAGAAAATATGTGTTTTTCCTATCGGTGCAGTGAGAACACTTAAAATAAATTCATTCATAAAACTATTATCTGTATAAATACTTTTCAATCAGTGAATTTCTTTGATTTTCAGGGCATTGAACAAGAAGAATTTTATTGCTGTCAACATTTAGACTAATCAACCTGTTTCTGACCTTTTTGGCATACTCCCCGTCAAGAACAGCAATCAGAACATAATCAAATTCAACTTGATTTATGCTCTCAACCGAATCGACATCAAGACAGCAACGCCTATATTCCCAAAAATCATCATCTATCCATTTAACTATCTTGCAGTGCCTGCTCTCATTAAAGCGATTGACAAGCTGCTGCCCAAATGTACCGGCGTTGTAAATTACCACTCTCTTGTTGTAATATGCGTCGTCAAAAGTGGAGTAGCTGTCATTTTCGGGAAGTCTGCCGCCCGATCGGATAATACATATACCCAAAACATAATCTGTTATCTGACGGCTCAAGTCAAATTTATTATATATTTCATTATCAAATGAAGTCATATATTCATAAAGTACTCTAAGCTTTTCTGCTTCGACAGTAAAGTCAGAGCTTTTTTTCAGCATTGAATCCTCGCGCTGTCTATAGTGATAAGAAACACAGTCATTCACACAAACGCAATCACTTTTAAGAATCGCAGGATACGTAACGGCTGCGTCTTCGCCTATTGAAATCCTTTCATCAACATTCAACTGACAATCAAATACTATCTCGCGTCTGAAAAGCTTGTTCCAAACATAAGTGGAAATACCGAGAGAAAAAAACTCACCGTACGACAACATATTGCACTTCAAACCGATTAACTCTTTGCCGCGGTAAGCTCCATTGGGATATGGATTCTGCATTTTAAAGCTTACGTCAAACAAATCTCTAGTTTGTCCCGCGCAAACAATATCAGCTTGATTTTCAACCGCATCAGTAATCATACGCTCAATAAAGTCAGGTTCGATCCAGTCGTCTCCGTCGACATAAGCGATATATTCTCCGCTTGAATTTTTCATACCCTCTTTGCGGGCTGACACCAAGCCTCCGTTTTCCTTGTGAATAACCTTTATCCTGTTATCCTTTGAGGAATACAAGTCGCATATATCACGGCATCTGTCGTCGGAGCCGTCATCTACAAGAATAACCTCCAATTGTTTATACGTCTGTTTTATGATGCTTTCAATACAGGTTCCCAAATATCTTTCAATACGGTAAATAGGAACAATAACGCTGACTAAAGGGGTATTATATCCCACACTTACGTCCTCTTTTCTTTCTTACTGAAAACTATCTCACTTTTTTCGCAGGGCTTCCTACGTATGTACCTTCTTCTTCTAAATCATGGAGAACAACAGAGTTTGCACCTACAATAACATTGTCAGAAATAGTAATCTTTCCAATGACTATACTGTTAGAACATATAGTTACATTGTTTCCGATAGAAGGGGATAATCCCCTAATCTCTTCTAACTCTCTCCTGGCACCTACAGTTGCGTTTTGATATATAAAAAAGTTTTCACCGATTACGCACTTGCCAATAACAATTCCAACAGGATGTGCAACACGGAAACCCTTTCCAACCTTAGCGTTTGGATAAATACAACAACCATAACGGCGCAAAATTTTAATGTAAATTATGCGTGAAAGCGCCCTCCTGATTCCTCCCTGAGAAAATAAATACCACATACGCCGTGCTAAAAAAACACAGTTTGTATTTGGAGTAAAATATTTTAAACGAATCTTGTAAATAAGCGGTAACGACTGATCATTGTATAACTCGTAATTCAAAACTTTTTTATATTCCTTATGGTTCAATCTTGTTTCCTTTCTATTCCATATTTAGACGGTTTTACTTTGAAATGAACATAATCCGTAAAATCTTCCATCGTCACACTGTTTTCGGAAGAGATACCCTCCTGCTTAACGAAAGATTTGAAAACTGTTTGGAATACGATTTTTACGTCGCCTTTAAAAGTTATTTTATTTACATACTCTATATCTAAATCAAACTTGTCATCCCATGAAATAGCATTCCTGCCATTCACCTGCGCATAACCGGAAAGACCGGGGCGCACATCATGTCGATGTTTTTGCTTTTCACTATAATAAGGCAGATACTTTACAAGCAGAGGTCTTGGACCGACAACACTCATATCGCCTTTTAAAATATTGACAGCCTCGGGAAGCTCATCCAGACTTGTTTTTCTGAGGAAGCTGCCGAATTTTGTAAGTCTTATTTCATCAGGGAGAAGCTCGCCGTTTTCATCTTTTTCATCTGTCATTGACCTAAATTTATAAAGATTAAAAATTTTCTCGTTTTTTCCCGGGCGCTCCTGTTTAAATATAACAGGAGAACCAAGCTTAATTCTTACAAGCAGAGCTACAATCGCGTAAAGCCAACAAAAGACGGTTAACGCGAGAAAAGCGCAAATAATATCAATCGGACGCTTAAAGAAACGCTCATATATGCCGTAAGGCTTATGCTTCACCATATGTATTCCTCAATCAAAACAGCTTTTTACTATTTCAATGACCTTATCCTGAGTTTTTGATGTCATCTTATTATCGCTGGGAAGGCAAAGACCCCTTGCAAAAATATCTGCGCCAACATCTTCGCCTAAACTTATAAAGCACTTGTCCGAAAAAATTGGCTGCAAATGCATAGGCTTCCAAATCGGTCTGCCTTCGGCATTAAGATATGCAAGCTTTGTTAGTATCTCTGTCGGGCAGCTTTTTCCCGGTTCTTCCCAAAACTCTGCCTCATTGTCCGACCTCTCCTGACGGGACATTGCATCTTTATCTATCAGCAAACAACTCAACCAGTAATTTGGTTCACTGTTTGCTGTGTCAAAAGGATTCATCTGAACGGGTAAATCCTTAAGACCCTCTTTGTATCTCTCATAAATGGCTTTTTTCTGCGCAATATGCTCTTCCAAATACGGAAGCTGTCCGCGGATAACGCCTGCAATAACATTTGACATACGGTAGTTGTAACCGATTTCAGTGTGCTGATACCACGGCGCAACGTCACGGCTCTGAGTAGACCATTTGCGAACCCTGTCAGCAGCCTTAAAATCATCGGTTAAAAGCATACCGCCAGCGGAACCAGTAATAATCTTATTTCCGTTAAAACTGATAGCGTTATATTTTCCAAAAGAACCTGTTTGCTTATCTTTGTATGTCGCGCCGAGTGACTCGGCAGCGTCTTCTATCAAAATCGCTCCGTGCTTATCGCAAACCGTTTTCAGCTCGTCAATTTTTGCAGGAGTACCGTATAGATGTGCTACAATTACTATTCTGGTGTCGGGAAATTTTTCAAATGCCCTTTCCAGTGCGTCAGGATCCATGTTCCATGTATCGCGTTCCGTGTCAATAAAGACGGGTTCACCACCCTCGTAAATCACGGGATTTACAGTCGCGCCAAAAGTCATATCGGTACAAAAAACCTTCTCGCCCTGCTTTATTTGGGCAAGCTTCACCGCCATATGCAACGCAGAGGTGCCTGAGGCAAGTGACACAGCACAGTTACAACCGATTTCTTCGCAAAAGATCTGCTCTATTTGGTTTATGTTTTCGCCCAATGTTGACATCCAATTTGTGTCATAGGCAAGTTTCATATATTTCAGTTCATCGCCGTGCATTGTCGGCGACGAAAGCCAAACCTTTTTTTTAAACGGAGTAAAATTCACCGCTATCTCTCCAACCACACATAACCGCTACGGTTAATTCTTATTTTTTGTTTCCAACTTAATTTTCTAAATTCTTAGGCGCCTTGGACATATCAACTTTTTTTACAACCAAGTCCTTATTTCCGCAGCCGAGGCAGCCCTTATCCTTTATTCTTTCATAGGTATCGCGGATGTTTTGTCCCTGTGAGCGGATGCTCATTTCGCATTTGTGACACTTGATTTCGTAAATCTCTCCGTCCTTGACCTGCGACATATCAGTGATTCTGTCTCCAATCGCCTTGTAGGGATAGTCCTCACGCAAAAACGCGGGGGTGGGTTTTTCCTTTGGTTGTTCGAAAGGCTGCTGCTCAACCTTTTTCTTCTTTCCGAAAGCCATTAACATTCTCCTTGACTAATGTTATTTTGCCTTAGTTTTCATTGTCGGTATTTGTCAGTGCTATTCGTTTTGAAGAACATTACGACCTTTGTGACGCGGCTATCCGTATTAACAGAATAAACGCTCTTACGGCGTTGACACAAAATCCGACAACTTTCCTATGATTATTCAATATCCATTTTATTATACCTATGAAAAGTATTTTTGTCAATAGTAATAAATATCAAAACCACGTCAATCTAATTTCGTAATCAAACTGTAACATCAATAAGGGCGACAAAATTATTGATAAAGTTGGCAAGGTTGGAGATATTATAAAGATTGCGCTTCAAAACACCGCTGATGGAAGTACGTGGAACATAGCGGTCTTTGTAAATGCGAGCCAGATTAAGTGCAATTTTTCGCATGATATTCAAATTTTGTTGAACGTTCATATCCCACACCTTTGTTTTATCTTCCAAAAAGTGTACGTCAA
>Ga0256405_10011746_pt1 | contig 11059 bp, 8 predicted proteins | sample RumenRJG_02DNA_FD_189096 | JGI IMG/M metagenome (GOLD analysis project Ga0256405, IMG submission 189096) | Bovine rumen microbial communities from Lethbridge, Alberta, Canada - RJG_02 | ecosystem: Host-associated > Mammals > Digestive system > Stomach > Rumen | place: Canada: Alberta | collected...
ATTGCTTGATTACGGCGGACGCGGTCATACTGCTGCCATTCATTCCGAAGATCATAACCTGATCGTTAAATTTGCCATCGAAATGACGGCTTGCCGCATCCTGGTCAACACGCCGTCAGCACTTGGCGGCGTTGGCGGTCTTTACAACAACTTGACGCCATCGTTGACGCTTGGTACCGGGACATACGGCGGCAATGCCGTTTCTCACAACATTACGGCAACGGATCTGCTCAACATGAAGACGGTCGCATTCCGTCACGAAACGGACTTTTTAAAGAGCTTGAACTAAAATAACGAGGGACCGGGAAAAAACTCTGTCTTAAATTTGAGACACGTATGATTCATAGTTGTGGTCATACGTGTTTTTGTTTTGGACAAACATCTGTCAGGAACTCAAACTCAGGATATAATGGGGAAAGTAGACCGGAATTCTGGATTTTGTCGAAAATAGTCTACCTTGTCACCCAGATCCAGTGCACGCTCCTTCAGAGCCACGCACTGAAAAAATGAAGCCCGTATGAACTGATGATCATACGGGCAGCGTCCATTTTTTGACGGACTCTTTTTGATTATTTCCATTACATCAGCAGATTGACATGTATACAAAAAAACGGATGATTGCAATTGATTGCTAATCATCCGAGGTTCAATTTGAGGCATATGGTTTCTCTCATCCTCTTTTTGAGCTAGTCAAGATATTTTCTGAAGAAGGAGAGTTCGTCAAGATTGCACCGTTCACCGACGGGATTGCGTACGTCGCAATGGAAGCAATGCTTTTGAGGAGCTTCTTTCGTACCGTAATCATGGAATTCATAGAGAACATTTCTGGCCTTCAGATATCCGGCGAATGCGAGACTGCAGTCGCGGATGAAGTCTTCATTGGAAGTCATTAGAAAAACCGGCGGCCATGCTGGTGTGATGTAGCTTTCTGTCTGAAGCATGTCGAGATGATTTTTCAAGATATCCTCCGTAAAGTAGGCTTTGCTTGAATCGTAAAGCATCCCCGGCGTGTCTAAAAATGCAGGGGCGCAGTTCAACGCGGCGGCCTTGACCGTCATTTGTGGCTTGCTGTATCCGAATTTTTCTCTGAAAACGTCATTTGTCAGAATCGTCAGGTACTGACTGACCATCTGTCCTCCGGCACTGTCTCCGATGAGAAATGCGTTTTTGAGATCCAGATCGTACTTCTTGGCGTGGTTGCATGTCCAGTGAATTGCCTGGTCGACGTCATCGAGGCTTCCTGGGAAAACAACGTCAGGCGGGAGACGGTAACTGATGTTGACGAATGCAAACCCGTGCTTGGCAAGACTCATTCCGTAAAACTGCGCATTTTCCTTGATTCCGGAAATCCAGCTTCCGCCATGAAAATAAAAGATGACAGGGACTTTTTTTGCGTGTTCTTCTGGCAGATAGATATCCAAAAGATTCCACTTGGAATCAGGACCATATTGCAGGTCGTCAATGCGCGTGACTTCCGGAATTTTGCGATCAAGTCCTGCATTTTGTTCTTCAGCGCATTTCATGGCTTTTTGGGCAAGTTCCAGTGCCAGTCTGACGTTTTCTTGATGTGTTCCCAAAATAATTCCTCCAGTGATTTTTTTCTTCTATTATAAACTAACTATTCGCTGATTTCGATTTCATCTTGGGGCTGATTGCGAATTTTTTGAATCAGCCTGAAACAAACGAACCACAAAACTGCACCGAGTGCTGGTCCAAAGGAAGAGCGGTTCAAGAAAAGCGACAGGAAAATAAAGATAAAGAATATGTTGGTGGCCGGGTTCGTGCATTTATAAGCAGGAAGCTTGAAGCCTTCCTCTAAAAACGCATCCGATCTGCGGTAGCGATAATGCGCAATCATGGTCAGGATGCAAACGAGAATATAAATATCGCACGAAACCGAAGCAACGAAGGAAAACGCATCGCTCAAAGCTTTAAAACAGCTAAGCATTGGCGCAAACAGCATGAATGAAGCAGAAAACAAAACGCTGTTGACGGGAATGCCTCGATTTGAAACTTTCGTCAAAAACTTCATCTTTTGGCTGTGAGATTCGCGTGCCGATTGCCCGGAGCATGAAGAAGAAAAGGATTCCGACGATCAGATATACGAATAGAATTGATGGACCGGTTCTGTGAATCGTACTGCCGGACCCAAGGAACAGTCCCGTGCCGATGCTCCCTCCAAGGGCAATCATCTGAACGTTCAGATTCGTCAGTTCTCGTCTTGTTCCGTCTTTGTTGATTTCTGCCATTCGTGTCACTTCCCGGTTCCAAGTTAGATTCTGGCCAATGCCTGGTCAAGATCCGCAATCAGATCGTCAACGTTTTCGATGCCAACGGAAACGCGAATCAGATCAGGCGTGATGCCTGATTTCTTCAATTCTTCTTCTGAAAGCTGCGCATGAGTCGTTGAAGCGGGGTGAATGATCAAAGATTTTGCATCTCCGACGTTTGCGAGCAGCGTAAACAGTTCGAGATTTTCAATCAGTTTCTTGCCGGCTTCTTCGCCGCCCGTAAGCCCCAACGTGAAGATGGAACCGACGCCTTTTGGAAAATCGCGCACTGCCAAGTCGTGATACTTGCTTGATTCAAGCCCGGGGTATTTGATCCATGCGACTTTTGGATGCTTGGAGAGGTAATCAATGATTTTTTCGGCATTTGAAACGTGGCGTTCAACGCGAAGGGACAGCGTTTCAAGGCCTTGAAGCAGGAGGAAGGAGTTAAACGGAGAGATGGCAGCGCCCATGTCGCGCAGAGCACCGGAGCGAATCTTCGTGACAAATGCAGCGCCTTTGAGATCCGCATAGACAAGACCGTTGTATTGCGGGTTCGGTGTCGTGAATCCAGGGTAGCGGCCGCTCTTTGCGTAATCGAAGTCGCCTTTTTCGACAACTACGCCGCCCAGGGTCGTTCCGTGACCGCCGATGAATTTCGTTGCCGATTCAACGACGACGTCTGCGCCGTGTTCGAGCGGACGATAAAGATATGGAGAAGCAAACGTGTTGTCGACAATCAGTAAAAGACCGTTTGAGTGAGCGATTTCTGCCAGGGCATCGATATCGACGAGGTTGATGTCAGGATTGCCGATCGTTTCAACGTAGATGGCCTTCGTCTTGTCGTTGATTTCCTTTTCAAAATTGGAAAGATCGTCAGGGTCGACGAAGTGCGTCTTGATGCCAAGCGCATCAAGCGTCGTGTTGAAAAGGTTGAACGTGCCGCCGTAAACCGTTGATGAAGAAATGATTTCATCGCCTGCTTCCGCAATGTTCGTAATTGCCGCCGTAACTGCGGCGAGTCCTGTGGCAAGCGTGATGCCGGCCGTGCCATGTTCCAGCTTTGCGATGCGTTCATCGAGAACTGCCGTCGTCGGATTGGTCAAACGCGAATAAATGTTGCCCGGACGCTGCAGAGCGAATTTGGCAGCTGCATCATTTGCGTCCTTGAAGACGTAGGAAGTTGCCTGATAAATCGGCGTCGTGCAGGCACCCGTTTCATCGATGACCTGACCTGCGTGAAGTTGCAGCGTTTCAAATTTGTAATCTTGATTGCTCATAAAAGAGACCCCCCTGTATTTTTTCAGAGACGTTGAATCGGACAAGCAGCAAATAAAAAACGCCCCCGTGAAAGAACATCTTTCACAGGGACGCATTCCGCGCGGTACCACCCATCTTCACTGCAAGCTGCAGCCTTTTCCGGCACTATCATGCCTGGGATTGTATCGTATCCTCACGAACCTCGAGCTTGCACCCTCGGTTAAACTCAGAGCTCATCTTCAGTCTGTCCAATCCGCCTTCTCTCACCGCTTGAAGGCTCTCTGTCGGATTGAAGGCCACTTACTCTTCTCTTCAACGTTTCTTGTTATTTGATTTGTTGACTGAAGTTTAAACTCATTTTTAAATCTTGTCAACACTTTAGTTTAATTTTTTTACAATTTTATGCTAATGTCCTCATCAGATACCAAGTGCTTTTGACTAAATAAAACAAGACCTCATCGTCGCGTTGCATGTTTTCTTCATGCGACATGGCAGCGATTTTTTTGCAACTTTATGATAAGATATTTTTTTGAAAGGGTGATACGGATGGAAAGACAAGAATTTGACGAAATCATCTTAAAAAATGCAGAGTCTTTTTTCGACTATTTTCGCTTGGCATGCATCGCCGTCAGAAATGAAAAAGTTGTTGAAACAAGCGCTTTTTTAGAAAAAACATTTGAAAAACTCGGTGCCAAAAAGGTTGAACAGTTCAGGGAAGAAGGAGCCAATCCGGTCGTCATTGCTGAATTTTCCGGAAAAAGCAAAGAAACGATTCTGTTTTACAATCATTATGACGTTCAGCCGCCTGAACCCGTCGAAGAGTGGAATTCTGATCCGTTCGAACCGACGGTTGAAGACGAAAGACTCATCGTTCGCGGAGCTTGCGACGACAAGGGAGAACTCGTCATGCGCCTGGCCTTGCTCAAATATTTCAACGAACACGGAGGATTGCCGGTAAACGTCAAGTTCTTCGTTGAGGGCGAAGAAGAGGTCGGAAGTCCGAACGTTGAAAAATATATCCAAGCCCATCTTGATGAATTAAAGTGTGACGCCTGCATTTGGGAAGGGGGGCAAAAAGATGCAAACGAACGTTTTGAAATCGTCGGCGGCTTGAAAGGAATCGTTGCTTTTGAGGCCGAGGTCAAAACTTCAAACGGTGATCTGCATTCTTCAAAGTCATGTTATGCTCCAAATGCGGCAGTCCGTCTGACAAAAGGGCTTGCGTCTTTATTTGATGATTCGGGGAAGATTTTGGTCGAAGGATTGAACCTCACCGAAGATTCTTTGGATCGAACCGAACGAGCACTCGTCAAAAAGATGCGGTGCAATCAAAAAGAACTCAAAGAAAATGACGGCATCATTGAGGATCTGATAACGGACGACGTGTCCTCAGCTCTTGTCTGTGAACCGTCGCTTTCGATCAACGGCTTGTCTGCCGGATATGAAGCAGACGGAATCAAAACCATCATTCCGGGCTTTGCCAAAGCAAAACTTGATTGTCGCCTGGCACCTTGTCAAGATCCTGAGGAATCTTTTGAAAAAATCCAAGCTCAGCTTGAAAAAAACGGCTACCCCGACATCCGACTGACGTATCTGACGGGACAGCCCGGCTATCGCTCTGACGTTCACTCGCCTTTTATCAAAATGGTTTTGAAGCAGGCAGAAGAAATTTTTGGAGCAGACGGCACTTCCTACGTTTTGAACAGCCCGATTGCCGGTCCGGCTTATGCGTTCGGAAGAAATCTGAAAGTTCCGATTGCCGGTTTTGGCATTGGTTATCCGGGGCAGAAGATGCATGCGCCAAACGAAAATATCCGTTTAAGCGATTTTTGCGATGCGGCGTGGTATTTGAAATGTCTGCTTGAAAAATATTGATGAAACGCTGAATTTCGTGTCGGCGCTGCATTTTGCCCGTAATCGGTGACTGGATTTTACGGGCAGATCCCAAGAATCAGCGATTTGCCCGTAACCGCGGACTGCATTTTACGGGCAAATCTCAAGAATCAGCATTTTGCCCGTAACCGCGGACTGCATTTTACGGGCAGAATTCAAAAATCAGTGTTTTGCCCGTAACCGAGGGCTGTCATTTACGGGCAAATCTCAAGAATCAGCGATTTGCCCGTAACGGGTGACTGGATTTTACGGGCAGAATTCAAAAATCAGCGATTTGCCCGTAATCGGTGACTGGATTTTACGGGCAGAATTCAAAAATCAGCGATTTGCCCGTAACGGGTGACTGGATTTTACGGGCAGATCCCAAGAATCAGCATTTTGCCCGTAACGGGTGACTGGATTTTACGGGCAGATCCCAAGAATCAGCGATTTGCCCGTAACGGGTGACTGGATTTTACGGGCAGAATTCAAAAATCAGTGTTTTGCCCGTAACCGAGGGCTGTCATTTACGGGCAAATCTCAAGAATCAGCGATTTGCCCGTAAGTCAGTCCTGACGCATTGATTGAGCAGGCAATGAGCAGCACTGTATTTTAAAAAATAAAGAATGCCGGGCAAAATCAGTCGAATTACGACAGCTTTTGTTCGGCATTTCAGTTAATTCGGGAGTGAAAAATAAGCCGGGGTTTTCCCGGCCTCTTTATTGATATGCGGATGTCAGGCTTCCTCGGCTGCCGTGGCCGTTTCTCTTCTGGCGATGAAGTGACAGATTAGACCGATGATGAAGCCGCAGAGGGCAAATGAGATCCAGCCGAATCCGATTGAGAAGAACGGAAAGTAGGATGATGCGAAGGTAACTGCGGCCTTGGCGAATCCCGTTTCGGCAAGGACAGGCGGAAAGTTTCTGATCATGTCGAAGACGGCTGGAATCAGCGTGAAGATTGTCGTCATGCGGTAAACGCGGTTGTCATGACCGAACAGGGGCGACGTGATGCCGAGGATGATCAGCGAGATTGCAAGCGGATAGAGGAACATCAGGACAGGCGTTGACCAGGTGATGATCGTCGTCAGGCCGAGATTTGCAATCAGGAATGAAATCAGGCAGTTGAACGTCAGGAATGTACGGTAGGAAATCTTCGGGAAACGGTGATGGAAGTCCTGCGCGAAGGCAACGACGAGTCCCATGGCGGTCGTCAGGCATGTGACCGTTGCAAGTGTTGCAAGCAGGGCGTCGCCGGCCGCGCCGAGATAGTGGTGTGACAGCTGTGCCAGGGCAATGCCCCCGTTTTCAGAGATCTTGTAGTTGTTGAGACTCATCGCACCGAGATAGATGGATGCAAGGTAGATGATGCCGATCAGGGCCACTCCGATGATGCCGGACTTGGCGAGAAAGACGGATGTCTCGCGCTGCTTTCTGATGCCGAGCGCATGGATGGCGGTGATGACGGTGATGCCGAATGCCAGTCCTGCGAGGGCGTCCATGGTGTTGTATCCTTCAAGGAAGCCGCTTGTCATTGCCTGTGTCGTGTATCCTGCCGCTGCATGCTGTCCGGACGTGCTTCCGAGCGGGCTGATGAAGGCGAGAAGGAAGATGATGAAGAGCATGACTAGAAATGCAGGGTTGAGCAGCTTGCCGATGGTATTGACGATGCCGTTTTCATGAACTGAGAAATAATAAACGATGCCAAAGAAAATGGCTGAGTAGATCAAAAGACCGATTGTCTGATAGCGTGCCGGAATATGAGGCGCAAAACCCATTGCAAACGGAACGGTTGCCGTTCTTGGTGTTGCAAACAACGGTCCAAGCGTTGCGTGAACCAAAATCAGAAAAATCAATGCATATTTTGGACTGATCGGTTTTGCAAGATCATAAATGCCGTTTGAACGCGTGATGCTGATTGCCAAAAGAGAAAGCAAAGGAAGCAAAACGCCCGAAAGAAGGAAGCCGATTGCGGCTTTTCCCCAGTTTGCACCGGCCAATTGGCCCAAATGAATCGGGAAAATCAGGTTGCCCGCACCGAAGAACATGCCGAAAATCAGCGATCCGATCAAGAAGTAGTAGCGTTTGGATATTTTTTTCATAATGTGATCTCCTTAATAATTCAAATTCGTTATTTTGAGATCTTAGCTAAGATGTCGTTTTTTGAAGTAAAAAAAAATCCCTCCAGATAAAAATCTGAAAGGACGCCTCAGCGTGTTACCACCTTTGTTTCAACAAGCCATTGCTGACTTGAACTCACCCCGTGCTGCATTTTTTGACAAATGCAATACGTTGACGCTGTAAAGGGCGCTCCCATTCGAAACTTCGCTGTGACGTCGCATCGACCGCTCGGAGGCTACTTTCGCATCATTTGCGTCTTGTCCCCTCGCACTAACTGGGACTCGCTGCAAAGACGATTGAATGAGCTACTCTCCTCTTCATCGCGTTTTTAATACTTTTTTAACATGCACCTAATTTAACTTATTTTTGAAAGAAAGTCAACCTTTTTCGATTAGATGAATTTATTTCATTTAAAAATGAATAAGTTGAATTTTACTTAATTGATAAAAGAGTGTAAGATAGTGATTGTAAAGAAAAATGAATTATTAGCTTATAAGAATCGAATTATAATTATAACAGGAGGCAGAGCATATGATTCCACGTTTTTCAAAGCGTTTTGAACGCGATTCGTCCGGACTTGAAAGTTTGTTTACATTATCAGAAAAGAAAGATGCGATTTCGTTTGCGGGCGGATATCCGGCAGAAGAACTTTTCCCTAAGGAAGAACTTGATGCGGCCTTCTTAAAGCGCAGCGAATTGACCGACAATTCCGTTTATCAGTACTCGTCTGCTTTGGGATATGAACCGTTGCGCGCAAAAATTAGAACATATGCGAAAAGAAACGGCATTGACTGCGAAATTGAAAATATCATGATCACTCAAGGAGCGCAGCAGGGTATTAATTTTTTGGCCGATCTGTTCCTTGACGTCGGTGACGGCATGGCAGTTGAGGCACCGACGTATATCGGTGCTTTGGAAGCATTTGCGGCCAGAAGCCCTGAATTTTACGAAATCGAAATGCAAGATGACGGTTTGAACCTCGATCAGTTGGAAGAAGTCTGCAAGCATCACCAATTGAAGATGCTCTATACCGTGCCGAATTTTCAAAATCCGACTGGTATCTGCATGTCGCTTGCAAAACGCAAGCGTTTGGCTAAGATGGCTTCACAATATGACTTTTTGGTAATTGAAGACGATCCTTATCGCGAATTGCGTTATGAAGGGGTCGGGCTTCCGTCGATCAAGGCCTTCGACATGTCGGGCAACGTCGTGACGCTCGGAAGCTGCTCAAAGATTTTGTCGCCGGCGCTTCGGACAGGGTGGCTAATAGCCGATGAAACGCTGATGAATGCCTTGAAAAATCTGCGACTCGCAAGCGACTGCAATCCTTCTTCCGTTGTCGGTCAGATGATTGATGAATACCTTGAAGACAACGATATCAACGAACACATCGAAGAAATCAACGACCTGTACCGTGATCGTCGCGATGCGATGATTGAAGGACTCAAGCGCTATCTGCCTGAGGAGTGCGATTTCACTGAGCCTCTTGGAGGTTTCTTCATTTGGTTGGAACTTCCGGAAGACGTCGTTGCGCAAGAAATTCTTGACAATTACGGCGACGTGACGTTTATTGAAAGCTCGACTTTGTTCCCGGTATCGCATCGCAGAAACTGCATGCGTCTGAATTTCACAGGCGTCAACGATGAAGAAATCGAAGAAGGTTGCCGGCGCCTTGGTGATGCCATCAAGGAAACTTTGTATGAGAGAATTTCAGTTAAATAACATCAAAGCAGTCTTTCTGGCTGCTTTTTTCAATACTGTGAACGATTACAAGAGTGACGGCGGAGATACTTCGTAATTTTCGGATAATTCTTTGACAAAATTCAGAGTTGAAACACAAATGCGCATTTTTGCATGGTATAATAACTTTGTAAGTGCGCAGCTGAAAATTCGATCCGAAGAGAATGTTTGTGCCGACAATTTTAAATTCCAATAGATGGGGGAAGTATGAAAGACATGCAAGAAAATGCTGGAATCAAGCTTTTCGCGCTTAATTCAAATCAAGAATTGGCTGAAAAGATTGCTGAAGAAATGGGCGTTGAACTTTGCGATGCATCCGTCAAGCACTTTAGCGACGGCGAGATTCAGATTAATATCAATGAAAGCGTGCGTGGTGATGACGTATTCATCATCCAATCAATTTCTGATCCGGTTAACGAAAACTTTATGGAACTGATGGTCATGATGGATGCTTTGCGTCGTGCCAGCGCGGGTTCGATTAATGCCGTTATTCCGTATTACGGCTATGCTCGTGCCGATCGCAAAGCAAGAAGTCGTGAACCGATTACTGCCAAGCTCATTGCCAACTTTATTTCCTTGGCAGGTGCAGATCGAGTCGTGACATTGGATCTTCATGCCGGTCAACTGCAAGGGTTCTTCAATATTCCGGTCGACCATCTTTTAGCGATTTATACGCAAGCTCATTACTTTAAAGAAAGCGGCATTGCTGATGACGTGGTTGTCGTTGCACCGGATCATAACAGCGTTAAATTGGCGCGCAATTTGGCGGAACTTTTGAAAGCACCGATTGCGATCGTTGACAAACGTGATGCTGCGCGTGTTGATGAAGCAGACATCATCGGTGACGTCAAAGGACACAAGTGCATCGTTTTTGACGACTTGATCGATACCGGCGGCAAGATGGTCGATGCCGCAACCGCTCTCCATGCTGCCGGTGCTACAAAAATTTATGCATGCGCAACGCATCCGATTTTCTCCGGAAATGCCGTAAAAGAATTGGAAGCTTCAGCCTATGACGAGGTCATTGTTACGGACACGATTGCCATTTCTGAAGAAAAGCAGTTTGACAAGCTTCGCGTCCTTTCTGTCGCACCGATTTTTGCAAAGGCAATTTCTCTCATCTATCACAATCAATCGGTGGACGCGTTGTTTGACAAGAGCGATAGTATTTAGACAAGGTGTGAAGCCGAACGGTCATGACCCCGTACGCAAGCTTTGGACGACCGAAGGCGAGCTTGCCTCGTCCAGGGAGTCCTTGCTTGCGATAGGGGGAATGTGAGGCGAAACCCGATTAAGACAAGGTGTGAAGCCGAACGGTCATGACCCCGTACGCAAGCTTTGGGCGACCGAAGGCGAGCTCGTCTCGTCCAGGGAGTCCTTGCTTGCGATAGGGGGAATGTGAGGCGAAACCTGATTTAGACAAGGTGTGAAGACCAGCCGCTCAACAAGGCGGTAGATAAGGAGGGGCGCGAGTGATCAGCGCAAGCACAGTCACGACGCGGCACGAACTTATCATGAGCCTTGTTGCTGGTCTGAACCAGATTTAGACAAGATGTGAAACCGAACGGTCAACTGAATAATGATTAAAATACGTGCCATGATGGCGCGTATTTTTTATTTTTGGGGCAGTCCGCCAAGATTTCACTCAAATTTTACGGACAAAGCGTCATTTTTTTACTGATTTGTCCGTAATTGACAGTGATTTTGCCAAATGCAGTGCTGCGCAGCATCTGCTCAAGCACTGCACCTGACCTCGGTTACGGGCAAAACGTTCTTTTTGGAATTTGCTTGTAATCT
>Ga0256405_10011749_pt1 | contig 11058 bp, 8 predicted proteins | sample RumenRJG_02DNA_FD_189096 | JGI IMG/M metagenome (GOLD analysis project Ga0256405, IMG submission 189096) | Bovine rumen microbial communities from Lethbridge, Alberta, Canada - RJG_02 | ecosystem: Host-associated > Mammals > Digestive system > Stomach > Rumen | place: Canada: Alberta | collected...
AATTTTTTTTTACATATAAATAAATATATCAAAAAATAAATTATTACTTGATATATTTTGGGAGAAAAATGAACTATTTTGATGATTTTGATTTAAAAGGTACTTTAAATGATTATAAGGATACACTTTTTAAATCAAAGAAATACCTGTTAATCTATTTGGTTTTGATTATTGTGCTGGGACTATCAACCCTTTACGGTAAAATTATTGTCACTCCCAAATTTTTGATATTGACTTTTATAGTCGTTGCGCTTTTAGGTATTTTCTGCATTCTTTTTTATTTTCTTCATAATAGTGATGAAGAGTTATATAAAGTGGCATTTGTTGTTATATTGTCTTTTGGTTTGGTATGTTCGCTTATAGTTCCTATTTGTGATGTCAGTGACGAATCAGAGCATCTCACACGTGCTGAAATTACTTCAAGAGGAGTCTTAATTCCTCATTGGACTGGTGAAGAATTGGGTGTTGAAGGATTATTCAATCATACAGAAGGACAGGTCTATAGCAGTGTTCGTAATGATGGTGCTGGATTTTATACGATTGAATCGATAAAGTTTTTCCAGAAGCATCTTGGAGAGACAGTATTTGAAACATCTCATGATACGGATAAAATTAATAATGCGCCTTATTTGGCTGAGTCTGCCTTTGAACAGAATCCATTTTTCGGATATTTGCCTCAGGCCATAGGTGTTTTTCTTGCAAAGATTTTGGATTTGAATGTAATTTGGATGCTGTGGCTTCCAAGAATTTTTAATTTAGTTTTTTATGCAGGTGTTATTTCTCTTGCAATTAAAAAGACGCCTGTTTTAAAGATGCCTTTGCTTGCTGTGGCTTGTATTCCAATTTCAATATATCAGGCAGCTTCAGTAAGCATTGACTGCATGATAATTGCTTTGGGAATTTATTCCATTGCTTATTTTATTTACATGTCTCAGGCAGAGGAAAATTCTCTCACATCAAGGGACATTGCTGTTTTCACTGTAATATGTATTATTTTGGGACTTTGTAAGCTGACATACTTGGCATTCATTTTTCTATTGTTGCTTGTCCCTTTAAAAAATTATCAAAATGATAAAAAGACGATTATTCCGATGATATTCATTTCAATAGCAATAACTGCCGTTATAGGTATGTTATGGAGCAGATATTCATCACCTACATTGCTGCATTCGTGGAGGGGTTCACGTAATTTGGTTAATTCAACTCTTCAGATTCAATATATGAAGGATAATCCGAATCACATTATTGATTTCTTTAAAATTATATTCACGCGTGATTTAAGGCATTTGGCTAATGGAGTGTTCAGCTTCTTTGGAGCACGTCAGGTTATAGACCACTATACTGATAAGTATTTTCTTGTGACTTTTCCCTTACTTGCATTTTTAGCAACAATACTGCTTGCTTATCCGCAAAAGGTTAAATTTGAATTAAAGGCAAGAATTGGTTCATTCGCTTTGATAATTATCATTTATATTGCAACATGTTTTATTCAATTGCTGACATGGGCATTCATCGGTAATTTTAATCTGGGATTGAGCTTAAGGTATTTCATTCCATTGCTGGGTTTAATTCCGATTTCAATATGGATAAAGTATAATCCGATTGAAAAAGAGGTTTTTGATAAATATTCGATTATACTGATTACAGTGTTTTTGGCAGTGATGATTATTTCATTTGCTACAAAATATTATATGATTGTTTAATATTTATTATTTTTTTAAGGCCTAAATTTTTAATTCTTTAATGACTTACATTAATTTTATATATTTCAAAAATAATATATAGTGATAATAAAACTTTTTAGTGTAAATTATGAAAACTGCAATATTAATTCCTTGTTATAATGAGTCAGCAACTATTAAAAAAGTTGTTTGTGATTTTAAAAAAGTAATGCCGCATGCTGATATTTATGTTTATGACAATAATTCTACTGATGGCACGGATAAAATAGCTAAAGAAAATGGAGCTATTGTCAGATATGAATTTAGACAAGGAAAAGGTAATGTTGTCCGATCAATGTTTAGAGACATAGATGCAGACTGCTATATCATGGTTGACGGTGATGACACTTATCCTGCCGAATCTGCAGTCGAATTTGAAAGGCTTGTTCTGGAAAAGAATGCGGATATGGTTATTGGAGATAGACTGTCTTCTACATACTTTGAAGAGAATGACCGTCCATTCCATAATATTGGTAATAAAATGGTCAGATGGCTTATTAATTTATTCTTTAAAAGTGAACTGAAGGATATCATGACCGGAATGAGAGCGTTCAGCTATGACTTTGTAAAATCATTTCCTATAGTATCAAAAGAATTTGAAATTGAAACTGAAATGAGCGTTTTTGCTCTTATGAATAATTTTTCCATAGAAGAAATTCCAATTGACTACCGTGACCGTGTAGAGGGAAGTGAATCAAAACTGAATACATATAGGGACGGTTATAAGGTTTTAAGAATGATTTATACATTGGTTCGTGATAAGAGACCATTGTTCTTTTTTACAACCGCAGCATTGGTTCTATTGTTTATTGCAGCAGTTTACTTTGTGCCTATTTATTTAAGATATCGCTATTACGGTTATGTTTTAAAGATTCCTACATTGATTGTTGTTTCAACTGTAGTGATGGTGGCTGCCGTTACATTCTTTACAGGAGTTGTTTTGCATGTTATTAAAAAGCAGAATAATGCGCAGCTTGAAAATCATTTAACATTAATCAGATTAAACAAAAAAAAATAAATAATTCTTTTTTTAGGTTTTTATAATGAATCATGATAATTTTCAAGAATTGAAGGACATTTTTTTCAAATCTAAGAAATATTGGTTAACATATCTGATTTTAATAGCTATACTTGGTCTTTCCACTGTTTCTGAAAGGAATTTTTCTGATCCAACCTTTGAAATAATTATGTTTATTATTGTTGCTGTAATAGGAATCTTTTCCATTCTGTTTTATTTTTCCCATAGGGATGATAATGATTTGTATAAGGTTGCATTTGTAATAATACTGCTATTTGGAATTACAACAGCATTGATAGTACCGATTTGTGACGTAAGTGATGAGGTGGAGCATCTTACAAGAGCTGAAATCACTTCTCAGGGAGTTCTGGTTCCCCATTGGACTGGTGATGATGTAGGCATAGACAGGTTGTATAATCATTCCGATGAAGGAAAATACAGCAACGTTAAAAATAATAATGTGGGTTTTGAAACTATTCGAAGTCATATGTTTTTCAATGACAATCGGGAAAAGACGGTTTTTGATGTTGAGGGAGATACTGATAAGATTGATTACAGGCCGTTGATTGACGGGTCTGCATTTGAACAGAATCCGTTTTTCGGATATCTTCCGCAGGCTATAGGAATTCTCATAGCGAAGCTTTTGGACTTGAATGTTATTTGGATATTATGGCTTGGAAGAATTGGCAATCTTGTATGCTATGCTGGTTTGATTGCTTTGGCCATTCGAAAAACTCCCGTTTTGAAAATACCTTTGCTTGCTGTGGCATGCATTCCAATTACTATTTATCAGGCAGCTTCAGTCAGCATCGATTCGATGATTATTGGTTTGGGCATACTTGCAATAGCATATTTCATATATATGGTTAAAGCAGATAAGAGTTCAATTGAACTTAGGGATGTGGCTATTTTTACGATAATCTGTCTGATGCTGGGTCTTTGCAAATTGACTTATCTAGCATTCATATTTTTACTGTTGTTTGTTCCTAGGGATAATTTTGCATTTAAAAAGGCTTTGCCTATATCTTTGACGTCAATATCAATTGTTGCCGTTTGCGGTGTTTTATGGAGCAGATATTCCACTCCTGCTTTAATGCATTCATGGAGATCTAAACTCAATTATGTTAATTCAGCGGAGCAGGTTTCTTATTTCATTCATAATCCTATGTTTGCATGGAAATTCATTAGCCAGATATTCACGACAGATTTGGCTTGGATGATTTATGGAATATTTAACTTCTTCAGTGCCGGAAGCGCAAATCATTATGCAAATACATATTATTTCATTTTTGTTGTATTGCTTTTGTTTTTAATTGTAATATTGTTATTTTATCCGGAGAATAATAAATTCAGCATTAAAACAAGACTGGGAAGCTTGATTGTTTTGCTTATTGTTTATGTCGGTACATGTTTTGTTCAGCTATTGACCTGGGCGGGTGTCGGATATACCGGATTGGGTATCAATACAAGATATTTCATTCCATTGATTGCATTGATTCCAGTTATTGTATCTATCAGTCGTTTCGATTTTGATAAGACAAAATTTGATAAGTACTCAATTGTCTTAATTTTAGCATTTATGGCAACATTAATTATGGCATTCACAACTAAATATTATTAAAAGTTTTTTTTAAATGAATATTAGACTAATGTTTAAATATAGAAAAAAATATACTAATTTATAAGGTTTATTTATGAGGGAAATATATGGGTAGTCGGGCTAATTTTGAAATTAAATCTACATTTAATGATTATAAGGATATGCTTTTCAAATCGAAGAAATATTGGTTAATATATCTTGTTTTGATAATAGTTTTAGGCATCACCACAATGAACAGATATGATGTTTTAAATCAGCATTTTGTCCTATTGACGTTTGCCGTTGTTGCGGTTTTAGGTATTTTTTCTATTGTTTTTTACTTTCTGCATGATAGTGATGAAGAATTTTACAAGGTTGCATTTGTCATTATTCTGATTTTTGGTATTATGACCACATTGATTCTTCCAATTTGTGATGTAAGTGATGAAATAGAGCATTTGGCGAGAGCGGAAATTACTTCACAGGGTGTAATCATTCCTCATTGGACAGGTGAGGATATGGGTGTTGAAGGACTGTATAATCACACTGAAGGAGAAAGAATCAGCAGTGAAAAAAATCCTGGTGCAGGTTTCCATTCAATCAAGTCGTATAAATTTTTTTCAGATAGTCTGGGAAAAACGGTATTTCAGACAAGTCATGATGGAGATAAAATAAATAACGGTGATTTAATCATTGAGTCTGCATTTGAGCAAAACCCATTCTTTGGTTATTTGCCTCAATCAATAGGAATATTCCTTGCTAAAATTTTGGATTTGAATGTAATTTGGATACTATGGCTTGCAAGAATGTGTAATTTGATATTTTATGCAGGAGTTGTTTCTTTCGCTATTAAAAAGACGCCCGCTTTAAAGTTACCATTGCTTGCAGTGGCATGCATTCCAATTTCAATGTATCAGGCATCATCTGCAAGTATTGACTGTATGATTATTGGTTTGAGTATCTTAAGCATATCTTATTTTATTTACATGTGCAGAGCACAGGACAATTCTCTGACAATAAAAAATATTGCTGTATTTAGTATAATTTGTCTTTTATTGGGACTTTGTAAACTGCCTTATCTTGCATTTGTAATATTGCTGTTATTTGTTCCTTCCAAAAAATTTGAAAAGGACAAGAAGCATAATCTGCCGATACTGTTGCTTTCAATTGCGATAGTTGCCGTTATTGGAATTTTGTGGAGTAGGTATTCAGCTCCAACGTTATTGCATTCATGGAGATCATCCCATAACTTGATTAATTCAACAATGCAGTTTAATCATGTTATTCATCATCCGTCAAGTATTTCAAAATTCTTTTATAATATTATTTTCATTGAAATACCGAATATGCTGACTGGAGTATTCAGTTTCTTTGGAGCGCATCAGTTCCATCATTATTCTGACAGGTATCATTTTATTACGGCAATCCTTTTAATATACTTGGCTTTTGTATTATTGGCTTATCCGAGAAATGTCAAGTTTGAATTAAAGACAATATTGGGTTCTTTGTTTACTGTTATTGTAATCTATGTGGGTATTTGCTTTATCCAGCTTTTGACCTGGGCAAGTGTCGGCTATTTCAATTTGGGTATAAGCACAAGGTATTTCATTCCATTGTTCTGTCTGTTCCCAATTGTAATATGGTTTAAAAAGATTCCGTTTGATGCAGTTAAGTTTGATAGGTATGCAATGGTATTTATGATAGCATTCATGGCGGTATTTATCATATCATTTGCAACAAAATACTATTGGGTAATTTAATATTTAGTGATAATCATGTCAAATTTTGCTTAGGATGTGTTCATCACTGTAAAAATAAAGTATTCACTGTCAACAATGCCTAATGACGAAAGATATATCAATCCACATATCAAGCTTTCTGAAATTATTAAAAGTAACAATGTAGGTGATTGAATGAAAGTCAACGTTAAAACTCATACTATGATGTATCCTGCCCCTGCGGTTGTTGCAAGCGCTTATGATGAAGAGGGCAATGCCAATGCATGTACACTGGCATTTGCAACGATGTGTTCTCACCATCCTCCTGCAGTCATGATAGCTATTAATTCAACTTTGAAAAGAAAAACATTGAAAAGCATTTTGAGTACAAATGAGTTTTGTTTGGCTTTTCCAAGTGTAGAACATATGGCTGAGGTTGATTATTTGGGAATAGAATCCGGATATAATGCCAATAAACTGGAAAAAATCAATTTCAATTACAGTAAAGCTCAAAAGGTAAATGCTCCAATAATAGAAGAGTTTAAGGTATCTTTGGAGTGTAAGGTAATACATATTGCCGAGGTTGGTTCACATACACAAATTACTGGAGAAATTGTTAATGTTCAGGCCGATGATAGTGTTTTGAATGAAAAAAATAAGATTGATTTTGAACTGCTTGATCCTTTGGCCTATGATGACATTTCACATTCATATTATAGAACCGGTGAAAAAATAGACAATGCATTCAAACCAGGATTGAAGTTTAAAAAATAGTTTAATGTGGTTTATTCCACATTAAATTGCATTGATTTCTAATTTGATATCATATTTCGCAAATCTTGTTTCCTTGATAAATTTGTTCATGTCCTTATCCAATTTACGAGCTAATATCATAACTATTTCCAAAAAGCTATCAAAATCTTCTTTTGTTTGTGAATCAAGTCCATGAGCCAAAATGGAATTGTTTCTTTTTTGTGTTAAATTTTTAATTTTACTTTCATTTTCAACATAATATTTTCCCAAGTCATTGTTTAGCTCGTTAAGTAACAAAAAGTCTTTTGATAATCCTATTCTTATTTTTCCATCTTCCTTGGTGTTTTCAAGCTCTTTTATAAATTCCTCGGAAACGTTATTTTCTTGAAGTAGGCAAACATCAATATCTGAACTTTTAATGTTATATTTGGTTAATTCGATTTGTGCAATTAATTCAAAGGATCTATATAATCGAGCAATCGCATCATCATATTTGTACTCTTCTGCTTTTCTAATTGAATTATTAATCAGGCTGGCAAGTATATAGCAGTTCTTCAGGTTTATTGATTTTGATTTCACGATGTTTCCTAAAGCATTAAGATTTTTCTTTAAATCTTTTTTAATTTCAACGAATTCAATTTGATTGGTGTTTACTTTCGTTAAATGATCGTATGCTTTTTCAAATTCCATATTGTCCCATGAATAGTATGCTTTACATAAATTTAATAGTGAATCCTTATGAATATTCAAATCAACAATATAATTTAGGATATCTATGCATTGCATGAATCTGTTTGAATTGAAGTTATTTCTAATTCTCATTAAAGAAAATTTATCATATATTTTGTAAAGGTTTTGATAATTGATGATTTCTGTTCCTGCTGAAACTTCTCCGGTTGATCTGTCTCCACCGATTGAAATAAGGGCTTTGCTATAAAACATGCCGCAGCTGGCCATTGCAGCAGACATTGTTTTGGTTCCCAATGTGTAGTCCATGATGATTTCATATTTTTTGCTGTTTTCTTCATAGTCCAGTTCCCAGACTGCGGATTCAATTGTTTCAAAACAGGAGTTAAAGTCATCAATAGCAGTTATATTGAATATTTTGTAGTCCTCATCAGGAATGAATTCGTCATTGTCAAGTTTGAATAATTCTTCAATATGTTTTATTGTCTTTTCGGATTCATCTGATGCAAAAAACACCACATAATTTGGATATATTTTATTTATGGTTGAATATAATTTGCGGGCCTGAATTTTAAATCCTTCTTCATTTGTATTGAAATTATTGCCGGTTCCAACAGTCATGAATAGTGCTATTTCTTTTCTTTTCATAATATCACAAACAGTATTTCTATAATAATGTATAGATTTTTTAAGATAAATACTTGAATTTTTAGAATTTTAAAATTTTTTTTGAAAGGTTATAATTTCTCTTAATGGTCAGTTTTTTATTATTAATTTAAACTTAATTTTATATTTAAAATAGTTAAGTTATTTACTTTAAATTAAACATTTATTATAATATTTTTTTAATTAATAAATTCATGTTTAAATTATAAATTTTTTAAATATTGGTGATAACTTATAACATATAAATTAGTATTAACTTTTGCATGTTTAAATTTGTATATCTTTTTTTAAACATATTTAATATTAATTTTTTTATAAATATTATAATTTTTATTTTTTTTATATTTTATGTATTATGTTCATATTTTTTATTATTTATTTCAGTTTAAAAAATAAATATGTTTATATATTGTAAAAATTAATATATTATATAATTATTTTTAAATTTAATATTTTAATATTATCTTAAAAATATTTTTAAATAAATTGAGGTTAGAAAACAAAAAAATAAACTTTTTTAATAATTATTATCAAAAATAAGTTATATTTTTTAGGGGATTGGAATGTATAGTGATTTTTATAAAAATAAAAAGGTTCTTGTAACAGGTGGTTCAGGCTCAATAGGTAAAAAAATTGTTAAGGAATTAATCAAATATGACGTTGATGTTATAAGAGTTTTGGATAATAACGAGACCGAACTCTTTAATTTAGAAAATGATTTAAATTCTTCTAAAATTAAGGTTTTTGTTGGAGATATTAAGGATTCACAAAGATTAAAAAGTTTATTTAAAGATATTGATATTATTTTCCATGCCGCAGCATATAAACATGTTCCATTATGCGAATATAATCCCCTCGATGCTGTTAAGACCAATGTTTTGGGAACTCAAAACGTAATCGATATGGCTATTTTGTGTGATGTTAAAAAGGTTATTTTAATCAGTACTGATAAGGCAGTTCATCCTGCAAATGTTATGGGAGCCACTAAATTCCTGGCTGAAAGACTGATGATGGCAGCTAGTGCATATAGTGATGACGGAACTAAATTCTCCTGTGTCAGATTCGGTAATGTATTGAATTCAAGAGGATCAGTTATTCCATTATTTAAAAAGCAATTAAAGAATGGCGGTCCAATTACACTTACTGATGAGGATATGACAAGATTTATTATGAATATCTATCAGGCATCAAAACTTATTTTACAGGCAGGTATGCTATCTCAGGGTGGAGAAATATTCATATTGAAAATGCCTGCATTCAAGCTAAGTGACTTGGTCGATGCAATGATTGAGTTTTATGCGCCGGTATACGGATATGATCCGGAAGAAATTGATGTTAAAATCATCGGCAAAAGGCCCGGCGAGAAGTTATATGAGGAACTAATGACCTCCGATGAGATGTTGACCGCATATGATAATGGTGATTTATTCATCATCCGCGATGAATTGAATAAGAAACATCCTGATTTCATTTATAATTCAAATGAAATAGACCATTTAACAAAAGATGAGATTATAAGAATTTTAACTGAAATGGAAGATTAAGGTGTTTTAAATGAATATACCATTTTCACCACCGGATATTTCAGATTCAGAGATAGATGAAGTAATTGATACATTAAAATCCGGATGGATAACAACAGGTCCAAAAACCAAAAAATTTGAAAATGACATTACCTCTTATTGTGGCAGTGCAAAAACTGTATGTTTGAGTTCTGCAACCACTTCTCTTGAAATGACATTGCGTATTTTGGGAATTGGTAAAGGCGATGAGGTTATTGTCCCCGCTTATACTTATACTGCATCATGCAGCGTAATATGTCATGTCGGAGCAACACCGGTCATTGTTGACAGTCAAACTGATAGTGTTGAAATGGACTATGACTTAATGGCTGATGCAATCAGCGAAAAAACCAAAGCCATTATTCCTGTTGATATTGCCGGAATCTTATGTGATTATGATAAAATTTTTGAAGTTGTTGATGATAAAAAGGAATTGTTCAACCCAAATTCAGATTTACAGAAAGCATTCAATAGAATAATTGTCATAGCCGATTGTGCACACGGTTTTGGTGCTGAAATGAATAATAAAAAATCCGGTACTTTCGCTGATTTCACTTGCTTTTCATTCCATGCTGTTAAAAACTTGACTACTGCCGAAGGCGGAGCAGTTACCTGGATTAGTCATGATGGAATAGACAATGATGAGTTATATAAAAAATATCAAATATATTCACTCCATGGCCAGACTAAGGATGCTCTTGCAAAAACTACCGGATCATGGGAATATGATATTCTAATTCCAGGATATAAATGCAACATGACAGACATTCAGGCAAGCATAGGATTGGTGCAGTTAAACAGGTATGATGATCTTTTAAAAAGAAGACATGAAATCATAGCTAAATATGATGCAGCATTCAGCGAATATCCATTTATAACACAATCCCATAAAACTGAAAATTCAATATCTTCAGGACATTTGTATCTGCTTAGAATCGAAGATATTGATATGGAAAAAAGAAATGAAATCATTTCAAAGATGGGTGAACGTGGAGTAAGCACTAATGTCCATTACAAGCCACTGCCTTTATTGACTGCATATAAGAACTTGGGATTTGACATTGCTGATTATCCGAATGCATATAATTTATTTTTAAACGAGATTTCTCTTCCTCTTTATTCTACATTAAGTGATGAGGCAGTTGACTATATAATTGATAGTCTTTTGGAAGTAGTGAAGGATTATTTCTAATTTTTTTTTATTAAAAAGAGAATTTGGTTTAGTTTTGTGGTGTTAAAAAAAATAAAAGAATAGAATTCTTTAATTAGAATTGTATTCTGTTTCCAGTCCAATCATCATCGTTGAATGAATCAAGTTCGTCATCTTCTTCTTTTTTAGCATTTTTTGATAAAA
>Ga0256405_10011752_pt1 | contig 11055 bp, 6 predicted proteins | sample RumenRJG_02DNA_FD_189096 | JGI IMG/M metagenome (GOLD analysis project Ga0256405, IMG submission 189096) | Bovine rumen microbial communities from Lethbridge, Alberta, Canada - RJG_02 | ecosystem: Host-associated > Mammals > Digestive system > Stomach > Rumen | place: Canada: Alberta | collected...
CTAGGCGGAAACGCAGGGAGGAAGCGTACATTTCATCATTAGTGCCGAGGGTCACCTCATTGCGCGCGGCGTTGATATGCGTGACGTACGCCGGATGACCGAGAGCGATGCCTAATCCCTTGCGCTGGCCGATGGTATAGTTGACAAAACCCCGGTGCGTGCCCAAGACTTTTCCCTCCGCGTCCACATAGTTGCCCTCGCGCACGCGTTCATTATAATCGGGCACGTTCGCGCGCAGGAAAGCCCGGTAGTCATCGTTGGGGATGAAACAGATCTCCTGACTCTCGCGTTTCTGAACCAGTTTCTCGTAGCCGTGCTCACGTGCTATCTCGCGCACTTGGTCTTTGGTCAGCCCGCCCAAGGGGAAGATCGTCCGGCGGAGCTGGGACTCCGTCAGCATCCAGAGGAAATACGTCTGGTCTTTCTTCTCATCCGCCGCAGTAGCCAGATAGAGGTGTCCGTCCTGCTCCTCGATGCGGGCGTAATGGCCAGTCGCTACATAATCACAACCTAACTCATCCGCCACACGCAGGAGCTCGCCCCATTTGATATGACTGTTGCACAGCACGCAGGGGTTCGGCGTTCTGCCGGACATGTATTCGTCGATGAAGTTGGCAATGACGCATCGCTTGAAAGTCTCGCGGAAATCGACGATGTGGTGCTCAAAGCCCATCTTCTCTGCATTATGCTTCGCCTCCATGATTGACTCGACGGAGCAGCACCCCTTCTCCTTTGCCAAGCAGGATTCCTTGATCGAGTCGTAGGTGCGGAACGTCACGCCTACCACCTCGTAGCCCTGCTCCAGAAGGAGCATGGCCGAAACGGTGGAGTCTATACCGCCGGACATTCCTAATAAAACCTTTGGTTTTGACATAATTTACAATGTACAATGTACAATTTACAAAGCGTCCTAGGGACTTTTGTACAAAATTAATAGAAAGTACGTATCTTAAAACGTTGCACCAAACTCCGTAAGCCCTTTGTTAATTGTGAATTGAGAATTGAGAATTGATAATTGGTAATTGATAATTGATCACTGCTGCATATCTACGAGTTTGGTATAATAACCGCCGAGGGCGTAGAGGTCTTCGTGCGTGCCGCGCTCCACGATACGTCCCTCATGCATGACGCAGATGAGGTCGGCGTGGCGGATGGTAGAGAGCCGGTGCGCCACGACGAGGGTCGTCCGCTCTTTCATGAGGTGCTCCAGCGCCTCCTGCACCAGCCTTTCGGACTCGCTGTCCAGCGCCGAGGTAGCTTCGTCGAGAATGAGAATAGGCGGGTTCTTGAGTATCGCACGGGCTATACTGAGCCGCTGGCGCTGACCGCCGGAGAGACGGCTGCCACGGTCACCGATGACCGTTTGGTAGCCCTCCGGCATCCGGGCAATGAACTCATGGGCGTTGGCTATCCGTGCCGCCTGCTCCACCGCCTCGGGCCAACTCATGCCGGCCGGTGCAGGTTGGGTGGTGTCCACGCCGAAAGCGATGTTATTATAGACCGTATCGTTAAAGAGAATCGGCTCCTGGCAGACGATGCCCATGAGAGCACGCAGGTCGCGGGTCCGGAACGAACGGATGTCCGTACCGTCAATGGTGATAGCGCCTTGCTGCGGGTCATAGAAACGCGGTACAAGGTCGGTGAGCGTCGTCTTGCCGCTACCCGACTGACCTACCAACGCTACCGTCCTGCCTTTCTCCACCTCCAGCACGATGTCCGTCAGCACCTCCCGCTCGCGGTTATAACCGAAATGCACATGGTCGAAAGCAATAGTCTTGTCAAAAGTCACGGCCTTCGCCTGCTCCGGTTCCCGGATATCCGAGACGGTATTGAGGATTGCGTCAATACGCTCCAGCGACGCCATGCCTCGGCGGATGCCGTAAGAGGCTTTGCTGAGATCCTTGGCGGGGTTGATAATCGAATAGAAGATCACCAGATAATAGATGAACGTAGCGGCGTCTATGGTGGCATGGTCACTGAGAATCAGCATTCCTCCGAACCACAGAATAATAGCTATCAGCGCCGTGCCCAGAAACTCCGAGAGCGGGTGAGCCAGGTAATAACGGCGGTTGATTCGGTTGAAGGTTGCCCGCGTGGCGTTGATGAGCGCCGTGAAGCGGAGACGCAGTTTGTCCTGAGCATTGAAACCCTTCACCACACGCAGGCCCAGCAAGGTCTCGTCAATGGACGAGAGGATCTCTGCATTCTGCTCCTGTCCGCGTGCGGAAGCGCGTTTGAGCGAACGGCCTATACGGCCGATGAGAAAGACCGCCACCGGCATCAGCAGCAACACGAAGAGGGTCAGCTGCCACGAGATAACCAGCAGCGTAACGAGATAGACGAGAATCATGATAGGGTCCTTGAACAGGATATCCAGCGCACTCATGATAGAAGCCTCCACCTCGCCTACGTCGTTCGTCATACGAGAGATGACGTCACCGCGCCGTGCCTCCGTGAAATAGCCCATCGGCAGCGTCAGCACCTTGTTGTACAGTTGCTGACGCAGATCGCGCAGCACGCCCGTGCGGATAGGTACCATATAATAGTTAGCCAGCCACGCCGTGAGGCATTTCAGTCCGGTCATCAGTACCAGGAAGATACCTAACAGGAACAGCACGTACCCCGCGCCGTGAAGCACAATCTGCTCGTTGAGCAGGCAGTACATATTCGTCCGCACGGCAGCTATGAGCTCCTGCAAACCGCTTACGGAGGACAGATCGACCCGCACAGCCTCCTCCGTGCTGAGTCCGAACAGGATACGCAGCACAGGAATGATAGCCGCAAACGAGAAGAGCGACAGGACCGTAGAGACCAGGTTGAACAGGATATTCAGTGCCATCTGGCCCTTGTAGGGCGGTACGAAACGGCGTATGAGCGTAATAAAATGCATGTTATTTGCGACGGTTTTCGTGTACGTAATTCAATATATGTCTGTCAAAAGCCTCATGGGGCGTGCAGAACCGCATCCGGACAGGGAGAGCGACCAGCGTCTTGCCTTGCGCCCGCAACTGCTCTTCCAGATCGGTTGCACGGAGGCGTTGGAGGTCTTTCTCCGTGGTGATGACAAAATCGAAGGCCTCCGCCTTCTTCAGGATAGTCTGTATCTCCTTCCGGGTGAACGTGTGGTGATCCGGAAACGCCATCAGTTGCGCCTGGGGGTATTGCTCCTGCACGTGCGCCAGGAGGTACTGCGGTTGCGCAATGCCGCAGACTACCAGCGGCGTACCTTCCTCGCTCAACGGTGCGTACTCCAGTCCCGCGAAATGCAGACGCTGGTAAGCCGGCAGATGGAGACGGTTGTCCACCCCCCGCATGTCTATCGGCCGGATCGTGTCCGGACATTTGGTTACCACAATATCATCGGCTTTCCCTGCACGCGACGGCAGGTCACGCAACCTGCCCCACGGCAGCAGATGATCATCTATATAGAGCCTGTCGAAAGGCGTGAGCAGAACCGTGTAGCCGCAGCGGAGAGGCCGGTGCTGCATGGCGTCGTCCAGCAACACCACGTCCAGCTCCTTCACCAGATGCGCCAACTGCCGCACCCCTTTCACCCGGTTCTCGCACACCGCCACCGGCACTTCCGGAAAAGCCCGGTGGAGCTGCATCGACTCATCGCCGATAGTAGCCGCTGTAGCCTGTCCGTCCGCGAGCACGAAACCGCTTGTCCGGCGTTTATAGCCACGGGAGAGCACCGCCGGGTGGTATCCGTGTGCCAGCAACAACCGCAGCAAGTACTCCACCATCGGTGTCTTGCCCGTCCCCCCTACCGCGATATTGCCCACGCAGATGGTAGGCACCTCCGCCTTGCAGGAGAGGAGCAGATGCTTGTCGTACAGGAAATGGCGGAACGCCACACCTGCCGCGTAAAGCCAAGAGAGCGGTATATAGATGACGTTTCGTAACATTATTGGATTTTCACTTCCGGCATGAGCGCCATGATACGCGGTTTGGAGCAGAACTCACGCACTTTCAGCACCAGTTTCTCCTCCTCCGTAGTGTTATCCAGCATCTTGAGCAACTCCTCGTACGGATCTTTCTTCTCCGGATAATACGTCAGTTTGTAGGACTCCAGATGTGCCAGTTCCACTGCCTTGCCGATAGCGTCGTCGAGATTACCCATCTCATCGACCAGCCCTATCTCTTTGGCCTTGGCCCCAAGCCATACACGGCCCTCGCCGATGGTCTTGATATAACTCTGCTCCACGTGACGTCCCTCGGCGCAACGGCTGGTGAAGAGCTCATAGCCGCGCTCCACCATCGTCTGCATCAGCGCATGCTCCTCCGGATTCATGCCTTTGTAGATCATGTTCGCCTCCAGATCCGAGTGTTTGTTGGTGGTCACGCCGTCAATATCCAACCCCACCTTATTGCGCAGTTTGGATATATTAGGTACCGTACCGAAGATACCGATGGAACCGGTGAGCGTCGTCGGCTCCGCATAGATATAATCGGCGCCGCAGGAGATATAATAGCCACCCGAAGCGGCGTAGTCGCCCATGGATACCACCACAGGAATACTGTCGCTCTTGATATTTTGGATGGCATGCCATATATGCTCGCTGGCATCCGCCGAACCGCCGGGGCTGTTGACACGCAGCACGAGAGCTTTCACGTCTTTGTCCTTGCGGATCTTCTTGAGCGTCTTCACCACCTCTTTGCCGACGATACCGTCGCCGTCCTCATCGGTGATACCACCCTCCAGATAGAGCACCGCCACTTTCTCTTGCGCCTTGGATTTAGGACGCTCTACTTTGGCTAACTTGGAGGTCTTCATCAGACTATAGTCTTTCGTACCGGCATAGACACGCAACAGTGAATCCATGTCCTGCATATAAACGATGGTGTCCGCCAGACCGCCGGCGAGCAACTCTTCCGTAGGTTGCAGCCCCATGTAACGGTCAGCCAACTTGTCCAACTGCTCTTCGGTCAGATGACGGGAAGCGGCTACCGCAGACTTGTATTCATCCCAGATACCGGCCAGATACTGTTGGGTCTGCATCTTATCCGCCTCACTCATCGAGGTGCGGAAATACGGTTCTACAGCCGATTTGAAAGTCCCGACCTTGAGGATCTGCATCTCCACGCCGACCTTCTCCATCACACGGGTGTAATACATCTTCTGCGCAGAGAGACCGTTCCACTCCACAGCCCCCGTAGGATCTACACAGATACGGTCCGCCACGGAAGCTACATAATAATTGGTCTGACCGAAGGTCTTAGCCGAAGCGATGATCCATTTGCCGCTCTGCTTGAAATCCAGCAGGGCGTCACGGATAGCTTTTGCGGAAGCCGGAGCCATGGACAGTTCGCCGCCGTCCAACCAGATACCGAGGATCTTGTCGTCGTTCTTCGCCAGACGGATATTACTCAGTATCTCATCCAGACCTACGGTTCCTTCCGACGCATAATTGCTGTAGTACGGCATCGAACCCATCAGACTTGCAAAAGGATTCTCCTCCTGCGCCTGCTCTACCAGCGTGCCTTTCATCTCCAGACGATAGACGGTCTTGTCCTTCAATTCCACGGAGGAAGAAGAGATCAGATCCCCCATGAGCCAACTCATCAAAGCGCTGCATATGAAATACACAGCAAAGAAAATCAGACATCCGCCCAGGCATCCTATCCTGCGGCGGGGACGAGGTTGTTGGTTCACCTCGGTTGCACGAGAAAAGAAAATCATAAAGCTATAAAATTTTTATCAGTTATTTATCTTCAAGTTAAATGTCATACGATGATAGGGCGTTGGGCCGTATTTCCGAAGTGCCGCATAATGCGCGGCGGTAGGATAGCCCTTGTTCTCCGCCCAGCCGTACTGCGGGTATTCTTCGTGCAGACGGACCATGTAATCGTCCCGGTAGGTCTTTGCCAGCACACTTGCCGCCGCGATAGACAGATACGTAGCGTCGCCGTGTACCACCGTGTCTGCCGGTATCTCCAGCAACTCCCCTTCCGGCACGTACGGCTTCCATTTGTTACCATCGACAAGGATATGCTGCGGCCGTACGGCGAGTCTGTCCAACGCCCGCTGCATGCCCAAAATGGAGCATTGCAGGATATTCCGTTCGTCTATCTCCTGCGCACTCACTTCCACTACCGCCCAACTCACCGCCTCGCGTTCTATCACCGGCCGCAGGGCGTACCGCTGTTTGTCCGTCAGCTGCTTGGAGTCGTTGAGCCACCGGAACTCCGGCACCTCCGCAACCCTCTGGGGATCCAGGATCACTGCGGCGCAGAACACGCTGCCCGCCAGCGGACCTCTCCCCGCCTCGTCGCACCCGGCTTCCACCACATTATGAATCATATACGGCTTTAACATCGTCCTTCGTTCCTTTGTACATTGTACATCGTCCCCTTGTACATCAAAACGGGTATCCTATCGCGAAATGGAACGTCATGTCATCTTTCCACCCCAGCCCGTTATTCGCCGTGCGCCACTGCTTGCCGGCGGAGATACGGCTCGGGTCATACAGTTTCACGCCGAAATCAACACGGAAAATCAGGATTGAGAGGTCGAAACGCACTCCCACTCCGTAACTCCACGCGATCTGCTTGTAAAACTCGTCAAAGAGGAACACCCCGCCCGGCTGGGTCTGATAACTGTCGATGGTCCAGATATTGCCGGCATCGGTAAACGCCGCCAGCTCCATATACCGCAGCACCTTGAAGCGGTACTCCAGACTGGCATCCAAATGGATATCTCCCGCCTGCAGGTCATATACCAGCGCCGAACCCGTTCCGCGGAACGTACCGGGGCCCAGTGTACGCGCCTGCCATCCGCGGTTACCGTTCGCGCCGCCGCCGAAATAGCGTTTCTGGAACGGCACGGCACCGGCATTGAGGTACGGTACTACGACACCCAACCCCAGATGGGTCACCAACTGGTGCTTGGGGTTGATTACACCGTGGTAGGTAAAGTTAAAATCTCCCTTGGCGTACTGCGCAAAAGGTATCTTCCAGAGGACGTAAGCCCCATTATTGTTCCGCGAGAAGCCGCAAGCCTTGCTCAATCCGTAGAGGGCGTTACCCGCCGTCTCTACCTGCAAAGCCAGCTGTACGTACGAACGCTCGGGATGACGGGCGTTATAGTTGGAATAAGAGCAGGTGTAGCTCCAGTCCAAAATGAAATGGTCTTCGTAACTGGCTTTGAAGACCGAAGACTTGTTCATGAAATCTTCCCGGAACCGGTCCGACACCCATGGCAGGTAGATATAGTTGATATCAACGAGGTTGAACTGGTGGGTCCACCCGCTGCCGGCTTTCCGGGGGATGATATAACTCAGTCCGGCATTGGCAATCGTACGGGTGTATTCATCCGGCCGTTGCTGGTAGTTATAGGCGATATTCACCTTCACGTTGGACGGGAAGAGCAATCCTGCTTCCGCCTTGGCCTCTATAGCCCGTCCGCCGTTAGCGCGCCATTCATACGACGCACGGCCGCCCAGCGTCAGCACCTCTGCACCGTGGAAGATATTCTTGTTGCTGTAGTTCAGCCCGGCAGCTATACCCCAGTCGCCGGCGCTGTAGGTGCCCTCCACCTCCGCAGAGATGGAGTTGAGCTTTCCGCGCGAGACGGTAATATGACAATCCAGCAGGGAGTCCTCCACCGGCGTGAACGCTATATCGACATACTTCACCGGCGGCAGGGCATTCATCCGGGCATAAGTCCGCTCCACGCGCCACTCGGCATAACGGTCTCCGGCCTTTAGACGGCTGGCACGACGCAGCGCGTTCTTGCGCAAGAACGGATGGTCCTGACTGTAGTGCACGTCGCGGATATAATAACGGGTGTGAAGGCGCTTGAGAGCTGCGGAGTCGAGTTCCGCCACGTACGGCGCCATGTGGATACGGATATCCACCTCGTTGGTATTCAACGAACTGTCGGCAGTAAACTCCAGCATCGATTTCTCGAAATAGAAATAGCCTCTGTTCCGGATGGCGGTGGTGATACGCGCCCGCTCGTCATCCAGCACCGAGGTGGAGAACTGCTCACCCTCGTGTATCAGGCACCGCTGTTTGTTTTCCGCTATCTCCCGCACATCCGCCATCGGTATATCCACCTCGTAGCGGCGCACCTTGTAGGGTTGGCTTGCGGTCACGAGATACGTCAACCGGACTTTGCGTTTTTTATATACTTTCTGGGTATCCACACGGGCCTGGAAATAGCCCATGTTATTCATCTGCTGGCGTAATTGCTGCATGCTCACGCGGGTCAGTTCCTCATCGTAGATGACGGGGGCCTCACCCATCTTATGCGCATTGCGCGCCAGTCGTTTGTTGCTCTTCGTAGTAGTGTCCCTCGGAGCGGTGTTATAGACCTGCAGTTGCAGTTTCCAGAAACCGAGGATCTCGGTGTTCTGCTTCTGACGCAGGTAGTTGCGGAGCGAAGAAGTGGAGACGCTCTTGTCGTCCGTACATTTGACCGTGGCCTTATCCAGCAGGTACTCCCCTTGCGGCACAAATTTCGTTGTGCTGCAGGAAGCCAGTACAATAACCAGCGCCAGTAATATGTATTTTCTAACTCTCACCTCTTCTGAATTCCGCCAGGACGATGGCGGTGGCGATGGAGACATTGAGACTCTCAGATGTCTCCACGTTCCTGGGATAAGACGGAATACGGATGGGATGCGTGATATACCTCCGCACCTCGCTGGAAATACCGTTTCCTTCATTGCCCATGATAATCACAGCCCCGGGTTGACCTGCTGTATGACCGCTCTGCTGTAAGACCGCTTTGGAGCAAGGCCGTCCTTCGGACTGTAAGACTTCGTACATATCTTTGCCATCAAGGAGTGTGCCGTAAATCCGCAATCCGTCTTTGAGCGGAGCGGTCTTTCGACTTTCGACTTTCGACTTTTCTTCCAACCACTCCGGCAGCTCCGTATAGTGTACGCGCACGCGTACAAGCGCCCCCATGGTAGCCTGGACTACCTTGGGGTTATAGCAATCGGCGGTGTCACGGGAGCAGATTATATCATGCACGCCGAACCAGTCGCAGGTACGGATGATCGTACCTAAGTTACCGGGGTTCTGTACGCCATCGAGCGCCAGCACAACCTCTCCTCCCGCCCTCTCCTCAAGAGAGGGAACTAAAGGGAGGACGGGTTTGCGGAAGACGGCAATAGTGCCTTGTGGCGTTTGGAGGCCGCTCATCTGCTCTATCTCCGCCCGCGTAGCATTCTCGCCCTCGCGGTAGAGATAGAGCAGTTCAAAGCCTTTCTGCAACTCCTCCACGCATTTATCGCCTTCGGCTACAAAGAGCCCGAGCTCGTCGCGGAATTTCTTCTGTTGCAGAGAGCGCACCTGTTTTATTTGCGCTTTACTGACGCTCAATTCTCAATTCTCAATTCTCAATTCTCAATTTTCAATTCTCAATCAATACGCATTCATCTGCTCTTTGACGGTGTTGTTGATGAAGTCGGCGAACTCCTGAATGGTCATGGAGCCTTTCTCCTCCGCACCCTGCTGGCGAACGGAAACGAGTCCTTGTTCCGCCTCTTTCTCGCCAACGATGAGCATGTACGGGATACGTTTCAGCTCGTTGTCGCGGATCTTACGTCCCAGTTTCTCATTGCGGTCATCGACGATCACGCGGACGTCCTGAGCCTCCAGCATCTCTTTCACTTTCCATGCGTACTCGTTCGATTTCTCGGAGATCGGCAGTACTACTGCTTGGTCCGGCGTCAGCCAGAGCGGGAACTTACCCGCCGTGTGCTCAATCAGCACAGCTACGAAACGCTCCATGGAGCCGAACGGCGCACGGTGGATCATCACCGGACGGTGTTTCTGATTGTCCTCACCCGTGTATTCGAGCTCGAACCGCTCCGGCAGATTGTAATCCACCTGGATGGTACCGAGCTGCCAACGGCGTCCGAGAGCGTCTTTGACCATGAAGTCCAACTTCGGTCCATAGAATGCAGCCTCTCCGGTCTCCTCGCGTGCCGGCAGGTTCATCTCTTTGCATGCCTCGCGGATAGCGTTCTCTGCGTGCTCCCAGATCTCGTCCGAACCCACGTATTTCTCGTGGTTATTCGGGTCACGGAGAGAGATCTGCGCCTCGTAGTTCTCGAAGTTCAGCGCCTTGAAGATGATATTGATGATCTCCATCACACGGATGAACTCTTGTTTCACCTGGTCCTGGCGGCAGAAAATATGGGCGTCGTCCTGCGTGAACGAACGTACACGGGTCAAGCCGTGCAGCTCGCCGCTCTGCTCGTAGCGATAGACCGTACCGAACTCCGCGCAGCGGAACGGCAGATCCTTGTAGCTCTTCGGGCTGTTCTTGTATATCGCGCAGTGGTGCGGGCAGTTCATCGGTTTGAGCATATATACCTCGCCTTCCTCCGGCGTGGTGATCGGTTGGAAGGAGTCTTTGCCGTAGTGATCCCAGTGGCCCGAAGTCATATACAGCTGCTTGGAACCGATGTGCGGAGTGATGACCTGCTGGTAGCCGTAGCGTTTCTGGATTTTCTTCAGGAAATCCTCCAGACGCAGACGCAGCGCCGTGCCTTTCGGCAGCCAGATAGGCAGACCTTTGCCGACCATGTCGGAGAACATGAACAGCTCCAGCTCCTTACCTATCTTGCGGTGGTCGCGTTTCTTCGCCTCTTCGAGGAGGGCAAGATACTCGTCCAGCATCGCTTTTTTCGGGAAGGAGATACCGTAGATACGCGTCATCATCGGCCGCTTCTCATCGCCACGCCAGTAAGCCGCGGAGCATGAAAGCACCTTGACCGCCTTGATAGGCTCCGTGCTCAGCAGGTGCGGACCCTTGCAAAGGTCGGTAAACGCGCCCTGGGTGTAAGTCGTAATATGGCCGTCCTCCAACTCGCTGATCAGCTCGCATTTATACGTCTGGCCCTTATCGCCGAAGGCTTTGAGCGCATCGGCCTTGGCAATGGATTTCTTCACCAGTTGCTCTTTCTTACCGCGCAGCTCCATCATCTTCGCCTCGATAGCGGGGAAGTCGGTGTCTTTGATGACCACGCCCTCAGGCGGCATCACATCGTAATAGAACCCGTTCTCGATAGCCGGACCGATACCGAACTGGATACC
>Ga0256405_10011753_pt1 | contig 11054 bp, 11 predicted proteins | sample RumenRJG_02DNA_FD_189096 | JGI IMG/M metagenome (GOLD analysis project Ga0256405, IMG submission 189096) | Bovine rumen microbial communities from Lethbridge, Alberta, Canada - RJG_02 | ecosystem: Host-associated > Mammals > Digestive system > Stomach > Rumen | place: Canada: Alberta...
TGAAGTTTTCGACCGTGTTTATTTCAATAACATAACCTGAATAGAATATTGCAATCCTATCTGCAGTTTTTAAGGCAACATCTATTTCGTGAGTAATCAGCAATACCCCCTTGTCATGTTCCCTTAAATTCTTTATGTCCTCGATTGTTTCCCGAACACTTTGCCTGTCAAGACCGGGAGTTGGCTCATCAGCAATCAATAATTTAGGATCACCAATCAATGCAGTTGACAACAGCACTTTACGAGCCATACCTCCTGATAATTCAAACGGATACAAATCATCTACACTTTCATCCAATCCATACCTGCTGAATATTTCCCTTTGCCTTAATTTTTTCTCATCATGTTCCTTTTCATCCTTGCACTCACCAATGGCCTGTTCAGATACTTTCATAAGAGGATCCAGGAAATTTACTGACTGTGGAATTAAACAAATCTCATCACCTCTTAATTTTTCTTTCAGCTCCTGATTTAAAATTTGACCTTGGTATTTAATTTCACCGGTGACATTGGAATTATATGGAAGAATTCCCAATATCGAATGAGCCAAAAGACTTTTACCAGAACCGCTTGAACCTAAAATTGCAACTATTTCACCTTCACCAACATCAATAGTCAAATCAGATATAACTTTTGACTCATGCCTGTTTAATCCCTGGACGTATTGTGTAAAAGAAATTGATAAGTTATTTACTTCTAATAATTTTTCCATAATAACACCAACTCTAATTATTTGCCTGTGAAGGATCAAATAAACGTTTTAAATTATCTCCTATAATATCAAACAATAGTACAACAATCAACAGTGCCAAACCTGGGAAGAAAGCCAGCCACCATGCACCCATTGCAAGATATGACATTGATTCAGACAGAATTATACCAATTGCAGGTTCATGCGGTGATAAACCGAAACCTAAGAATGTTACACTTGATTCGTGCATGATTGCATGTGGAAATACAAGTAAAGTTCCTACAAATATTTGAGACAATACCAATGGCAAAATATGCTCTTTTGCAATCCATAATTTGCTTTTACCAAACCTTTTAGATAAAGCAACAAACTCAGAAGTATTGATTTGCAGCACTTCTGCTCTTAATACCCTTGTTAAATTCACCCAATGGGAAAATGCAACAGCCATTATTACACCAAATGCGCCTTTACCTAACGCAATTGAAATCATCATAATCAACAGAATATGAGGTATAGATGCAAATAAATCAATCAGCCAGGATACAAATGTATCACAGTACCTGTTTACACTAGCTAAGAAGGCCAATAAAGTAGCAATAATACTGGAAATTATGGATGCTCCTATCCCAATAACAATACTTAAACTTAAACCTTTAACGGTTCTTAAAAACATGTCCCTTCCCATCCAATCAGTACCGAAAATATGATCAAATGAAGGAGGCTGCATCCTTGTTGTAAAATCAGTTGGCAAGTTAGAATTAATCAGCATTCCACTAATAAAAATGACCAATAAAACAATTGCAGTCAGTGCAATGGTCAAAAGGGTTTTCTGCCTCAAGTTAAGTGAACTGAATAAACCTTTATTATACCATGGAGTTTCACTCATCGTCTTCACCCCTCAATCTTGGATCGACATATTTGTAAATCACATCCGCAAGGAGATTTCCCACAAATACAAAAATGGTACTGACGATAACAATACCTAACAATAATGGAACATCTGAACGCAATCCTGCAGCAACTGTTGCCTGACCGATTCCAGGGTATGCAAATACCTGTTCAACAAGAATAGTTCCACCAAACAGTTCGTTAAATGACATGAACTGAATTGTTATTGCAGGGAGTAAAATATTTCTGATACCATGGTTTTTTATTATACCCCAAAAGCTTTCTCCTCTAGCCTGAGCAAACAAGAAATAATCGCTTTTTTTAACGCTGATGAGTTTATCTCTTGTAAACATTGTTAGAGAAGCAATTCCTACGATACTTAATGTTATTGCAGGCAGTATCAATCTGTATAACCATTGCCAAAACGTTACCGTATCAGACAATTGTCCTATTGGAACAGACAGTCCAATTGGGAACCATCCCAGATATACTGAAAAAACCATTAAAAGTACTAATCCTATCCAAAATGTGGGTGTTGATTGCAATATGTAACAATAAGTTTTTATAGCCCTATCTGCCAAACTTCCTTCTTTTGCACCTGCAATTACTCCTAAACCAAAACCAACAATAGCAGATATAATCCATGAAACTATCATTAAAGTTAATGAAGCGGTGAATTTTTGGACAATGACTTCAGTAACCGGAACTCTGAAAATTAATGAGAATCCCATACTTCCAGATGCTAAAGTTGAAAGCCAACCTATAACTCTCTCACCTAAAGACAGATTTGTTCCCCAATATTCTCCAACAATTGCCAATTGCTCTTGACTAACAATTCTTTGGCCAAGATAAGCTTTAACCGGATCGATTGGAGATAATTGTACCATTATAAAACTGATTGCTGCAATAACAATTAATAAAATTAGTAATCTGATGGCTTTTAAACCTAAAAATTTAGCTAATTTTTTATTGTTAATTTTAATCATCTCATATGAATTTATTTAAAAAAAAGAAAAAGAAAATGATTTATGAAAAATAAATCATTTAAGCTTCGGTTGCGTTTACGCGTTTCCAATCGTAGATGTTACCCCAGATATCTCCACCGTGAGGATAGATGAGGTGAGTACTGTTGGAAATGTCTAAGTCATCACTTACAAAGTAAGTGTAATCCATTGTTCCAACCCATAAGAATGGATAGTTGGAATTAGCTTGTTGAGCAGCTTGTGACCAGGTAGCATATGAGGAGTTGGTTTCTTGAGCCATTGCTGCATCGATTAATGAATCTACTGCAGTGTCATTAAGTGCTTCAGGGTTGTCGTATCCTACTGCTGCTACTCTTGAGTCATATTGGTGTTGGATTTCCATTGGGTCAGCTGAACCGAATCCCCATACGACACCTTGGCTGTATTTGTTAGGGTCAATGTCATCCCAGCTTCCTCCAACAGGTTCAATTTCAATACCGATTTCTTTAGCTTGTTCTGCAACAGCTACTGCAATAGCTTGTCTTTCGGATGCTTGTGAATTATAGTAAACTGAGAAGGATGCTTTTTGACCGTCTTTTTCCACGATACCGTCTTTGTCAGTGTCTTTCCATCCAGCTGCTTCAAGAACTGATTTTGCTTTGTCAACATCACCGTCTTTCATGTTGGAATCGAATGACCATGATAATTGGTCAGCTACACCGTTATAGTTTACATCACCAAATCCGTTTAATGCACCATCAAGTAATGCTTCTCTGTCAATACCAATGTTTAATGCTTCTCTTATTGCAGGATCTCCAGTTACATTGTTACCGATAGTTACATTATCTTCACTTACTTTTCCTTCATCCATTTGAGTAGGTAAGGATATTCCACGTACATCGATGGAATCGAAGTATTCCATGTGGTATCCGTCTACGGTTTCGTTAGCATAGGATACTGGTACTTCAGCAATGTCGACATCTCCGTTTTTAATTGCTGCAAATGCTGCATCAGAGTCTAAGAAGAGATTGGTAATCTTGTCGAAGTATGGTTCTTTTCCGTAGTAGTCAGGATTTTTCTCTAAGATGAATTGTTGTCCTTTATCCCATTGAGCTAATTTATAAGGTCCGGAACCGATTGGGTTTTGACCGTATGAGTCTTCATTATAGTTAGCTTCAGGAACAATACCTACATCAGTCAATTTGTTAATGAATGTTGAATCCGGTTTTTCAAGTGTGAATACTACTTTATTTCCATTTGCTTTTGCTTCTTTCATGGAACTTAAATCTGCACCTTCTCCTAATTCTTTTGCTTTAGTGTATGAAAATGCTACATCTTTTGCTGTTAATTGAGACCCGTCAGTGAACTTAACGTCGTCACGAATGGTTACTGTGTATTTTTTGAAGTCGCTAGAAATATCATAATCTGTTGCCAAGTCATTTACAAAATTATTGTCTTTGTCTCTTTTAAGAATTGTACTTTGAATTAAAGGTTCAGTTCCTGAATCGTGATATCCCCAACCATGCATTGGGTCGAAACCAAATTCAGGTTCCTCTCCGTGAGCCGCAACACAAGCTACTAATTCATTAGCTGCATGTTCTGTGTGCCCTCCACCTAAAGCAAAAGCAGCTACTGCAACTATTGCAATTACTGCTACAATTGCTCCTATAATATATTTTTTATCCATAATTTTTCCTCGTTAAATATTAAATTAAAGTAATATCCACGACAGTATTACATTTTTATAAATAATTAATTAATAAGTAATACTTATAATAATAAAGATATTACAATTAATTATTTCAAAATTAAAGTATTTAAAAATTACTACAAAAATAAAAATAAGTATTATGTAAATTATTAAATAATAGTAAAAAAATATTACATTTAAAAAAAACAGTTCAAGACCAATCAGATTTGATCAATTTTTTAATCTGCCAATCAGCCCAAATGCCAGTGAGATTGTTGGAAAGAATTTCACCTAAAACAATACCCATCCAGGCACCCCAAACACCATAATTTAAAACAACACCAAATAAAACCGCAAAAAATAAAGTAAATCCGGTTTCACGCATTATTGTTTGAAACATTGCAGTTACTCCCTTACCAATGCCCTGGAACACATAAGTTGATGGAACTCCAACGGCCATTGTAGGATAGTAAATCACAATCCAAGCAATGAAACTGGTGAGTTCAGCAGATATTCTGGCGCTGCTGCCGGCAGAAGCAAATACTGATGCAATATCCGAAGCAAACAAGTTTGTTAAAATCATAACAATAACTGCTATTACCAATGAAACCTTCATGGCATACCTATGAGCTATTTGAATGTTTTTATAGTTTTTAGCACCGAAGTTTGCTGCAATGACACTGATTAATGCAGTGCCTATCGCAAGCAAGGGTGTTGTAGTGATAATCACGACTCTCCATCCGGTTGAATAAACCGCCACCGAATCGGTTGAACCCACATAAACAAGCAATGCCGAAAATACTGCAGCAAAAAATGCATTGTTTAAAAGCTGAATACTTGCAGGAATACCCACTTTAACTATATCTGTTGAAATATCCTTTTTAAAAGTGAAATTAGTCAAATAAGGTTTTAGATAAGTGTCCTTCTTAACATAAAACCAATAAATCAATATTAAAATGACAAAAATTGCCGATACCAGTGTTGCAATAGCCGCTCCTCTAACTCCCAAATTAAAGTTATATATAAAAATTGGATCCAGAACAATGTTTAGAATGGCTGATGTAATCATGGCATACATGGGTCTTTTGCTGTCCCCTTCCCCCCGGAAAATTCCATACAATGCATTAGAAAGGATAATGAAAATTGAACCTGCTAAAATTATCATACCATAATCAGTAGCATAGCCAATGGTTTCACCAGCACCCATAACATTCAATATCGGATTTAGGAAAATCAATAGGACTACTGTCAATATTATCGAAATGATAATATCAAGCAAAATCGAATGGATTGACGCATTATCAGCTTTAATTTTATCATCTTCACCAATGTACTTGGATATTGCAAAGGAGGCTCCTGCTCCCAAACCGTTTCCAAAACCCACAAGAACCATGAATATCGGTGTGAAAAAACCAACACCTGCAAGTACATCGGCTCCAAGACCTGACACCCATGCTGCATCAATCAAATTGTAAAAACTAGAAATAAGCAATGAAACAATCAAAGGCAAAGACATTTTAAGCAATGCTTTTTTAGGGTTTCCAAGCATCACATCCACATTTGCTGAATCATCACTTAACATGAATAATAATTAAAAGTTATTTAAATATAAAACTAATCATTTAACATTCAGTTGAAAAAAATTTTTGACATCCCATTACATTAAAAGGGCAACTAGTCCTTTTCAGTATAGTTTACTTCTTCAACATCATTGTCAACTTCAAAAGGAATATCCTCAAGTTCAGATTTGAATGATTTTAAATCAGCCAATGCCTTTGAAGAAATTTCCTTAAAAACGTCAGATTCCATAACTGCCACTGCAATTAACCCTGTGGCGACTCCACCTGCAAAAGCCAAGGCAGTTTTATTTTTTAATAGTTCGTTCCACATTAAATTAACTCCTGTTTAAACTAGATTACATAATTATTTTAAAAAAAGCAGTATATAAATTTATTCAAAAAAATAAAAAAAGTGATTAGAATAGTGGATCTTTCACCATTCCAATTCTAAAGGAGTTTAAAATTACCAAAAGGGTTAATCCTAAATCTCCAAAACCAACAGACATCATCAATGTGATGATACCTAAAATCGCAAGCACAACACATAATAACTTAACTGCAATAGCTACAGTAATGTTTTGCTTGATGATTCCCATTGTCTTATGTGATAATGAGAACAAGTATGGGAGTTTTGAGATATCATCCTGCATCAATGCAACATCTGCGGTTTCAATGGCCACATCAGAACCTGCCGCACCCATTGCAATACCAATATTTGCACGTGCAAGTGCAGGTGCATCGTTGATACCGTCACCAACCATTGCAACATCGCCGAACTTGTTTCTGATGGTATCTAGGATATTTAATTTATCCTCAGGCATCAGGTTGGAGTATACATAGTCGATTCCAATTTCATCTGCAACGCTTTTCGCTGCAAGCTTATTGTCCCCTGTAAGCATTACAGTTTGCACTCCCTTGTCTTTTAAGTCGCTGATTACCTCAGAAGCATTGTCTCTGATTTTATCAGATACAGTAATGATTGCCAATACCTTTTCGGCATTACCAATGAATACTAGTGTTTTACCTTCAGAAGAATAGCTGTTGATTTCCTCTCTTGAAATATCAAAACTGCTTCCTTCAACCAATGCCTCGTTGGCCGCATAATACTCTTCACCATTAATGTAGCCTAAGATTCCTTTACCCGGAACATTTTTAAAGTCATTGATTTCTTCAAATTCAATATCGTTCATTGTAGCATAGTTTACGATAGCCTGTGCAATCGGGTGGGATGAATTGTTTTCAAGTGATGCTGCAATTTTAACAATATCATTTTCAGATACGTTATCATCAAAAACTTTAACTTCACTTAATTCAAGTTTTCCTTCTGTTAAAGTACCGGTCTTATCAAAGATCACTGCTTTTACGTCACGCATCTCTTCAACATATGTACTTCCCTTAATCAATACCCCATTTTTGGTAGCTGAAGTAATAGCTGACACCATACCCACAGGTGTTGATATTAAAAATGCACAAGGACATGAAATTACTAAAAGTGAAAGTGCCTTGTAAACCCAATCGGTTAATGACTGACCGAATAATAACGGTGGAATTAATGCAACACAAACTGCAGCAACCATCATGACCGGAGTGTAGTACTTGGCAACCTTTTCAACCAATGATTCAGTTTCTGACCTGTTGAGTTGTGATCTTTTAACCAATGTGACAATTTTAGATATGACGGAATCTTTTGCTTTTTTGGTTACAACCATTTCAAAATAACCATCTACATTGACAGTGCCTGAAAATACTTCATCACCAGTTTCCTTATGAACAGGCACACTTTCACCAGTAATGGAAGCCTGATTGATTGATGATGACCCTGAAACAATATTTCCATCCAAAGGCACTTTATCCCAGGTTTTACGATGACAATCTCACCAACATTTACATCATCAACCTTTTTGATTTCTTCAGTGTTTCCTGCTTTAACCCTTGCGGTTTCAGGTGCAATTTCAACCAATGATTTGATTGAGCGTTTTGCACGGTGTTCTGCATAATCTTCCAGGAATTCTGCAATATAATATAAGAATGTTACAGCAGCACCTTCTTCTGGATGCCCGATGATGAATGAAGCGACACATGCAATACACATAAGCATTGCAGGACCGATTGTATGCCTTTTAACCAATGATTTATAAGCTAAAATTGCGATTTCATAACCTGCAATCAAAGCGCCTACCATAAATACTAAAGTTACTATTGTTGGATTAACAGATAATAATTCTAAAATATGACCTGCTGCAAAACATATTCCGCTTGCAACGATTATTTGAATAGGCCTATTAGCTATTAATGGTTTTCCTTCGGCCAATAACTCTTCACTTCCATGGTCATGGTCATCATGGTCATGGTCGTCATCTGCACAATCAGGACAGCCACAAATGCTTATTTCCACATCATCATCGTGATCATGGTCATGACAATCACAGTCAGGGTCAGAACATGCATCTTTTACTTCATGCTCGTGATGATAATCGTGCCCATGGTCATGCCCATGATGATGCTCATGTCCATGGTCATGCTCGTGATGATGATCGTGCCCATGGTCATGGTCATGATGATGCTCATGCTCGTGGTCATGCTCATCATGACAACCACAATCCGGGTCAGAACAGGAATCTGCCTCTTCATGCTCATGATGGTGGTCATGGTCATGCTCATGGTCATGGTCGTCATCTGCACAATCAGGACATCCACAAATATTTATATCAACATCTTCGTCATAGTCGATCTCTTCTCTGTGATCGTATATACTTAAATCTGAATTTTCTTGATAGTCTCTCAATAACTGCTTATCATAATGATTAGAATCTGTACAGTGAACTTCTTCACAGTCCGGATCAAAACAGATGTAGTTGTAATGTTGAGGATTGTGACACTTTTCATCTTCACAATCTGCATCATAACATCTATTTTCCACCATAATATCACCAATTAAAAATTATTCTAATATATGTTCCAAGCCTACTTTATAAATCATTTCTATGTGAAGGTCTGTGAGAGAATATCTTGCCATTTTACCTTCTTTTTGGTATTTGACAATGTTGTTTGCACGTAATACTCTTAACTGATTTGAAACAGTGGTTTGATTTAAATCAAGTGCATCACATATGTCACATACACATAAATCTTCAATACTGAGTAGGGAAATAATTTTTAATCTTGTGGGATTTCCAAATATTTTGAAGAATTCAGATAGCTCAGCATATTCTTCTTCGCTAGGCATGCGTCCTTTTACACGTTCCACAGCATCTTCATGAGGGTTGCATATTTCACACATGTCTTCATTTGTATTTTCAAGATTATTTTTTTCCATAGTCATCACATATATTATATATTTACATATTATGATATGATTATGTATTTAAATGTTTTCATATCATGATATCGTGATATGTTAATTTGAAAAAAATTAGAGTTATTTTTTAATAACTCCAGTTAAAGTTCCATCAATAATCAAGTCAAAATCGACTTTTTCAAGCCAGCCTGCCTTAGTGAACATGTCCATGAAACAAAGACCAATCAATTTGCCATCACCCTTTAGAATTTCACCAACCACATTGTTTAACTTTTCAGTATCCACATTGGCCTTAGGCATGCTGAGACCTCCAAGCAGGACAACCACATCCGAATCATGAGGGTCAGACACCTTTTCCGTTAAAGTCATCCCCCATGGTTTTAATTCAAACTCATGTGAAGTTTCCAAGTCTATGAAACTTATAAAGTGATTTTCTTTTTCTCTAACAGCATAAGCCATCAATGCTGCAAAAGGTGTGCAGACACTAGGCGAACCCATATAAGTAATCTTTTGAGCATCACCAACAGCATTTTTAAAAGCATTAATTTGACCTGTAATTCCTCTCCAGTTTTCTACATCTTCCATTATTATGCACCTCCTCCCGGCATATCCTCTATATCTTCCCTTAAATAATTTACATTTTCAACAAGCAAAACATCCTTTGGATACTCTACATCTCCTAAAGAATGAGTTTCCACAACATTACATTCAAAAATCTCATAAATGAAAACGTCAGTAGCATATACTGACGGAATCTTGCTTGCATCCTCCGAACTCATTATGACAAAAATCCCATCACCTGAAAAAACTGATTTATTTCCCAGTGATTTCATCCATGACAAAGTGTCATTGTCATATCCCTCATAATATGATGCATTTTCAATATCATTAATCAAATCAGATAATTGAAAAGGCCCTTCAGAAGACACATTAAGTTCTGTCATACCCTCAGAATTGCTGCCTGGTGATTCACTTACTTGATAAACAGCAATTAACGCCAAAATAATCACTAAAACGATTATAATTACACCAATTCCCTTTTTACCCATAGTATCACCTATTTTAAGATTCCATCCACAATCCTTGCAGCAGATTCCACCATCATGGAACAGAATTCCCTGAACAAGTTATTACCAACAGCATGCTTTACACCTTCCGGAGTGCTGATATCACAGCCAAGCAAATCACGGCAAATATATGATCCGTTTTGTTTTTTGAACTCATCTAAAAACTTATCGCAAACCTCATCGCTTTTAGCCTTATCATCACCATATTTCAGACCCAAAGCCATAAGTGCACCAGTGCAAGCTCCACAAACTTCCCCTTTACGCATCCCACTACCGAAACAAGCCCCAATTTTTAATGCTTGATCTTTTGACAGATTATAATCTTCACTGAAAGCCGCAAAAACAGCCTGCGAACACATATAACCTCCTTCAAATAGTTGAACTGCTTCCTCAATTGAATTCATGATTAATTATTTCACTTATCTGATTAATTAATTTAATCAAATGAAAAATATTCCCAACACATTTAGACCAATTTTAACATTTTCAAAATACCTGAAAAATATTTGTATACAAAAAAACGCCGCTCTTTTTATTATCATCATTTTTAATCCCCTGATTCAATAATGCTTTCATCACCTAATGAAATGACCAGATTAGGTGTTTAACAGTTGATTTTCAGGTATAAATTATTCAACATCCTTCAGCGCTTCAACCATGTTCAAGTCATTAATCTTATCTGAAAACAATAGATTGACGCCTATTGATATTGCAAAAGTTATAACGGCCGACAGCAATATGTTTGCCCAAGTCAATGTAGGAATATAATACAGAGAGTCGCTGGCAGCATTCATCATTAATGTCATGAAGTAAAATCCTAATGGAATTCCTAAAATAAATCCGATAGCCGTAAATATCACATTTTGAGTAAGCAACAGTTTCCTTAAGGTATTTACGGC
>Ga0256405_10011754_pt1 | contig 11053 bp, 9 predicted proteins | sample RumenRJG_02DNA_FD_189096 | JGI IMG/M metagenome (GOLD analysis project Ga0256405, IMG submission 189096) | Bovine rumen microbial communities from Lethbridge, Alberta, Canada - RJG_02 | ecosystem: Host-associated > Mammals > Digestive system > Stomach > Rumen | place: Canada: Alberta | collected...
GTATGCGGTAATCCCTGTTACCATTGATCTTGACAATCATCAGTATACAGGTAAATCCACGTTGCTACAAATGTGAGGTCACTTCATATTATCTAAAGTCACGAGTGTTAGCCCTAAGATTATAAAATGTTCACTTACCGCTCCTCTTCAGTTGATTCTTGCAGTTTTGTAATGATAGCATATCAGTATGGGATGTTATTATCATCAAGAATATTACGAAGTCTTATAATCTCCCCGATCAGTGCAGGTACATCCTGACGAGCCGCCGCTATAAAGTCCTGATCATTTGTAGTAGCTCCTGACAGTTCTATATCATCACCTGATGTTCTTATGAAGCTACTTCCACTTGTGTGGTCTCTTCCTTCGATAAAGGACTTCCATGGTCCCGGTGTTGTTTTATCACACCGCTCTTTAATATCGTTAATTTCCTTAATATCCAATTACTTATCTCCTTACGTCTTAAGATAAATCTAACATTTCATATTTTTTGACTCGATTATAACACTTGAATAATACTTGTAAAGTATACTCCTGGTATATCTACAAATCCATTAGGCACTGATACAGCGCTCTATAATATACCTCATTATCCTGATTTGGCGATAATCCTGAAACACTACCATCACCAGCCTCAATAACTCTCCAGCTACCATCCTCTATCTCAGCATAATCAATAGTATAATAAACACTATCAATATCCTTATACTTGTTGACTAATTTCTCTGGAGGAAGTGGAACATATATACTCTGGTTAGAGTTTCTGCAGAGTGTTGCAACTTCATGATTTATATAAAACGCCCTATACTCATTTGTTGCTGAACCATATCTTTTCAAATCAAGATACTCTTTTATGCATATTCCACCAGTAAGCAGTTTTCCTCTGTATTTATAAAACAATTCCATATCTTTATCAAACTGACTCTGTGTTATTGTTTGATCAAAATATTTTGGAAATTCCGTACCCTTAACAGATTTCACATAATCCTTTACCATAAATCTCTTAAAATTCTTCTTTAGATATTCCACATCTATATCAGAATGTAACGGAAAAATTTCCATATGTGCAGTATCTTCTCCAAATTCAGAATAAACATTAGGAAAGATATGCATCAGCTCATATGATTTAGGATCTGTGATAAGATGGATATTCTTTTCTGATAATCCCTTATAAAACGCTTCATATTGTTCAGGCTTCATCATCCATCCTCTATATACAACTGAAATCATTGAATCTACAGCTTTGTTCAGTTTTAAAACACCATCATTAAACCATTTGTCATAACTGAATATTACAATATTAAAAAAACCTGTTGAAAGAGCAGCTTGGTATTCCTGCTCTAGATCCTCATCTACCTTATTAATATCAAAATAGCTTGATGGAAATAAAATCGTATTCATCATTCTTCCCTTCTTTTTCTTTATTATATAGTGGATGTAGAGGGATTTGAACCCCCGACCTTGACATTAAGAGTGTCCTGCTCTACCAGCTAAGCTATACATCCATAATGGGTATAATGGGATTTGAACCCATATCTGCGGCATTAAAAGTGCCGTGTTCTACCGTTATACTATATACCCATAGTTACAGTGGTGGGATTCGAACCCACGATCTTGACCGTATGAAGATCCTGCTCTAACCAACTGAGCTACACTGCAAGTACAGACGGTGAGATTCGAACTCACAACCGTCGGATTAGAAATCCGATGCGCTAATCCATTGCGCCACGTCTGCATAAAAGTCGGGATGATGGGAATCGAACCCATATTTACCTTGTTAGGGCCTACGGCTTATAAGGCCGTGGCTCTCACCTGTTGAGCTACATCCCAGCCCCTACGGGAGGACTCGAACCTCCAACCTTCTCATTAACAGTGAGCTGAACTACCATTGTTCTACATAGGGATATAAAAGTACCGTGTGAGAGTCGAACTCACTGAATCAGGTTTTGCAGACCGGACGGCAACCGCTACCTACGGTACATATAGCAGCCGAAACAGGAATCAAACCTATATCTTCTGAGTCAGAGTCAGTGCCATATCGCTTACACGATATGCAAGCCTTGCTTCGCAAGTCTTGGTTCCGCTTCGCAGAACGCATCCTCACTTCGTTCGGACCAACGATTACTTCGTAATCGTTAGCCATGATGTGATACCTTTACACTATTCGGCTATATGCAGATGCTAATGGATTTGAACCACTACTAATAGTTTTGGAGACTATCGTGCTACCAGTTACACTAAGCATCCATACAAGGGTGACGGGGATCGAACCCATATTACAGGAGTCAAAGTCCTGTGTACTTACCAGTTGTACGACACCCTATCAATTAGTAGGAAGGATGGGATTTGAACCCATGACCGCCCGCGTATCAGACGGGAATTCTAACCAGCTGAACTACCTTCCTGTAAAGTGGGAAGAATAGGAGTCGAACCTATACAGCGTGGAGCTTCAATCCACCGCTCTACCATTGGAGCTATCTTCCCATTTCGCAGTAAACTGCTCAATATCACGCTTCTCGTCAAACTCCTGATCATGCAAGCATGTCAGGAGCTTTCCTCAAAGACCGCGTAAAAAGAAAACCACCTGCCTTTATCAGACAAGTGGTTACAAAGCAAGGAAATATTATTACATACTTACGTTGCACATGATCCACATATTCTGATAAAGACATCAAAACTAATCCAGTTTTTAAAATTGCACCAAAACTGAATATTCTTCTGTATCATCTTAAATTGTCTCATCATTACAGTAGATAACATTTTCTTTTTCCTTCCTTAATTAGTATATGAGTTGCGGGAACCGGACTTGAACCGGCAACCTCCGGGTTATGAGCCCGGCTATCTTCCATTTGATAATATCCCGCGATTGAAAACGTCAGATTCGAACTGCGCCTCATGCTCCCAGGGCACGCGTGCTACCATTACACCACGTTCTCAAAATATACGACTATGAAGGGAATTGAACCCTTACCCCCAGAGAGACAATCTGGTACGCTAACCATTACGCCACACAGCCTTAGTGGAGTATCTATTGTCCGCTGAAACTAAAGACTCCCGTTCCAATCAATAATATCCGTACAATAGACACCTAAGCTCCCAGAGGGAATCGAACCCCCAACCTGCTGATTACAAAACAGCTGCTCTACCAGTTGAGCTATAGAAGCATATGAAGTTGTAAGTGGATAGCGAGAATCGAACTCGCACCATTTGTTTGGAAGACAAATATACTAACCGTTATACGATACCCACAGGCGAGTGAGAGAAGTGCCTGTTTTCTCCCACTCTATATTATTATTAAAGAGAAGCATTTGCTTCTGAGTAGACCATATAGGAGTCGAACCTATACCTCTTCGTTCGTAGCGAAGTATTCTATCCGTTATACTAATGGTCCAGTACCGACTGAGCGGATCGAACTCCCAACTTCTTCCTTGTAAGGGAAGCACTCTCCCGGTTGAGTTAAGTCGGCATAAGTGGAGCGTACAGGTTTCGAACCTGCGGCCTTCTGCTTGCAAAACAGACGCTCTCCCAACTGAGCTAACACCCCATTTTTTATAAATAAAAAACCGCCTGTACCTTTTTGTTCCAGATACAGACGGCAGTAAAAGCTGTTTTTAAACCTAAAATGCCTACTTTCGCCTGTACCTATTTCTATCCCAATCCTGATCATGTCCTTCTTTGCCAATATTCGCTATGACATTCTGAGGCTGCTTAAAGCATGGGAAATTAAACCCACTTGTGGCAGGTCGTGTAATGACTTGTATTCTATTCGTCATCATTAAACTTCTCATTTGCTTTTCCTTACCTCTTTCTAAAAATTTGCAAAAAATAATGCCCATTTCTCCGTTTAGACATAACAAACGGAGAGACAGGCACTTCTCTCATGGAGTATATTACTAAATCTCAAAACAGATGTCAACACTTTTTTTAAAAAATTTCAACTACTTTTTTTAAAAAATTTCAACTACTTAACTATCAAAACATCTCTTATTGATTTTCTTGGACGAACATTAGGGGTTTCATCAGCAATACCTAAAGCTACCGCACTACCCGGACATACGGCATTTATTAAGTGTGACCTATGGGAATCGAACCCATATCTTCAGATCCACAATCTGAGGTACTGACCGTTGTACGAAAGCCACAGTGATCCCAGTGGGACTCGAACCCAACATTTCCGGATTGAAAGCCCGGTGAACTGACCATTTATTCGATGGGACCATATAATATACCCTCGGTGAGATTCGAACTCACACTTTATAGGGCTTAAACCTATTGCCTCTTCCCATTGCGCTACGAGGGTTTATAAGTGTGCGTAAGAGGGAGTTGACGCCTGGGAAACAGTCCGGTGGACTGTTTCTAGTCAGCTCGGGTCAAGCTATGCTTGACCCTGACCGAACGAAGTGAGACTTGAACCTTCACCGGCTTTCACCGACTGCATCCTTAGTGCAGCTCCTATACCAATTCGGATATACGCACCTATAAGCTATCGATTACGCAGTAATCGACAGTCCGAGCAACGCGAGGATGCGTTATGCGAAGCATAACCAATACTTGCGAAGCAAGGATTGCAAGCATACTCTGTATGCTTGGCACAGAGTACCTGTGGAGAGACTTGAACTCTCATGCTTCCGCCACGGTTTCTAAGACCGCTGTGTAGGACACAAAATATCATCAGATATTTTGCGTCCGTATTGCTCAACTCCGCAGGAGTTACCTTGCTCTGCAAGGTTACTAAGCGGTCTCCTTAGCCGCTTAGTAAGGCCCTATTCCACCACACAGGCATAAAAATAGGAGATACCATTTCGCAGTATCTCCATAGTTTACCTATAAAAATACCACCTATGCATCTGAGCATAAGCGGTAATATCTCATTTAAGACTCATTTTCCACTTAGCACTCATTGCATAACAATTATTCCTTCGTCTGATTCCGATTCGAGACTAAGGAGCAAATATTCACTATGCTGATATAAGTTTCTAAATGTGTTCATTGCTTTTTTTCCTTTCGTTGATTTATGTCCTGATTATAACACTATACCGACAAATGTATAGTAGACCTCTGGTATAGTAATAAATACTTTCTCTATTAATGTTTTTCCTACTAAATTATGTTATAAAACTCCATCATCTACCATCTTATCATAGATCTTTTGTTTCTCTTCATCTGTAGGTTCTGTGAAATAATATGACATATCATTAATATTGATATGTAGCCAATACTTCTTTCTTAGTGAAAACCCCTCTAATTCCAAACAGCAATTTCGGTATTCCCCAAACAATTCATCCAACTTCTGTGAAGATATATCACTAACATCTATTTCACTGCTGATAACATCATTTACATGGAAACGATTCGAAACGGAATCATCCATTACTGTTCCAAGGGCTGAGTATTTTTCTAACACATCACATATAACATAATAATCATAATCTGTATCCATCCTATAATATGTCTTTGAAAACTCGCCTAACGAATCATCATATATTTCACGAGATGTACTCGCAACACTACAATCCTTACCATTTATCACAGCCGGATAAATACGGTATGTTCTATGGTTTTCCTCAACGTCCTTTGGATTATTTGATACTGTGGCATCAGGATCTATACTTTTGGCATATCCAACCAATTCTTCATATGTATGATTTTTTTTGGTATATCCTTCCGGAGGTTTATAGCCACATCCTGTTAATAATATAATAAACAAAAATACAGCAAATAATAGACAAATACGTTTTTTTAAAATCATAATTTCACCCCCTAAAAAAAATGTTTTTAATTTTCTCTTATTATCATTCCATAAATATCAGTTTCCCATACGTATACATATTATAAGCAACGATATACTTTCAAAACGGAGGAAAAACATATGAAAAACAATCCATCAAAAACTGCAGTCTTAATAGTATTATCACTGATCTCACTTATCGCAATCATTACCGTCTTTGTTATATGGAACATGAATAAAAATCATAAGATATACAACAAAGAAAGTCTTGAGAAAATAGTCGGAACAGAGCTAACGGAACGGGACGAGCAATACGGAAATAACCCATATAAAAAATACCAGATATATGGGGATGATTCATCCAAATTTAATTATATTGAATTCTATGTATTCGAAAACGATAAAGCCGCATTGAATACATTCAATGAGATAAAAACCGTCGAACTCTATAATATATCCGCTGAAGGTGATAATTTTGTTCAGGGTTATCTGAACAATGTATGTGATGCTTCCATCGAAGGATATTATTATATCAGCGGAAATCTTATAGTATATACATACGTATCAATCACAAGCTGCTGGGGAGATGTTGACGAAGTTTCCACAGTTGCCCCAGAAGCCTTGGAAATAGCCGAAAAAAGAATAGAACTTATAAACGAAACATTCTAGTATAAACTATATCCGTTTTTAAAAGGTGAAGTAACGAATACTTCACCTTTATTTATTGAACGCTATGATTATTATTTTCATGCTTTTTTGTTAAAAGATATCCATTTAGTTATATTCTCCTTGTAGAATAAAGATATTTTTTCCACCCCCTGTAAGAAAACCGGAAGCTATTGATAATACACATCCGAGACAGGACATCTATTCGTATAAAATGATTTGATATCGTGTATAATAACAGTATTAGCGTCTTCTATAAATATCGCCTCGTCATATTGGTTTTCTCTTGCGTATTCAACATCATCCTGCTCTTCTTCACAAATAATATCCGTATCTTTTTGATGTGCTATATAATTTTCCTGCAATTTCTTTGCAAGATCAATATACTCAAGTTTGTAATAAATCAGAGTTCTCCACATATTTCCTCTCTTTTATGATTATTGAATCATTTATTTCTTCCATGAAATTATTATTCCCCATTCAAAAATAACACGATCTGTCATCGTCTATAAAACTGGAATGCATCTTTTCTTACATAATAAGTGCCCCTGCCATTTCCTCGACGTTCAAGCACTTCCTCATTAACAAGTGTTGTTAACGAGTTCTCCACGGATGCCCTTCCTAGCTTTGGGCACATTTGCATTATTTCACTTTTGGTAAACTTACCTATTTTTTTATAAACGGCTGCTCTCACCTGTTCAATGGCCGGTTCCTTTATATCTATAATTTCAATTCGCTCCTCAAAATCTTTATAAGCAGCAATTATTGTCTTTAGTATATACTTGATAAATGGAGTCGGATCATCTTCTCCTTTATGCCAACCATTCTGACTCATGTTGAGCGAATCATAATATAAATCTTTTAATTCAGCTATCTTTTTTTCCAAAGATACATATCTACCCACAACATAACCAGCTCTATAAAGTAACAATGTTGTCAACAATCTACTCATTCGACCATTGCCATCATTGAAAGGATGCACACATAAAAAATCGTGGATGAATATAGGTATTAATAGTAACGTATCTACTTCTTCGGTAGCTGACAATCTATTAAACTCTTCACATATCCTATCAATTGCAATAGGTGTCTCTAACGGACTAAGCGGCTCAAATATTACATGCTCAACGCCATTTTCATCTCTGGCAACAATATGATTATCACTGTTTTTAAAATGTCCGCCTATACTTCTATTTGTAAAACGATAAAGATTCTGATGCAGTTGGAGAATATAATTTGAAGAAATTGGAATATACTCATAACTCTCATGAATCATATCCAATACAAAACGATAACCAGCTATCTCCTCTTCATCACGATTCTTCGGCGTAGTTTTTGACTGCATCAATTGATTAAATCTTGCATTTGAAGTAGAAATGCCCTCAATAGCATTTGAACTCTCAGTACTTTGTACTTTGGCTACTTCAACTAACTTATCTAACACATCTGGTTTCCGAGTCAAATACAACTCCTGCTTTCCTCTGTATTCATGAATACCTGAGACTAGCCCTAATATTTCACTATCCCATTTGTAATCTTTATACTTACCGTAATTAAATTCTCGCATATTCCTACTCCTTATCGCCTAAATTATATCACATTTTAGGCGATTTTCAACCTATTAGGCGATTTTTTCGCCTAATAACGTCTCATTTTAGGCGATATGAATGTGTTTAGGGGGAAATACATTATTCCGGTATCTTATTTCTCATTTTAACCGATGGAAAATCCGGTTGGTTAACCAACTCGTACATTTTTGTTTTTCCGATATTTAATATTTCTCCCGCTTCCTTAACCGTTAAGTATTTATCCATGAGTTTTACCTCCTTCCTTTCTCAAAACATATCACTATATCTGAAAACTACACTTCATTTTGTAGATATATGTAATCCTGTTTTCTAAATGATTACAATCTATATTCAGTTTCCAAAGATCAAATCTGCAATTCTGCATAATAAAAAAGCTATCTTATAATCATTTGCAGATTCGTCAGTGTGCGCTGACGAACCGGCTACGATTATGATAGCTTTTATTTGTCTCACAAACAGTAAAAAACCGTCTCAATATTGTCTCATTTTTGTCTCAGATTGTGTTTTATGAATTTCTGAGTGGAATCTCCGAGTCTATATATGTATCTTCTGATATTATGTTCTAACGATCATCTCGACAAATCTGAATTTATCGACAGCCTAAGGGATGATACTTCCGTTTCCAATGAGCACTCTGATAATTCCAATTGCAAACAGATGCGCCGGATAATAGAGATAGAAAAACCATTTCATGCCTTTCCATTTTCCCCTCTCACCGTTATACTGCTTCAAAATCGGTAATGATAACAGCGTACACATCTGAAGGATTCCATACGCTTTGTCCATAAAGATAAAATATACGACTGCATAAATTGTTGTCCATATGAGCATAGTAAGCGATTGTTTCTTGAAATCGCCGCGATTCATGTATAAGTATACCGGACACATAGCCGCCACAGTTGACCAATCCGATGGGAAGGTAATAAAGCAGATAATCAGGGTCAAAACAATTTTACCCCACTGCGGCAACTGATCCGTTGTAAATATGACCATCAAAACTACCGACCAGGCAAGCGACCACATCACACTGGTCATATTGAAAAACCCGTTGGGAATAAATGGTATTCCTCCTGCAAAGTTATAGGCAAAATGCGATATTACAGCGAAAACGAACAGTCGGGCAATATACTTTTTTACGTTTCGAGTGTAATGAAATCCCTCAGCAATAAAGAACCACATAATTGGCGCTGTCAATCTTCCTATCGCGTGAAGAAGCATGACCCACCATATCTTTTGGCATCCAGGAAATAGTAGCCAAGTTACATGGTCGATTGTCATCGCAATAATGGCAATCAGCTTTATTTCATTGGAGTTTAGTCCTGTTTTCTTAATTGTATCCATTCCGGTTCTCCCGCAAAACTCCGATTCATTTATTATCATAATATAAAATTTTACAAGCATATTGTCATATATGGTGGAATGCAAACTACATCATCCTTAATGCTCAGATTCTTTGGATGAATTATATACGCTCCTCCCATTCTCTTTCCGTACGCTTCCTTGAATTTTGTTAAAGACTTGGTAGTGTATCTTTTTCCCGACTTCACCTCAATCGGGAAGGATTTGTATTTCAGCTTGCTGTTATTAGATATAAGGAAGTCGATTTCTATATCGTTGCGATGTTTTTCTTCACTGTATCGGGTATAGAAGAACAACTTATGTCCGTTTGCTGTGAGCATTTGCGCAATAACATTCTCATAAAGCATCCCCTCATTAAGTGACAGTTTATCCTGCAAGATTTGTTTATACACTTCATTTTCCAGTAATTCGTTTTCGTTAAATGCATGACTTAAAAGCAGTCCGGTATCGCACATATAGCACTTGATATATGTTTCCGAGGCATTAAGTGCAGGGGCAATACCAGGATTATCGGTTTTTCTGCATTCATTAACTATCATACTGTCAGTCAGCCAGAAAAAAGTCTCTGCATACTGCTCTGCAAAAGTCCCCTCAACAATGTTGCTAAATACTACTCTTTTCTCGTGCTTTGATAAAAGTGCCGGGATCATATCATAAAGAGCAATCACTCTTGACCTGTATTTTGCATTAATCTTCATAATATCTTCGCGATACAGGTTCAGTATACTCCTTTTTACACTGTCAACAGAACCAAAATTTTTATTAGAGTCAATATATGCTGAAACTGCCTGCGGCATACCGCCCACAAGCATATACTCCCTAAAAAGTTGCATTGCCTTATCATGAAGTGCCCTTTCCAATGGAAGAGTCTTGGAAAAGCAGTCCCGAATATATGATATAAGGGGTTTATTTTCAAGCGCGATACAGAATTCCTCGAAATCCATAGGATACATCCGTATCGATTTCTCCTCCGATGGTATCACTATATCCTTTACATTTTCTTTTATAGAAATGAGGGAGCCTGTTTCAATATAATCATAACGTCCATCAGCAACAAGGTACTTTATCATCTCCCTTGCTGTGGGATACCGCTGAACCTCATCAAATATGATTAAGCTTTTTCGCTCCTTCAGTTCTACCCCATAAACATTCTGGAGCATCATAAAAAGCGTATTTAGGTCATTATTGAACTTCACAAAATAGCTTTTTACATCTTCTGAAGTCCGGGCAAAATCTATCAAAAGAAAACTCTCATACTCATTTTGCGCAAATTCCTTCACAATGGTCGATTTGCCAACTCTTCTGGCACCCTCAATTATCAGCGCCTCGCTACCTTCACACTTCTTCCATTCCAGAAGCTTTTCATAAATCTTCCTTTTAAAAATCAAGGCAAAATCCTCCTTTCAGTTGATTTTGCCTTGATTTTAGCACTCTTTCCTCAAAAGCGCAATTTAATATATTAACAATCTTTGGTGTATGCGCAATTTTAAATAATCATATTTTTTGGTATATGCGCAGTTTCACAGCATATCCATGTACCAATGTTATTCAAAAAAGAGACTCTATCCATCGTCTGTTATCCTGAAATTATCATACTAAGTTTTCTTATAAGATTTTTTGCTTCCAATTTTAAAATATATCATAAACCATTTATTCTGAATAGATGAAAAAGGCGTTACAAGTATCTATACTCATAACGCCCTGCCACTGTATT
>Ga0256405_10011756_pt1 | contig 11051 bp, 5 predicted proteins | sample RumenRJG_02DNA_FD_189096 | JGI IMG/M metagenome (GOLD analysis project Ga0256405, IMG submission 189096) | Bovine rumen microbial communities from Lethbridge, Alberta, Canada - RJG_02 | ecosystem: Host-associated > Mammals > Digestive system > Stomach > Rumen | place: Canada: Alberta | collected...
CCCCACGTGCCGCTTGCTCCACCTCCTGTTTTCGTAGGAGCATAGCTATTATAGTTTGCTGTACTCAAAAGTTCTGCTGACCAGTTCCATGCAGACCTGTTTTGATCAGAACTCATAATAAATGCCCTAGCCGCTACGCGGGAAACACCGATCGCAGAAGTGCCGCCAACATCATCGCCATCATAGTTATCCATATAAAGCCAGTTTTTATAGTTACCATCGCCATTGATAGACTGATTAGACATTAAAAAGCCTACTCGATTTCTACCGTAATAATTCGGTTTCTGCTGGCCACCATTGCCAGAATATGTGCCCATAACTTGATTGGAGATGGAGGCTGTGCCGCCATTGGCGGGCATGGACGAGGGTTTTCCCGTGACCTCGCTCCAACTAGGCCAGCGAGTAGCTGTTGCAGGAGCATCAGTAATTTGTTCCCATGCGTGTGTATGAGAGGATGGAGGGAAAACAGTCGGTTTTTCCGTTACGTTACTCCAAGCGACCGCTGACGCACTTGCCGCATTACCCATGCAGATATCGGCCTTAAGTGCTCGGTCTGCTAAACCACCATTAGCCGGCATACTCGCAGGTTTATTTTGAATTTTTTCCCAATCTATGGCATTCGCACTGTCGGCGATTCCTGCTGAGGTTGCCTTACCATCCAAGTCGCCGCTGAACGTCGTTGCTGTAACTGTGTTTGCTTTTACAGCTCCAAATACGACGTCCTTACCACCCTTCAAGAAATCGTCTGTATCAATGAAGCCGCCCATATTATCCCAATCTGAACCACTCCATACAACATTATCTCCTGCATTGATGCTGTGTTTCTTGTCGGCCGTTTTAACATTGTACATGTCGCCGATATGACTTTCTGCAGGCAAGTCGCTATAGGATTCTACCGCACCTTTATAATTTACCGCGTTAGACAGCGTATCACGAATCGTTTTGAACTCTGCCAAAGTTTGTTGTGTCTGCTTCGTAATTTCGGTAAGTGATTCCTGAAGCTGAAGGGTGGTGGCTTGCAAATCCTGTGCCTTTTTTAATGTATCTTGTATGCTCTGTGCGTACTCTGACATCTTCTGTGTGTTAGTTGTTACAGTAAGAGCTTGTTCTTTTGCTCGTTTTGCCCAGGTCTTGGAGGACTGCGCTAAACCGTCCGCGCTCTCTTCGTCAAAGCTCTCATCCGGAGAGGCTTCGGCAATAGCCCATTTTTGGGCCATCTCCATGTTATGGAGTGCTTTTGACTCACTTAGCGAAGCGTTCGTTTCGCTTGTTTTGGCATTTGTCGCTGAAGCTTGTGCATCGTTAGCTGCGGCCGATGCAACCTGCTCCGAGCTTTTTGCGTTATTCTCACTTGTCTTGGCTGCTTGCTCGTGACTTTTACTATTCAGTTCTGCCGTTTTCGCGTTACCTTCGGATATAAGCGCATTCGCTTCTGCGCTTTTTGCATTCTGTTCTGAAAGAGCAGCATTTGCAGTACTCTCCTTAGTTTTTGTCAAGTTGGCTATACTTTCTGCTGCCAATTCAGTTGTAATGGTTTTACAGTATGGCTTTAAATCCGCTACCGTTCCGGTACGCACTTTTGCCGCCAAATCTTTTACGTCACTTTTCTTTGCAAATTTAGAGTTCACTACAGAGAGTACGTTTTTTATCGTTCTCTCCATAGCTAAATGAAACTTATCTAGCATAATTCATTCCTCACGCTCTTTCTTTTGGCTGTTACGAATTGATTATGGCATTGATGTCATCATCAGTCATAATTTCGTCGTCCGTGTAAACAGTGGAAGGATTGTTGTTTTCTACTTCCTTAAAGATAGCCTCTACATCTTCTTTTTTGATTTCATAGAAATCTGGCTGTGCAGCTGCAGCTCCCTGCATCTTATCTAGCCATTCCTGCTGACTAAGAGGCGTTTCTCCTTCGCCCAGAGACTCTTTATAAAGTTCATAAGAACTTTTACCAGGGGCTCCGTCTTTACCGGCAGGACCTTGGACACCTTTGGCGATGTGTTCCAGCACTTCGCTGTGTTTATTTACTTCGTTCTGTAGATAGATGACATAAGCGGACAGATAAGCAATGAGAATATCGCGCTGGATTAGTTCATTCAGTCTGTCCTGATCTCCAGTAAAACCGGCGTTTTTCGCTAGAGCCAAGAAATCATCTGTCTCGGCCTCGTCAACTTTGAAATCTTTGTAATTGTCCTGAGCTACGATGTAGGAAGCAAGTATTGTTATCCATGTGTCAGGTTTACTCACATCAAAGCTGTTGCTGACAGCGTTCTGAAAACCTGTGGAGAATTTTTCTTTTAGACGATTAACCGCAACGCCAGTCAATATTTTTAAAGTTGCATCCTGGCTTACGATAGCCTTCCATTCATCTACTGTTCCGGTAAATCCTTTTGATTTAGCTGCTTCGTAGCAATCCTGTCCGCGCATTTCTGCATACAGGAAGTTTGCAAAACTTACAAGCCCGTTTTGGTCTTTAGGGAAGCCAAGCTTTACAGCCCGCTCAAACATACGAGCAATTATCGTTACTTGTTTAGCTGGGTCTTCCAATACATCCAGCCTGTTTTTTACTGCATCCTTTTCATTCTGAAGCTTTTTTATATCCTCTACATTGGTGGTTACCGTTGTTCTTGCATCGTTCACGACATTGTTCAGTGCCAACATGTTTACTTTGTTGTCATTGATACGCTTGTCCTGTGCTGCGACCGTATCAATTAAAGCAAGGTGATTGCTCATGATGGCAGTCTGTGTGGGATACTTTGCAAGAATGGTCGTTAACTCATCATGAGTGCAGGTAAAGTTCTCATTGTTTAGGAGTTCGGTGATGGCAGCCGCCCGTTCATCCTCCGGTTTGTGGAGAAGCAAGTCGATAGCTTTGTTTGCTAACTTGAATATGACGGCATCTGTTGCCCCTTTGGGGGCATAAGGCTTCAATGCATCACAGAGACTTTGCTGTGGCAGGCTGTCGCCTTTTTCGCCCTTAAGAGAAGCCAGATATTCTTCCGGCGTTCCTTCAAAGCCTTTCAGTTCTTTTGCGAGATCGTAGGCACTCTTACCTTCGGGACCAATTTCGCCCCGGTCACCTTTTTCGCCTTTAAGAGAAGCGATATATTCTTCTTCTGTGCCGGTAAACTTTCCCAGCTTTACAGCTTCTTCATAAGCAGATTCGCCATGTACCGTGGTGATGGCAGGAATCTCACTCTTGAGAGCATAACCGTTCTGGATGTTCTTGAGTACCGTCCGCAGAGCTTCTTCCGTTACGAAATTGGAACTCTTGATGACAGCATTGATGTCTTTTGATTGGGCCAAGGTTTCGATGCTCTTCTTTAAGAGTTCTTGGATACTGGAGTCACTTATGTATTTTGGCAATGTTGTTCCTCCTTACTTTTTGATCTCCACCGGCTCGGGGAAAGAGCCGATGGTGTCTGCACAAATAGAATTGGCTTGCTCTACTGTCATACCTTTTTCCAGAGGAGTAGCCTGTTCTGTACTCAGTGCCTTATCATAATATTTGCCTGCATCTTCAGCCGAGATAGCGTCTTCATTTGGCAGACTAATCAAGATATCATGCGTGCCATCAAAAGGAACACCATTGATAGTGCGGGCCGTTGTTAGCTTTGCTGCAGACTTGGATGAATCTGAAACCTTGACATATTGCGAACCGGACCAACGATAGATTTCATTGTCATCCAAGCACACGTACATTACGCCAGCCGTGCCTTCTTTAGGAAAATCTGACACACTTTGCTTTTCGATTACTTTGTCTACGTAGCCGGGGAGGTGTTCAACATTGAACATTCCCGTCTTCGGGTCAATGAATGCTTCGATGTTAAAGTCTGGAACATCTTTCTTGAGAAGGAAGTTCTCTTTAATGAGCGACATTAAAGAGCGCAAGTCGCGTCTAGTAACGACATCGTCCAATTCTGTATCCGGTAATCCCCAGTTATCTGCCATTGATCATTCTCCTTCCGTAGTTGCAGCTGTTGGCTCTTCTTGTGACTGTTCATTCATGACAAACTCAAACATCTCGTCGATTTCTGTACCGGTAACAGCAACAGCTGCATTAGTGTGTTCCTTACCTTCGGTGTCTTTCATAACGGCTTCGAATTCTTTGATGATATCGTCATTTTCCATATAGTCCTTGGAAGAAATGGTATCCAGTTTTATATCAGCAGAGCCGTCGAATTCTGCTTCGTTGATCTTGACAGGTGTCTTGAGCTTATCTGCTACCAGAGCTTCATTTGCCAATGCTACGCTCTGGTTCATGAGGACATACTCTTTCTTCTCGGTATCATAGCGATAGATGTTGTTTTTCTCTTTATCGACATAAAGTTTGACGGCTTCGCCCAGTACCGGGAAGTTGTTGCGGGTTTTATATTCATGGATGAAATCAAACTCTTTAGGAATAAGTTCACTCTTGAATTTCGTTTGGTCATCAACCAAAATCTTTTTTCGGATATCGCTAAACCCGGTCTTGAGTTTATTGTCAATATCATCTGCCTGAAGCGTAGAGATTTCTACACTAACGGAACCATCGAATTTCTTGCCATCGATAGTTAAAGTGCCCTGCGTTTGTTTTGCAACCTGAGCACTTTTGACCGTACCTTGCATGATGCCATTGCCCTTCATTATGATGTTGCCGCCATTGAGGGTTATGTCGCCGCCTGTATAAACAGTTTTGCCGTCTTTGTCGATGGTCACTTCGCCAATCGTGATGTTGCCTCGTGTACCGTTTTGATTCATCACATAGATGCCGCCATCTGTAATCATCAGGTTGCTCCCATTGTTCATTGTAATTGGAGCGCCCTCCAGGACTACGCCGGTATCGCCAGAAATACTTGCAGAAGTGATGTCTGCTGAGTTATTAGGATTTTGATGGGTTGCTTCTACACCGCCACTACTCATCTTTATCTTATCGTTATCCGTTGAAATCGTAGCGGATTCGTTATCGATATAGACGCCCTTGTTCTTCTCTCCTATCTGGATATGCAGGTCATTGTTGATTTCCAAAGAGTAGCGTTTGGATGCCGGCGCTTCGATATCAGCAGAACCGTCAAAAGCGACTCCATTGATGGCACGAGGTACTTCAAGGACTTTGGCGCTGTTGGCATGCTGCATGGATTCAAGCCACTGTGTTTCTGTGCCCTGAAAGCCATTCTTTACTGCTACTTCATATATGGAAGAACCTGTTTCGCCTTTCGGTCCGCGCTCACCGATTGGACCGCGCTCGCCTCTAGGACCTCGGTCGCCCTTGAGTCCACGAGGACCGCGAACGGCTTTATCCAGCCATTCTTCTTCTGTCCCGAGAAAACCATGCCGTACTGCAACGTTAAAGGCGCTTTCACCATCTTTTCCGTCTCTGCCATCTCTACCCGGGATACCCTGCTTTCCTTGGATGCCCGGATCACCCTGAGGTCCTTGAGGGCCGATGGGGCCTGGGATACCTTGGATGCCCTGCTCGCCACGGGGACCTTGAGGACCAATTTGACCCGGATTTCCATTGACGCCATTTTTGCCGTGAAGAGATTCTAACCATTCTTCTTCTGTCATTGGTTTGTCGGGATATTTTACGGTACGCTTATAGATTTCGTAAGCGCTTGCTCCATCTTCGCCTTTTTTTGTGGCCATGCAGTTGTCATGAATGCGCTGCATTTCTTCATCCATCTTCTTGGTGACTTGTTCAGCATCAAAGATTTTATTCTGGATATCCTTCTTTAACGTCTGAGTCGTATCAGCCATTTTCTGGTCAATGGATGACGTAAGGTCATTCTTAATGGTGGCTTCGTAATTCGTCTTGATGATATCGAACATCTTGTCAAATTCCTGCTTCGTGATTTCTGACATGTGCTCACGAAGAGCCTGGTCGCCGGTTGGCAGGTTGCCGCCCGTTACGACTTCGTATGCTTCCAATAGTTCATTGATAGCACCGATGATGTCCTTCTTTGTAGTATTGAGGTTTTTATTTGTAGAGTAGAGATTGGTCGCCGGGAGTTGTTCGTTGTTTTCGATGCTGCCTCCCAGGATTTTTGCCTGCAGTTCCTGCAGGTCTCCGCTGGTTAATTCCATTTCAATTAGCCTCCAATCTTAAATCCGGTAACATAAAGATGCGCTGCGACAGAAACAAGCTGCGGAGACAGTGAAAGTTTCAAGTTGCTGCCATCTGTCTGCAGCGAGTATTCTTTGTCTTTGATAAGAATACGGTTCATGTTATCGCTGATATAGAATACTTGCAGGTAGTCTTGTTTCGTACATCCCTGAAGTGTAATCAGTGCGTCGGCCGGAGAAGTTATACTGATAGATGTACCAATTAATTTACTCATGATTTCTTTTGGCAGATTGGAAAGCTCAATCTTATCTGTCTTGCGAATAAACTGATTCAGGATACTAAGTTTGCCTTCGATACCATCTACATGCATTTGTACTTCATTGAATCGCTGGCGGATGTTTCCGTTTGTATCTGTAAGATCTGCTCGCAGTATTTGACACTGCCGTACTGCGTCCTTTGCGGCATCTTCTGTTTCTTTTAAAAGAAGGTCTAATTGGTCATAGCTCCAGATATGCTTTGTGATCTTATGGAACACCACCTGGTTAGTCTGCAAAGGGCTGATAACCTGAAACCACGTTGTCATTTTGTCTTTATCGGCAGCAGACGTAGGAAGTTTGTCTTTTGTTAACTCGCGGAACTCTTCTCCTTCCAGGAGGCGTTTTCCATCCACGAATACTTCTAACTGGTCTTCTCCGATAACATAAGGGGCTTTTGTCTGGAATATGCGTTCCTTATTGCTGGCTGCCATGTAAGCAAAATCCTCAGAGCTGAATACGGCAGAACGCTGAAATGTTTCTCTTACTGGCCGCTGACGAACGACATGGTTTACAATAACTTCTACGTATTTCGGCTCGGGGAGTGCGTCCTTCAACCGGAATCCCCGCCCGGTGCTAACGTAGTTCTTATCGGATTCTACAACGATTTCTTCGAATTGGTCCTGCATAAGAGGGGCATTGTCAATGATGATAGACAGTGCGTGCGTGTTGGGCACATAGTAGAGGTTCATTTCATCATCCGCAAACCTGAAGGTCTGAAGGTCTTTCGGACACTCCTTCGGGCTCCAGATCTTATGCTCGCGCACCATAACTTCTGAATGGTCGTTTATAAGCACCCAGCCGAATTCGCCATTATATTCTTCCCATACCATGAGGCTGTTGGTGTCTTTGTCAAACCACACATCATCCGGCACAGGGTTTTCCGGTTTTTCGAAATAGATGAACTTAGCCTGCTTGTAGCGTTTACCATCCAGGTACAGTTCGTTCTTCTTGTTGGTATAAACCATACGATAAGAACGATGGTCGGTATAGAAACGTACATGTGTAGATGTGTCGATCGTCCAATAGACCACACCGATACAGAACGTATTCTTATAATCCGCCAGGTCAACATGAGACGGATTGGTGGAATCTACGCTGCGTTCATAGGTGTATGTACCATCTGCCTTGAGCATGATGGAATCGATACGATTCTTTGCTGTGAAGTAATGAACCTTCACCTGATTGCCGGCCCAGTCTGTTTTGCTGACATAGATATTCTTTCCCAGAACTTTTACGATAGGGATGTTTTCGCCGCTGAGAGCGTCCGTAATCCGTAGCTCTTCCCGATCCGGACGATTATTGGCAGCAGGCGGGTTGTAGTCAATATATCCATGGTGAATCGCAGAATAAGGCTGTTCGGAAATCACGATGACGCCATTCTGGCCTACTTGCGCACTTTCGGTGACTTCGCGTTGTTCCGGAGGTCCTACGTAAAAGTCCTTACGGGGAACGTTCAGCTCCTCGCCCTCCAGGTTCACCAGCACACCCTCGCTGACGCTGATCGTAAAATTGCTGAGGTCATAAGTAAGGTCAAAACCTTCTACTATGCCCCATCCTGCTGTACGCAGGCGTTCTCTTGTCATCCAGTCATGCAGGAGCTGGAAGTTGGCATTGATATCTGTGTCACGGACACCGGGAGCAAAATCCAGGTCAATTAATTTGTCCAATGTAGCACCTTCCTTTTACGAATAAAAAAGCGCATACAATATGCGCTTTCTGTCATAAGTCAAATACGAATATAGGATAGTCGCCGGCAGCTACGTGCTTCTTGACCTCCATTTCAATTCGCTCTTTATATGTCTTTAGTTTCTTTGGCAAGTGAATGATTAACGCATTCCCTTTTCGATACGGACGCCCCTGGACATGCCCTATATCCATAAGATCATAATCTCCATCGAGGTCTTCAGGAAGTCCTCCACCGAGCGGGCGGATGTCACTTACGTTTACATCTGAACTTGATATGACAGAAACGGAAGCAACTTTGATGCCGTTTTCATCCTGCCGGTAGTAGTCTGGACGCACCAGATTAAACTCATTGTCCAGTCCTTCTTTTGAGCGCTTGACACATATCAGATAAGTGTTGTAGTTATCTGGCATTTTCAGTGTCTGGTCGGATTCCATATTTATTTTGTAGCGAGAATTATGATAAGCATGGATAGTCACATAGATGTCCGGTCCGTTAATAGTTGTTTCAATACTGATAGGCTCTTCTATGTAGTTGATGTCATCGGTGACGAAGTTGATGACCGTCCCTTTAGTCGTCATGTAGGAGATTTCGTTTGGCCCCTTCTTTGGGTCTTTGTTGCCCGCAATCTTCTCAAAAAGGAGGTTGTTCTTCTCATCCAGGCCAACAAAGATAACGTCTTCTACGGATGTTTTGACACTGAGCAGCTGATAGTCGCTGCCTGCGTCAAACCTGTCATTTGCCAGCAGACGGTCTAAATTAACACTACCCTGCCGGATTCCAAGCTTCGCATTGTTGTAAGCCATATAGTCCACAGCTTCATCCGTGATCCATGTTTTTTCTTCTCTACTTTTATAATACCCATTCAGGTATACCTTCATCAGTGTTTCATAAATGAGTTTTGCATTTTGTTGAGCATCATTCAGGAAGTCTTCATTTGTCACGATAATGTATCCCTTTTTTTGCTTGCGAAGAACCAGGATGCGGTCATTTATATAAATGTAATCATAGACTTCTCTGGAGTAATCCGGATTGCGTTTTGTTGTATCGAAGATCATGTACTTCTTGGTGTATTTGATGCTGTAAGATTTATCTCGATAAAGGATAGGATCATCCATTGTGATTTCCGGGATTTGAGCAGTGTAGACGGTCTGGAACATCCCTTGAAAATCTTTGCAGGAGAGCCACAGGTTCACATGGTTGTTAAGGTAGTCATCGATATCGATAGGCTGGTTGCTATTGCCTACATGGTAGCCATCCTTTGATTTCATGAACACAAAGTCGCAGTTGTGCTCTTCATGATTTATCAGGGAAAAAGAATCCATTGCGCCGTTATTCACTTTGATGTTGGCAGGACATAATCCGCGCTTATAAGCATCGCTGAAAATCGTGATGAGTTTATCTGAAAACTCCATGATATTCTGAGGGTTTGTTTCACGGACACCTACGACAAGATTATAGTTTACGGTATTGCTGAACCGCATACGCCGTTTGATTTCTGCATAACAGGTAAAAGAAACCGGAGCAAACTCTGTCATATTTTTGGGTTCATAGTAGTATTTCAGGCCAACGCGTTTCATGGAAACATTGCGGAGCAGATTCTTATTTGAGTCAAACAAATACAAGTCATTGTCTTCAAATTCGTCGTATGGACGAATCACTTTGCTGCAGCTGTTTATGAAGTTCGAATCGACTGCGATATTTGTTTCTCTTTTGACATGATCTGCGTCGATATATGCGAGGGGGATATCCTTGACCTGGATTTTATCCCGCTCTGCCAATTCGTGCTTAGCCAGATTAATCTTCAATGAATGCCCCCTCCTTTCTCTTCAATACAATAAACTTATTTTTGTTAGGTTTTATCTTGGTGCGGATCAAGCCGGAAGATTCCATAGTGTTCTTTTCCATTTCATAATGGATCCGCATAACTGGGCTTTCTGAAGAGATATCTACTTCATATTGTCCCAGTTGTTCGTTGTAGTTGATGCAGTAGCTGTCACTTTTCAGATAATCGATTATATAATTCTTATATTTACCTTTAAGCGATTTGTCGAGAGTGATTTCCCCTGTCCCCGTGTTAACGACATACTGGTCTCCTTTTATGATGTCGTAATGGTCCACACAGAGATCAATCGTATTTAAAGCACCCTTGTCCGGCACTCGGTAGAAATACTCGTCATAAATCTTGCTGTCTTCTGGGATTCCGTAGATAAAGATGGATGAACCTGCAGCAGAAGGAATTTTATCCAAGACGATATAACTTTCATCGTCGAAGATTTCTCGTTCATAGTTCGTGAACTGATACATGAACTTTTCCGTCCCCTGGTATCTTACGACAATGTACGCAAAATATTTACGGATAGACTCAGGAATTATAACCTTGTGGTCTTTTACGTCAACATTGGGTGCATCTATTTTCTTGCAATGGTCGGATATCCCCTGGATAGTGTCTGCCCATTTGTTGATAGGATAGCCCGCCGGTACGCCATAAACTTCCGGCTTTGCCATAACATCTGTCATGTGATAGTTCAGCAAGAACTCTTTCTTGTCCGCGCTGAAGATGTCGATCCGGTATTCCGGGTCTACTACTTCGCGGTAAGAAGACGATAAGTCATAAGACTCTCCGCCTGCATTTGTTGCGATAATCGGTCCTACAATCGTTGCTGGTACATAAGTCTTATATGTTTTTTGGATGTTGACGTTCATCGTAGCTCCGTTTTCATAAGTAAGAACCAGATTGCTTATGGCGCCTCTTATGTTTTCGAAGATAGTAAACGTTGGATAGTTTGGGTTATGCCTGATTCGGTAGTTGACCACCGGAGTGCCTTTTTCTGTATAAGCAGACATCATTCTGCCGGGAATGTTGTATTCATATTTCAGCAGCTCGTTCATTGGCACAGGAAAGCTGTTCTTATTCAGGCGCTCGATGCTTGTTGCTACGATTGCATATGGGCACTCTTCTTTCATGTCCAGCCAATCAGGGTAGTCATAGATGATACCTTCC
>Ga0256405_10011757_pt1 | contig 11050 bp, 11 predicted proteins | sample RumenRJG_02DNA_FD_189096 | JGI IMG/M metagenome (GOLD analysis project Ga0256405, IMG submission 189096) | Bovine rumen microbial communities from Lethbridge, Alberta, Canada - RJG_02 | ecosystem: Host-associated > Mammals > Digestive system > Stomach > Rumen | place: Canada: Alberta...
GGCTGGCGGTTCAATCATCAAGGTTCAGGCGGCTCACGTTGTCATCTCCATTGCCAGGTCTCTTGAAGACATTGACAACAGCCGAGCAACGTTGGCGGTTTTGAAAAACAGGTCAGGTAAGTCGGGCACGGTGTTCCATAATATCAGGTTTGATAACGGAACGAGTACCATTTCTTGCGACGAAGTTGAGGAGTTTGACAATTCGGAAAAGAAATGGACCGTAGAAGCTGAACGATTGAAAGAACAGAACTACAAGAACGGTGTCGCTGAAATCAATAAAAGGGCATTTGAGGCTGTCAATAGGAGAAAAGAGGCAGTAGAAGGGGCTGGAATTGTAGACCAAACAACAGGCGAAGTCATTAGTAGTCAAACATTTACAAGTGACGGAGAACGTAATCTTGTTAGTTTCCAGTAGTTATGTTTAGCCCAAATTTTTTTGCAAAATTTTCTTGCTGACACACAATGAGTTCCGTGTTGGCAAGAAATTTTTGTTTTTTAATACCTAAAGAGAGAATATTTATCTTTACCTACCGTTGGTAAAGAAAACTATAAAAAGGAGAAAATATATATGGAAGTAAGAAAAAGCGATGGTCTCATAGAAGAATACTCAAGGGACAAAGTAAAGAAGGGAATTGAAGAGGCGTATGCTAGGATTGGAGAAAAAAGGGATAATCCGGCAATTAAGGAAATTCTTTCGGTTGTTGAATCAGAGATATATGACGGCATAACAAGTGCAGAAATCCGAGAAATTGTTGAACGTGAACTATCATGTAAAAATTATAAAGTTGCAAAAGAGTATATACTTTTTTGGGACAAACAAGAGAACATAAAACAATTTGTACTTCAGAAGGAAGAGTTCATTGAAAAATATAAGAAATCAAAAAATAATGCCGACGCTACCGTAGACGACAATTCAAACGCGACTGGAAAAAATGTATCTTTACTAAATGCGGAAATCCACAAAAAGGATAATATTTTAATTAGTCGCGGAATGATTACTAGGAAGTTAAAGGAATTATATCCATCATTCAATAGTAGAAATTACGTTAAGGACCTCGAGAATCATATTATATATAAGCATGACGAGTCTTCGTTTGCTGGACCAATTGCTCCGTACTGTGTAAGTATTTCAATGTATCCATTTATCCTCGAGGGCACAAAGGTTATAGGCGGCACATCTGCAGCCCCTAAGAACCTTGCTGGATATTGTGGGTCATTTTGTAACTTACTGTTTGCAATAGCGTCACAGTACGCCGGAGCGTGTATGTATAAAGACCAAACACTTTTAATAAGCGAAAATGGAACACCAAATAGATATACGTCTAAAGATTTTGTTGAAAAATATTTAACCAATAGTCCACGAACTTTTGAAAACTATCAAGGTGTATGGGAATATAACGTCTGTCCAAACGGGATTAAAGTTCTTGAAAATGGAAAACTAGTTGATGTTAAAAAGGTATATAGGAGAAAGTATTCAGACGACATATATAAAATAACAACGAAAGACGGCTACACGGCTTTAGTAACAAAAGACCATATTTTTAAGCAACTTCTCCAAGGTAGAGAGCTTGATATTAAATCAGAACAGCTTGAAGTCAATGATACCGTTTTCTTAAACAAAGACTATAGTTGCATACTGGATTTTAATAGTGAGGATTTCAAACGTGGGTGGATTGTTGGCATGATGTGCGGAGACGGAAGTTTAACTGAAGAAGATACTGTACGGTTGTCAGTTAATTATGAACAGGAATATTTGGGAGATACATTCAATGAATATTTAAGAGAACTTTACGGGTATGAATTAAACAAAAATAACGGACACAAATGTTTTAATTACACAAAACATAGCCGTGAACTTAAAAATATTGTGCATGAGGATATTATTGGCGACACAGCGTATGATAAACATATAGATATAAATGGGAAATCGTTAAATTATTTATCGGGTTTCCTGGATGGGCTATTTTGTTCCGATGGGTCATACACGGAAAGTAGAGGCATTTCTATTTCCCTGACAAATAAAGAACTGGCAGAAAACGTCTCCGATATTGTAGCGGTATTTGGATTACCAAAAAAAGAACTTACAATAGTAAAACCAAGAGGAAATAGAAAAGAAGCGTATCAACAATATGTTTCAAGCAGAATTTTAAAATACCTCAGGCACACGCATAACAAATGCTTGAATAGGGGTTGCAAGAATATCCAGGATTCATCAAGAGAGGTATATTATTATGGATATAACGCATTCCAGGGTCGCCACAAGTCAAACAAAAGAATGAGGATTTGCGAATCTAATCAGGAAAAGGATTATAAAACGGATGTCATTGTGAGTATTGAAAAATTTAAAAATGATGATGTCTATGTGTATGAAATAGAGACAGCTAGTCATTGGTATAATTGTGGCGGGTTCATAACGCATAATTGTGCTACACCGGAATTTCTTTTATTTTTTGATTGGTTTGCAAGGAAAGAATGGGGTGATGATTATTACATGCATGTGGATGAGTGTGTAACTTGTGGACGGTCAAAAAACAAAAAAACAATTAGAGATATAATTGAACAACACTTTCAGGGGGTCATATATTCAATAAACTCACCGGCATCTTCCAGAAACAGCCAAAGTCCATTTGTCAATTTTTCATACTTTGATAAACCGTTTTTTGAGTCAATGTTTGAAAATTTTCGTTTCCCTGACGGCACCGAACCGAAGTGGGAAAGTCTTAATTGGTTGCAAAGGGAGTTTATGATGTGGTTTAATGAAGAACGAACAAAAACTGTTTTGACCTTCCCGGTCGAGTCATTTGCTCTTATATATAAGGATGGAAAATTCCTTGATGAAGATAGTGCAAATTTTGTGGCCGAAGAGCTAGCGAGAGGCCATTCATTTTTCATATATATATCAGACACAGCCGATTCGCTCAGTTCATGCTGCAGACTGCGCAACAAGATACAAAGTAAAGAGTTCAGTTTCACAAACGGAAATATTGGCGTAGAAACCGGTTCAAAGTCCGTTATTACTCTTAATCTTAATCGAATTACACAGGATTTTTGCCGGAAGGAATTTGGTGAACGTCCGAATTTTATTGATTTTACTGACGAGAATAAGGAGAACTTCGGGGTGTATATTGCAAAGATTTTAGGGAGAGTATATAAGTACCATACCGCATATAATGAATATCTCTGGGACATGTATGATGCTGGACTTCTTCCGGTTTATAAAGCAGGATTTATTGATTTGAATAAACAATACTTGACTGTCGGTATAAATGGTTTGAATCAGGCAGCAGAATACCTAGGTCTCAAGTGCAGCAAGAACGATGATTATAAAGAGTTTTGTAGTTTCATGTTCACAATTTTTGAAAATGAAAATAATAAACATAGAACTAAGAAGACAAATTTTAATCTGGAATTCGTTCCCGCCGAGTCCCTGGCAATAAAGAACTATAATTGGGATAAAGAAGATGGTTATTGGGTCCCAGAAGACACAAATCTATATGCAAGTTATGTGTTCAAACCAAACGAAAACGATTCGGTATTGGACAGGCTTTACATGATGAGTAATCATTTCGCAATGGATAAGATGTCCGGTGGAGCTGCTGCCCATATAAACCTTGATTCACACCTTTCAAAGGCACAATACAAGCACTTACTTAATTATTGTGGGGAAGTTGGTTGCACATATTGGACCGTTAATGTTCCGAATTCCGAGTGTGAGTGCGGATATATTACGAAACATCCAATATCAAAATGTCCTAAATGTGGCAGTACCAACATTACATATTATGATAGGGTAATTGGATATTTAACAAAGATAAAAGATTGGTCCGAAGGAAGAAGAATTGAACAAAAGACAAGGGTTTATAATAAAGAGGATAATATTTAAAAAATAACTATTTATTATAAAATAGTTTGTTATGGTTACGAAAGAACAGTGCCTTCTCAGTCGGGTTCTTGATGAATTGGAATACGGAAGAAATGATAGGCTTGCACAATACGTTTTAGCTGCATACAATCAAGGAAAAAAGTATGCTTCCGATATGATATTCCAGAATGATGAGCGTGGGCTTGACCAGGCGCTTAAAGGGTATTCCCCATCCTTTATTGTTTATTCAGTAATTGGTGAGGACAGCGAATACGACCCGAGAGCTCCATTCTTTACCATTGACAGCGGAATAAGGAGCATCGATGGTTATGATTTCCAGAGAATGTTAACACCGGAAGACAAGCAGAAACTTTTAAACCAGGACGTCCTTGGTGAACTTGACGGTAGTGATATTACTGATGCTTTTGACACCTTTCTTCACACTAATTATCCGCAGGTCTATGATAGCATTGATTTAGATTGGCTATATGATATGGATTATCGTACAGAGTATCAAATACTTAATGCCGACTGGAATGAATTGGTCAAAGAACTTCAGCAATATGCCCAACAACAGGGACAGGTCAATGAAACAAAAACCGTAAAGCTCAATGAAAGGGATTTACGAAAGATGACAAATAAAATACTGAAAGAAATAGTAGGTAAGGGCAAAAAATAACGAATGGGGCTCAATGATGGGCCCCATTTTTAATTTATGATATTTGATAAGTTTGTCTCAACCAATTATCCCAATAAGCTTGTGTATTGTTGTCCCATTTTCCAGTAGGTGATATACCGACATATTGCTGGAATCTCATTATCTGCTGCGGGTCATTTTTTGCAAACGGTGCGGGACTACCTACCACATAACCAGCTGGGAGTTGTCTTTTTTGCGTGCTAGCTTGTGCTTGTTGTTGAACTGGTTGTTGCTGAGGTGTGCCTTGCGGTTTTGCTTGTGCTGACTTAGCTAGGGCTTGATTCATATCTTTAATGGCCGTATTTATATATTCATATTGTTTTTCAACCATTTTAAGACCTTCTTCATCCCGCTTTGCACCGGCAGAAATAAACTGACTGGCGATATCAACGGCGTCAAATACAGCAGCCGCAGCCATACCAACAGGGCCTAAAGCCGCCATACCAAGAGAAGCAGCAAGCCCAGCTCCTTGTCCAGCGGTCATAAAAGGTCCACTATCAACTTCTCCGGGTCCGTTTAATGTTGAATCCTGTAATGCGGCAGCACCTAAAATTGCCGGATTTTCTTGAACGGTTTGACACATTTCACCCATCCATCCAGCCAACTCTCCGTAAGCATCTATGACTTCTTGTGGTTTTGTTTGTGCTGGATTTTTGAATTGCTGAATTTTAGCAGAAATAGTTTGCGGAATTCCAGCAAATAAAGCTGCCGTTGCTGCAAGACCAGCATACATTGTACGTTTCCATGCTTTTTTACCAGCAACCTTTGCGGCGTCTCTAAGCCCGTTTTTTAGACCATATCTACCAACCCCTTTTATTGCTGCACCAATAAGGCTTTCATTCATCGTCGCCTGTTGTGCTTGAGCACCTTGTGCGTTTTGCAATATTTGAGTTCGTTTTTCTAGTTCTGCGGCTATTTTTTCTACCCGCTGTACAAGGCCAGAAAAAAGTCTAGCATACTTAAATGTGTTTATACGGTTTCTTTTGCGCTCATCAATACCGAAATCAATTCCTAAAAAAGCCTCATTATCCAAACTTTCTTTCAAGATTTTGGATATTATTTTTTTTAAATCAGATTCGTTTAAGGTATGTATGTTTTTCTTTGCCATTTTTAGTTAGAATTAGAATTTAACCATTGCTGATAAGCAGCTTCTGTTCTTGGCCCCCATATTCCGTCAACAACAAGCCTGCCGCCCATATTTTGATTGAACCATGTTTGGAACTGGCCCGTTTTATATTTTCCGGTTACTGTTCTATCGTTTTTATATGGATATTCTGACGGTATTTCTTGTGGTGCTTCCTGTTGAGTTTCCGGTTCATCCTCAACAGGTTCTTCGCCATAACGATGACCAGTTCCAGCCTCATATTCTTCAGCGTTATTATAACCAGCTGCCCTGATGTTGGCCTTGTTTACATCACGAAGTCTTTTATTTTCCGCTGCCGATTTTGAGTCGTCCCAGTGATAGTTCCATTTTCTGTTATTTGCATCTCTTCCCCATGTCCAGGGCTTCCACCAAGTATCTTCATCCATCATTTCATTCAACTCCTGCCTTATAGCCTCAGTAAGGTAAAGATTCAATGTATTTTCGTTCAGTTCAAGTTTCATGCTACTAATGTTTTATATTTTATATGCCTGGGTGTTGGTCCCATCTCAGTAATTGTTTTGCATATCTTTTGCATTACGCCTTATCATTTTTTCAGTATCTTTGAGAGCCCTTTTGTCCTGCCTTGCCTGGTTTCTTGTTATAGCCCCGTCCCTTCTCATTGTATCTATGGCGTCGTTTGCTGTTCTGCGGGTATTTCTATTTGTTTGTTTCCAGTTATCAAGTTTAGGATTGCCAGTATTACCAGCTAAACCAGCAGATGCGGTTTGTAACATAACTCGTTTTGCACTATCAACGTAATTCTCTGGATGTTGTTTGAGACCTTGCTGTGTTTCACCGGTTCCGGTTACACCAGTCTGGCCGTTTATGGTGGAAACAGGCTGATACGCCCACTCGGGAGTTTTTGGACGTTCAGGTTCAGCCGGTGTTCCTTCTGCTGCTGGCGCCGGAGTCTTCGGTCTTCTAGGTGTCCAATTTGGGGTTGTATTATCCCAAGGGAATGTTCCGTCAAAACCACCGTCATTCCCATCGGTTTCATCATTGCCTTGTCCATTATTGTCTTGGTCAATTGGCTCGTTCCATGGGTCATCTGGCCGAGAACTATGTTTTGCGTGGTCAATAGCCCATCCAGTACCCAAGCCAGCAGCTAAACTAGTGCCAAGCATATTCCTTTGAGCGCTGTTAAGAAGGTTTGAAGCATTGGTTAAATGATGACTAAAGCTTTGTTTAACCAATGGGAGGTCTTTTCCGGTTGCTTTCACCCATTTTTGTGTTGCAGGGTCCTTTACAAAAAACTCAACGTTTTGAGACTTCATTCCGGGTTTCCATCCCTTCTGTGCTACAGCCCTCCATTGTTTACCACCTGTTTCAAGAGTACCTTCTACGGGTTTTCCACGCCTTAGAGACGTAATGAACTTCCTGGCAGATTTAGCGTCTTTTATATTTCCGAAGAATTTTTTTAATATTGGGGAATGTGTGATAACCCTAGCACCATTTTTCCCGGCTTGTTTAGTGGCTGTCCCGGCCGCTTTTCCCGCAAATCCGAATAATTTGCCAAGGCTGCCAAGGCCCTCATTCAATTCTTGCCTTATTGCCTCGTTTATATAAGCGTTAAGCGTATCCTCATTTAACTGTAATTTCATATCTCTATACAATTTTTCTATAAATAGTCACAAATGTGTTAAAATACATTTTGAAATCAAAGAAAAAATCTGTACCTTACTATTGTATAATATTCTTTTAATATGGATATAAAATATAGAATCAGGAGGCGTAAGTCAGGTTCGGAAGAGCAGTTTTATGTTGATTATAAGCGTTACAACGAGGGGGACAATCTTGATGAAATTCCGTGGATGGGTGGCTTTTATGCCAAGACAGAGGATGAGGCAAGGAAAATAGTTGAAACCCACAGGGAATATGAAACACTTAGACTCAGACTCCAAATGAGCGAGGAAGTGATTTATGACGAAACGGAAGAAAAGAAGGAGTAAACTCTCTGGAAATTGGTCTATATTAACTTGGAAGCAGAAGAGGATACTGACCAAATATGCAATTCTCAAAAATTGGAACGCATATTGGAAGTATAAATGGTCATGTTTATATTTGAATAGCAATGATTAAATACAAACCAGATACTGTACAGGTAGTTTTTGAGGAAATACCTGATTATGTGACACTTGCGATTGAAATTACGAACTGTCCCGGAATGTGCGAGGGTTGTCACAGTCCTTGGCTCCGGGAAGATATCGGCGAGGAACTTACTCCTGAGGTTCTTGACGAGCTGATTAGGAAGAACAGAGGGGTGAACTGCATATGTTTCATGGGCGAGGGAAAAGACCCGGAGGCATTGAAAAAACTTGCATACAGTATCAAATTAAGAAGTGATTACCCATATAAAGTTGCCCTCTATTCAGGAAGGGACGAAGTGGAGAAAGAATATGATGAATATTTTGACTATTTGAAAATTGGTGCATTTCGTAAGGAGTTTGGACCATTGAATAAGGAAACCACAAATCAGCGTCTATACGAGATAGAAAGGAAGTTTGGCACGGATTTTGATGTAGAGACAATACGACATGATATTACATATAAATTTTGGAGAAAAGATTAAAAAACTTAAGTTATGTACACTACAATCAAAAAGGAAGACGCGGTTAAGTACGACAAGTTGAAGTTGTGCTACGTTGACGAAATAAACCAGACTTATTGGGACTACACTCCGGAGGCAAAGGCTTATAGGGAGACTGATGAGTGGAAAGAACAGGACAGACTCCGCACCGAAAAACTGCACAGGGAAGGGTTCTTATCCTCAAATGACCCGGAGTTTGGCTGGGGAAATAACCGGATATTGGAACAGGGAAGTGATGGTAAAAACTATCCAAACCCGGACTATATTGAAGGAAAGCAGGAGTATTATGCCTATTTCACCCCCGTTCCTTTGAGTAAGCAGTGGGGTGATGATTGGGATGACGCTCCGTATGAATACAATGCGGAAATTCCATATGATGATGTTTATGATGAGAATGACGAGAGAACTGAAATTGAGATAGTCCGGGTTCCATTCTATATTCCTTATGACGGTGGATGGAGCGTGCGTTTTCCTAAGGACTGGGGCGGCGATAATAGTTTTTTCTGTGTAAGGGACATAAATGCCGGTGCTGTTGCCTGGATTTTCTGCCATGGTGGTCATCGTAAGTCAAATACCGACAGCGTGGCAATACATGCAGGATGTTCTCCGTCAGAGTTTGTTGAAAAGATAAACAAGATAAACGAGCTTAAGAAAGAAGATGAAGCCGATTAGATACGTCTGGAACGAGTTCATTTATAAGATAAAGTATCGCTGGAACCCAGCAAAATGGGTTCCGGCTACTATTCTTTGTATCAGGTTCCCTTTCCTTTATCCCAGAAACAGATTTACAGGAAAGCACTATACAAACTGGACATTAGACATTAAGAAAATGGACGCGCATGAGAAGGCGTACAAGGTGGTTGGTGAGATAATGAACAAGGAAAATCCGTTGAGAGATGAGAAGGTGAGTAATTGGTGGGCTTTTGTTGAGAAGTTCTATTCGTTACTTGAGAGTTTCCTCGGTATTTTTCATATCATACCGTCTTACACTGAGCTTGATGCTATGCCGAGAGGATGGAGAAAAGCGTTTGGAATTTATATTTGCAAGGATTTAAAGAGAGCCCTGCTAGCCGACGGGGGAAGAAAACGTCTCAAGAAATACGGAATTGACCAGATAAAGGAGAAATATGGTCGGTCGTGCTGGTATGACCATGGCGGAAACGAGGAAACCAACAAAATCATAGCAAAATATGAGTACATCTCTGAGCATACTTGTATAGAGTGTGGAAAATCAGCTGATTACGTAACCAAGGGTTGGATTGAGCCGTATTGTAAGGAGCACCTGCCAGAATGGGTTGACCCGAATAACGAAGAGCAGGTACATACATATTATACCAAGGAATTTCCATTTTATGGACATTATAGGATAAAATTTGACAAAAAGGAGGAAACAAAAGATGGAGAACAGTGAAGAATTTAACGCAGCAATCAGCTACGCAAATAGAGAATATCCAGATGAACCGGCTGTCGGGCGATGGGGGACCGGCGATTATGAGCCCCCAATTAACATGGAATACCCAAGGGAAATTGCGAGAGATGCTTTCATTGCCGGAATTGAATGGCAGAAGAACAGATATCACGCACCAGATAAAGAATATTACGGAGGATAACATATGATGACAAGAGAAAAATTTAAGGACCTGATATATAAGATACAGGAAACTACCGAGTTTTATGACAAGTTGTATGAACTCGGTATAGATACCATCAACTGTAAATACTTGGAAAACGCCGGTATATTTTTTGATGAGTTGATGCGCTCCCAGTTTGGCGATGATGGTCTTGATTTGATAAGTTGGTGGCTATATGAGGATGTTGACCACAAGATTTATGCTGCCGGAGACGGTGAAGACAGAGATTGGTTCTTTAAAGATGAGAAGCCGAACCGAGACGTGATTGCTGACCTGAACAACATAGATGACCTTTACGATTATCTTGTTGAAGGCGGACGAGATGAGGTAAGTGAGGAATAGATGAATGCCCTGCGTTTTACGTGGGGCATTTGACTTTTATGTTGGTTAGAATTATATTTTAAGAAAAGATTAGAAGTGATAGAGTGGGAAGATTATAAGGAGGAATGCTGTGTCGTCGTGCCGGTATACAGGAAGAATCCGGTTTTCTTTGAGCAGGCTTCTCTTATGCAATGCGTCAGGGTATTAGGGCAGAGATATGATATATGTCTTGTTGCCCCGTTCGGTCTTGACCTGTCCGGCTATACTTCTTTGTGCCCGGCCTACAAGTTTAAAGTGAAAAGATTAGCAAAAGATTTTTTTAATGGAATCGCCGGATATAATCAGCTGTGTAAGAGATGGGAGTTCTATAATGCTTTCAATGATTATCAGTTCATGCTCATCTATCAGCTTGATTGTTGGATATTTTCAGACAACCTTGAATATTTTATCAGTCTCGGGCACGATTATATTGGGGCCCCGTGGTTTGAATTGGATACCGAAAAAAACGAGGCAAGACTTACGAAGTGCGGCAATGGGGGCTTTTCTTTACGCAGGATTGATAAGTTTATTGAACTGTGTAAGAAACATGAAGATGTGGCTGACAATGAATCTGTGCCGGAAGATGTATTTTTTTCAACAAACTGCGATGGAGAAATAAATGTAAGCCCAGTTGATGTTGGCCGTGAGTTTTCCTTTGAGGTCGGTCCGACAATTCTTTTCAAGATGAACAATAATAAACTTCCGATGGGGTGTCACAAACCGTTTTTATTCCAATTTAAGGAGTTTTGGAAGGATTACATAAAGTTTT
>Ga0256405_10011758_pt1 | contig 11050 bp, 7 predicted proteins | sample RumenRJG_02DNA_FD_189096 | JGI IMG/M metagenome (GOLD analysis project Ga0256405, IMG submission 189096) | Bovine rumen microbial communities from Lethbridge, Alberta, Canada - RJG_02 | ecosystem: Host-associated > Mammals > Digestive system > Stomach > Rumen | place: Canada: Alberta | collected...
CTCTATACAAACATCCAGTCCGACGGTGGGGTCGAGGAACATCGTGGCCTTGAACAGGCCCGTGTCTATCGTCTCGTGACCTATCGTGGCATCCATGTACTCGTTGGCAAAGATGCCGAGCAACATGCCTATGTAGCCGAAGATAGTGGTGATGATGACGCTCTCGACAATAATCAGCCTGAGGATGCTCCAGGGCTTGGCACCGATGGCCTTGCGAATGCCGAACTCATGGGTACGCTCCTTGACGGTTATAAGCATGATGTTCGACACGCCCACGATACCTGAGAGCAGGGTGAACAGACCGACAATCCAGAGGGCGGTGCGGATGATGCCGATGCCCTGTTCCATCTGCAGGTTCTGTGTGAAGCGGTTCCAGAGCCACACGGCGTCTTCATCTTCGGGATGGGCCTGATGCTCTGCGTTCAGCCTGCGACGGTAGTCTTTCTCAAAGTCCTCGTTGGCTTTCTCCGTATTCAGTCCGTGGAAGGTGAACTCTATGCGCCCGGCATCGTCGGTATTGGCTCCAAAGATGCGCTTTATAGCAGAGTACGATGAGAAGATCTCGCCGCGACCGTTCTCCTGCTCCTTGTAGATGCCTACCACCTTGAAGGCGAAGTTCCCAACATTGACGAAGCGGCCCACCAAAGCCCCCGAAGCCCCCCCTACGGCCCCCGAGGGGGCTTCGTTAGTTTTGCGGGCAGATGCTATTGTAGCCCCCTCGGGGGCAGAAGGGGGGGCTAATTCCTTCGCCTGCTTATTACTCAACACGAGCACCTTCCGGCTCTCGCGGATATCAATATCATTGATGAAGCGGCCGTGCAGCAGTTCCACCTTGTTAATCTTCGTGTGGTTGGGATAGACACCGCTGATACTCGAACTGAGATACTGTTGTCCCAGGCTGATGACGGCGCTGGTGTTATACTGTGCACCTACTTCGTCCACGTTCTCGGCAAACTCCTTCTCGGTAATCTCCATGTCGGTCTTGTGCAGGCGGATGTCGCGGCCCTCCTTCAGTCCCTGGTAGGGTTTCGACGTCCATCCGCCGAACACCACCATCGACGAAGAGAGGAAGCGGTTGCTCTGCTTGAGGTTGGCATTGATAAGCCCATTGCCCGCCCCGAGCAGCACGATGAGCATGAAGATGCCCCACGCCACGGCAAAGCCCGTCAGCGTGGTGCGCAGTTTGTTGCGGCGCGCCGTCTGCCATATTTCATTCAATAACTCCATCCTTGATACGTATTATGCGGTTAGTCTGTTCGGCCACCGTCGGGTCGTGGGTCACTATAATCTCGGTGATATGCTCATCCTGGTTCAGCTTTTTCAGCAGCTGCATCACCTCTACGCTCGTCTTCGAGTCGAGGGCTCCCGTGGGTTCGTCGGCCAGGATAATCTTCGGGTTCGTAATCAGCGCCCGGGCAATGGCTACACGCTGCCGCTGACCTCCGCTGAGCTCGTTGGGATAGTGGGTGGCCCAGTTCTTCAGTCCTAAGCGCTCAAGGTACTCCATAGCCAGGGCGTGGCGCTTCTTCCGGCTCACGCCCTGGTAAAATAATGGCAACTCAACGTTTTCCACGGCATTCTTAAACGAGATGAGATTAAACGACTGGAAAATAAAACCTATCATGTGGTTGCGGTAGGAGGCCGCCTTCGTCTCCGACAGGTTCCAGATGGGCACGCCCGCCAGCTCGTAGGTCCCCGAGTCGTAGTTGTCGAGGATGCCGAGGATGTTCAACAGCGTCGACTTGCCGGAGCCTGAGGCTCCCATGATACTCACGAACTCGCCCTCGGCAATGTCGAGGTTGATGCCTTTCAGCACGTGCAGCGGCTGTGCGCCGTAGTAGGTCTTGTTTACGTCTTGTAAATGAATCATTTTGGTTGATGGTTTGTATGTTAGACGCAAATACCGCGCTTATTGTTGCGCATCATACGCATCTTTAACATCTTCTAACGTAATACCCAACAGTTGCATCTGCCGGAACAGCTCGGGCAGTCGCTGCTTCATGAACTCCCGCTTGCGCTCCTTCAGTATCTGCTTCTTGGCACCGGGCGTCACGAAGTAGCCCAGGCCGCGCTTATTATATATAATGTTCGCATGCGACAGCTCGTCGTAGGCCTTCACCGCCGTATTCGTATTCACCTCAAGGAGCACGGCGTACTCCCTGACGGACGGTATGCGGTCGTCGTCCTTGTACTTGTCGGCCAATATCTCGTCGCAGAGACGGTCGGCCATCTGGATATATATTGCTTTATCGTTTGTAAATATCATACGTTCAACCATTTATTGTTAATAACCTGAATGCGGGTAAAGAGCTTATAGGAAGCCCAGTAGTGGAAGACAATGAGCAGGTCGAGCACCGTGAACAGCACATAGAAGGCGGGGTGGAATATCTGATTGTATGTTTCCGTCTTCTCGTCCCAATGACCTGTTATAAAATCAAATTGAGGAAAGTCTATCTGGTTCAGAAGCATTATCATCAGGATGCCGACAACAACGATGGTGCCACTGGTGAACAGGAACTGCTGGCGACGGAACAGCGTACCGCCAACGATATAGAGTGAGTGGAAATAGAACGCCCAAGTAAAGAACATCCATACAATCTGCCAATCCCCGGCAGCACTATTCGGGTTATTTATCCCTTCAAATGGTACCGTGAAAGCCCAGATGATAACACGTCCTGTCAACCAGTCGATGAACACGCGAAGGGCATCTGCCACCACTATTGAAGCAATCGTCAAGAAGAACATCAGCACAAAACTGTGCAGGAAACTGACGATGTATTTCTCTAAATTGGAGACAGGCCACAACAGATAGGCTGAGCGCTTGCGCGTGTCTTTCATCTGACGGAACATCAGGCTGGCACCGATGAGCATGGCGAAGCAGAAGAAGATGGCAGCAAAGACGGAGGTCTGTTCCACAATGTGGCGATAAGTGTGATACAACTGTTCGGAATTCACGTTGTTCTCTACCAACACCTGATAGTTAGTGTTTGCCACGCGGGTGAAGAACAAATTGGCCATAAACAGCACCAACGTAAAGATGCCAAAGAGGCGAATCCAAGTATGACGCTCTACCAGGAAGTGGCACTTCAGTGCCTGCGAAAATCTATTGAAATTAAATGTACTCATAATTGTCTATTCGTTTAATTCGAGGAAATCTGTGATTCAATAATTCGTGAAATTTGTGAAATTCGTGGTCCTTTTACAATACTGACCCTGTCTTTGAGGTTGTCTTGTAGTTGAACAGCAGTTCGAGGTTCACCTGCGTCTCGGCATCGCCCTCCTGACGGCGGCAGATGACGGCATTGCCCTGCAGCGTAGGTTCGGCATAGAGCACGCTGTCGTCCATCTGCTGCGGCGAACGGTATTCGAAGGTGTACTGGTCCTGAATCTCCTGTATCGACGCATTCAGCAACACCGAGCGCTGGTCGAGCATCAGGATGTGGTCGAGCATCTGCTCCACGTCGTGTACCTGATGGGTAGAGACCACCACGGTGCGCTCTTCCGTCATGTGGCGGGCAATGACCTTGCGGAACTGCGACTTCGAGGGGATGTCCAGTCCGTTCGTCGGTTCGTCCATGAAGAGATACTTCGTGTTGGTAGCCATGGCAAAGGCGATATAGGCCTTCTTGCGCTGACCCATCGACAGCTCGTTCAGATGTACGTCGGAAGGCAGTTCGAAGTCGGCCAGACCCTCCTGCAGCACCTCGTCAGAGAAGTTCGGGTAGAAAGGCTTGTAGAGCTTCACATATTCCGAGAGACGGATGGCGGGCATCTCAAACTCCTCCGTCACAAAGAAGATGTCGCGCAGGGTTTCGGGTTGCCGCTTGTCTGTTGCTACACCATCGCAACACACGGAACCGGACTGCGGACGTAGCAGACCGCTAATCAGGTAGAGCAACGTAGACTTGCCCGTTCCGTTCTTACCTAACAACCCGTAGATGCGGTTCTCCTCCAGCCGCAGGCTGAAATCGTCGAATACCAGACGCTTCGATCCGGCATACTTGAAACTGATGTGGTTTACTTCAATCATATTGCTATATTCTTAATGGTTTTTATACTGTTTTAGTGTACTACTTAAATAGAACACTGCAAAAGTAATACAAATATGCATACGCTCCAAACTTTTCGGCAAAAAAATGAAGGCGGAAGTGCATTTTTAACATTTTTACCTTATTATAATATAAGCGGTAATAAGAATCAGCTTATTGTTTCTAATTTGTCGATACAGATTATTTCTAATTGTTGGAACAGATTATTCTAATTCTTTCACATTGTTTTCCGAAACAAATGACGGCCATTCTTTTTGTAATGAACAAAGATTTGAAGATTTAAAAGATTTTGAGCCGACAGGCGACAAAGATTACATTAATTTGCTACGCTCAGGCTATCGGCACTTGCGGCGAAAAGTCGTGAAGACGGACTTACGGCTTAAGACTAACCGAACGTCTTGTACAAACGATACGTAAATAGGAAAAAGAAAAGTAGGTGACACCTCTTACACCTGGCACTTAACTCGCTGTATTTCAGTACGGTTTCCCAACAGGTTGGTAGCACCTGAAGTCGCACCAATGGTCGCACCAACCGCCGTGAAACATTTCTGTCACGGCCTCTCGTTTTTCTGAGAGGCCGTGAAATTTTTCTGAGAGGCCGTTACGTTCTCGGTCCCTTCCGTGAAACATTCGATGTATGCTTGGTGCGACCACTGGTGCGACCACTGGTGCGACTATGCCACCAGAAAATGACTACTGAAAATCAGCGAGTTAAGTGCCAGGTGTAAGAGGTGTGGGTATATGTCAAACACCTAAGGGTACGTGATTTCCGGAAGATCTGTCATGAAACAGAAGAGGCGTGCCCGCAATGGGGACACGCCTCTTGATAGTCTGTTGATGTGGGAATGCTTAGCACTGAGCGAGCTTGCCGTCAGAACCGAGGACGTCCACAATCTTGTGGATGTACATCTTCTTCATGTTCTCACGGGCGGGCTTCAGATACTGGCGAGGATCGAAGTGGTCGGGATGCTCAGCCAGATACTTGCGAACGGCAGCGGTCATAGCCAGACGCGAGTCAGAGTCGATGTTGATCTTGCAGACGGCGCTCTTAGAAGCCTCACGCAGCTGCTCCTCGGGGATACCGACGGCGTCGGGCAGGTTGCCACCGTACTTGTTGATGGTGTCCACCTCGTCCTGAGGCACAGAAGAAGAGCCGTGGAGCACGATGGGGAATCCGGGCAGTTTCTTCTCAATCTCGTGCAGCACGTCGAATGCCAATGGCGGCGGAACGAGCTTGCCGGTCTTCGGGTCGCGGGTACACTGCTCGGGCTTGAACTTGTAAGCACCGTGGCTCGTACCGATAGAGATGGCCAGTGAGTCGCAACCAGTACGGGTAGCGAAGTCGATGACCTCCTCGGGCTTGGTGTAGTGGCTAACCTCAGAGGCGACCTCGTCCTCAACACCGGCCAGCACGCCGAGTTCGCACTCGACGGTGACATCATACTTGTGAGCATACTCTACCACCTGACGGGAAATCTTGATGTTCTCCTCGTAGGGCAGAGACGAACCGTCGTACATCACTGAAGAGAAGCCCATGTCGATGCAGTCCTTGCAAAGCTCGAAGCTATCACCGTGGTCGAGGTGAAGCACGATTTCAGGATGCTCACAGCCCAGTTCCTTGGCGTATGCCACGGCACCCTCGGCCATATAGCGGAGGATGGTAGCGTTGGCATAGTTACGGGCACCCTTAGACACCTGCATGATGACGGGCGACTTTGTCTCGACGGCAGCCTGTACGATAGCCTGCATCTGCTCCATCGTGTTGAAGTTGAAAGCGGGGATAGCATAGCCACCGGCTACTGCTCTCTTGAACATCTCGCGAGTATTCACGAGACCTAAATCCTTGTAGTTTACCATAATTATTTGTATTTTGAATATTGGTTTTAATTTTTCGAGCGCAAAGTTACACAATTCTTTTGAAACGGAGAAAAGAAAAGCGTGCGGATTACGCAGATTTCACGGTTTTTAATTCTTTTCGGCAGTCTTAGCGGAGCCCACGACGAGAAACTGCAACGCGCAGTTTGCAATTACAGTTGCTATCGGCGCTTTGCCGTGGTCGTAAAATCGGCTATGCGTATGTCGCCGGTATCGGTCTTGCGCCCTAACAGGAACTTGTCTAAGAAAGCTTCCACTTCAGGATACTGGCACGCCGGCAGCTGACAATGGCCGTGACCGCCGACGATGCTCCACCCCATGCGGTCGGCAACGCCGAAGCGGCGCCACACCTCACGGGCAGCCTTGGCAGAGACGAGCATCGACGCGTCGGCCAGCCACTCATAGTCGGGATTGCCCAACAGCAGCAGAGCACGCGGGAAGACCATCGCACAGAGGGCGTGCTGGTCGTAAGGCAGGCGGTAGACGCTGTCGCCGTGGAAGTTCTCCTTCTGGCTCTCAAGGAACCAGTGGTAGTCGGTCTTGTCCAAGTCCTCAACGTTCTTCGCCGACTCATGGGAGGCACGCCAGGCCGCAGCACCGCCGCCACCGGGTTCCTGAGCGACGGTCAGCGCCACGCGCTCGTCGAAGGCACCACAGTAAAGCGCCATCTTGCCGGCATACGAACAGCCCGTAACACCGATATGGCGCGTGTCAATCTTCGTCACCTCCGGCCCCAACAGCTGCAGACCGTCAATCAGGCGGCTCAGGCCCCAAGCCCACTCGCTGTAGGCTCCGTTGTCCTTCAGGTCGGGATAGAGACGGTCGAAGGGGTGCTCGCCACGCTCATGGTGCCTACCCCACTGGCCGTAGTCGTTGACCTGCTTCTCGTGGAAGGTCATCGTGGCGATGGGGCGGTTGTCGAACAACTGTCGGGGCAGCGAGATGCGACTGGTGCCTATCATGACGGCGTATGGCGGCTGTCCCTGCTTGGGGTAACGGATTTCCGAGCGCAGGGTGAGCGTCTGCCCGTTGACCGTCACGTCGACAATCAGGGCGCTATCGCCATCCATACGGGCCTTGATGCTCTCCTTGCCGACGGCAGGTTTCTCGCCGATACCGTAGTGCTGTATCAGGGCGGCTATCTCGCTGCGCCGTCTTGACCAGTCGGCAAACGTCTCCACACCTTTCAGCGCATCGGGCAGACCGTACTGCACGGGCAGGTCGCCGACGGCAGGCATGGCAGGCTTAGGGAAAGAAGAGCCAGTATTTTCGACCTCATAGACCAAGGGCAGCGTGCCTGACGGCTGACGCACAACCAGCACGAAACCGCCGCGAGGCTTACAGGTGACGGTCTGCGGCAGCACCGCCGGACGAGAGAACGCCCAAGGCTCGCCGTCGGCAAAGAGCACGGCCTCGCCCCGGGGTATGAAGTCGAGCGGCGTGTCCAGCGTCTTCGCGGCATCGGTGCCGTTGATGCCTGCCACATACCAGGTGGTGCCATAGCGGCGCGCCATGACGACGCTCTCGCCGGGATAGCCCGACACGAGGCGCGTCTCGTCCCATGCTGCAGGCAGGTCGCTCAGGAACTGCTGCACCTCGCGGGGCTGCGCAAGATAGCTTTCGGGACGGTCGGCCAAGTGCTGCAGGGCACTCTCGTATAGCACCGTCAAAGCCAGTTCGTGGGCGTTGGTGGTGATGTGCGGATGCTGCGAGTCGCTGAACGTACAGGGGGTATAGTCCATCGGGCCGATGACATTGCGGGTAAAGGGCAAGGTGGCGTTATGGCAGGCAGCCTTGGCGGTAAACGTCGGCACGTTGTTATACCACTCGGCACCATAGACGCCCTCGGTAGACATCAGGTTGGGATAGGTGCGCTGCCAGCCACGGGGTATGGTGGCACCATGAAAGTTGACCAACAGATGGTGACGGGCGGCACTCTCCAACAGGTCGATGCAGTAGTCCATGTTGCGCTGGTTGTCGCCGCTGAAGAAGTCTATCTTCACACCGGCAACGCCTAACTTCTCCAGCCACGCAAACTCGCGTTCGCGGTCTTCGGGTTTGTTCAGGCGGAACTTCGGTGTCGGTGCGCCGTCCACCCATCCGACGGAGGAGTTATACCAGATAAGTGGCTTAACGTTCTTCGACTTAGCATAGGCTACGGCGTCTTCAATAGTTTTACCGTCCTTCATATTATCCCATTCTGCGTCAATCAGCATATAAGGCAACTGCAGGGTGTCGGCCATGTCAATGTATTTCTTAATGATGTTGTAGTCATTGGAGCCGTGGTTATAGGCCCAGTATATCCACGACACGACGCCGGGCTGTATCCAACTGGTGTCCTCCAGGCGGCAGGGTTCGCTGACGTCGGTGACAAGCGTCGACTGCACCACGTCGGCCAGCGTGCCGACGATGACTACCCGCCACGGCGTGTGACTGAGGTTCGCGCCCTCGTCGGGCACCACGCGGTACATCTCGCCGTCGTTATACAGCGACGATGCACTCTGGCCGTGCTCGATGTTGGCCTCTGTCAGCAGGGCAAACACACCGTCGAGCGGCTCCAACAGGGCGGGATAGCCCCAGCGCACGCAGTTGCCTTCGGCGTCCTTATACTGCCGGCCATACGACGGTACGGCCTTCTGTTTACACGTAGTGGACAGGGGGTAGAATCCCTCGTAAGAGTCGCACCACTGCTGCATCCACCGCTTCATGCCCTCGGGGATGATGTAGGCGGCCTGCTCCTTGACGGGTGTCTCGTAGCGGAAGGCCAGACCGTCGTTATAGAGACGCAGTGTCATCGGCCCCACCCTGTACTCGTTGGCCTCGTTCACGCAGTGGCTGCGCTTGCCGGCCAGCATGCGGTAGTCGGTCTTCACCTTCTTAGGCTTCTGCCGCTTCAGCGGAGCCGCCGCCTCAGCAGCCTTCATCTGCAACACCTGCTGCCCCTGATAACTGATGGCAAACTGGCCATTCTTGGCCGTCACCGACAACTTCCCGTTGGGCGACACCAACTTCTGGGCGCTCGCCGTCAGCGTAAGGCTCGCTACAACGAGCCAAAGGAAAAACTTCTTCATTCTAATGTATCTTTGTGGTCAGATATGACAATCCGGCCACAAAGATACACCTTTTTCAAGAAACAGGCATTGCTAATAGTTTCACAAACTTTTCCGCCTGTTTCTATTCGTGGCGGATGGCCTCGATAGGATCCATATTGGCTGCCTTCTGGGCGGGAATATAGCCGAAGAGGACGCCGATGAAAACGCAGACGAGGAACGACACGTAGACCGACCAGGCAGGAACGCTCGACGGCATTCCCATCAGGGGCAGCAGACTGCTGACGCCGCCACCGACGAGTATGCCTATCAGTCCGCCCGTGACCGATATGAGTACCGACTCTATCAGGAACTGCAACGAGATGACGGGGCCGGTGGCGCCGACGGCCATGCGCAGACCAATCTCCTTGGTGCGCTCGGTGACGGAGACGAGCATGATGTTCATAATGCCGATACCGGCGACGAGCAACGAGAAGGCGGCGGCCACGACGAGAATCAGCGTCACGGTGTCCATCGTCGACGACATCGTCTCCATCATCTCTGCCTGCGAGCGGATGGTGAAGTCGTCGACGGCATCTTCCTTCAGCTTATGGTTATTACGAAGTATCTGCGTCAGTTCCTCGATGGCGGCGTCGCTCAGTTCCTCAGTGACGGCGGAGCAGACGATGCTCGAGAACCACGTCTGCGCAGCTATGCGCTTCATGACCGTCGTGTAGGGGGCTATCATGACGTTGTCCTGGTCCATGCCCCACGAGTTGTAGCCCTTAGACTTCAGCACGCCGACGATGCGCATGGGAATAGACTTGAAACGGATGGTCTTGCCGATAGGGTCGACATTGCCAAACAGCTCCTTGACGATGGTGGTGCCGACGACAACGACCTTGGCGGCTTTCTTGATGTCCTCGTCAGTGAAGCACTCGCCCTCCTCGACGTTCCACTGTTTGATGTCGAGATAGTCTGTCGATTCGCCATAGAGCGAGGTCGTGGTGTTATTGTTGCCATAGATGACCTGTCCCGAGGCTGTCACCTCTGGCGATACCTTCGTCACAAACCGCTTCTCGCGCAGGATACGCTCGTAGTCGGCCATCTTCAGCGTCTGCATGGCCGACGGGTCCTGACGCACACCGCCACGCATGTCGGCACCGGGGCGGATGGTCAGCAGGTTGGTACCCATCGTCGACAGTTCCTGCCGGATGCTCTCTTTAGAGCCTTGTCCGATAGACATCATGATGATGACAGCGGCCACACCGATGATGATGCCCAGCATCGAGAGGAACGACCGCATCTTGTTGTTGGCCACAGCCCGGAGGCTCACTTTAAATAGGTTCAGTATGTTCATAAAGGCTCTCCCCCTTCCCCTCCCTGCGAGGGAGGGGCGTAATTAGTTGGGGGCTATTTTTTTAGTTATACATTTCCTTATATTACATTTCACTCCCCTCCCTCATAGGGAGGGGTTGGGGGTGGGTCTCTCAGTCGTCTTGTGGTATCGGCAGTGCGGCCAGAGCCTCAGCTGCCGACTTGATGTTCGTATTGATGGTGTCCTCACGAATCTTGCCGTCACGCAGGTTGATGTTACGCGAGGAATACTCGGCAATCTCCGGGTTGTGGGTCACGAAGATAATCGTGTGACCCTGACGGTGCAACTCCTGGAAGAGCACGAGCATCTCGAACGACGTACGGGTGTCGAGGTTACCGGTAGCCTCGTCGGCCAGCAGCACGGCAGGATTGTTGACCAGCGCACGGGCGATGGCCACACGCTGCATCTGTCCGCCAGACATCTGGTTCGACTTATGTTCCAGACGGTCGCCCAGGCCCACGGCCTGCAAAGCCTTGACGGCAGCCTCGCGGCGCTGCTGGGCGTTAAACTTCGAATTGTACATCAGCGGCAGTTCGACGTTCTCCACGGCGGTGGTCTTCGCCAGCAGGTTATAGTTCTGGAAGACGAAGCCTATCTTCTGATTCCTGAGGTGGGCGCGCTGCGACTTCGACATCGTACGGACGGAAATGCCGTCGAGGAAATACTCGCCAGAGGTTGGGGTGTCGAGACAGCCGAGCTGGTTGAGCAGTGTCGACTTG
>Ga0256405_10011759_pt1 | contig 11050 bp, 14 predicted proteins | sample RumenRJG_02DNA_FD_189096 | JGI IMG/M metagenome (GOLD analysis project Ga0256405, IMG submission 189096) | Bovine rumen microbial communities from Lethbridge, Alberta, Canada - RJG_02 | ecosystem: Host-associated > Mammals > Digestive system > Stomach > Rumen | place: Canada: Alberta...
AGCCGCCAGCTCGGTAAGGTACCAGTAGGGAGCGTCCTCGGTGATGTTGTCCTCGTCCAGCACATAGATGAGTTTCGGGAACGCTGGGGAAACCCACACGCCGACCTCGTTCTTGACCCCCTCGTACCGCTGCTTCAGCGTCTCCGCAATGATCAGCGCGAGGTCATCCCGTATCTGTCCGGGCTCCACTTCACCCAAATACATAAAAACTGAGACGAAAGGCGTCTGTCCGTTGGTGGTAAGGAGCGTCTGGATCTGATACTGGATGGTCTGAATGCCGCGTTGGACTTCCCTGCGCACACGCATCTCCGCCATGCGGCTCACCTCGTCCTCAGCGACATCCCTGCCGATGGCGTTGAACTCCTCCCGGATTTCCCGCTTATATTTCTGGCGGCTCACATCCACAAAGGGTGCGAGGTGGGCGAGGCTGATCGTCTGGCCGCCGTAGGTGTTGCTGGCGACCTGGGCGATGATCTGGGTCGCAATGTTGCAGGCCGTAGAGAAGCTGTGCGGCTTCTCGATCAGGGTATCCGTAATGACCGTACCGTTCTGGAGCATGTCCTCCAGATTCACCAGCTCACAGTTGGAGATCGGCCCGGACACGTAGCCCATGTCGTGGATGTGGATGATGCCCTCGTCATGGGCTTTCACCACGTCCTCCGGGAAGATGTATCTGCGGCAGATATCCTCGCTGACTTCACTCGCCAGGTAATCCCGCATCGTACTCAGGATGGTGGGATCCTTGTTGGCGTTCTCCTGCTTGGCCAGCTCGTTGTCATGCCGGAGCAGGGACAGGATTTTCGCGTCCGTGCTGTTCTGCTTTCGCAGAAGCTCATGTTGGAGCCGGTAGTCGCTGTAGTGCCGGGCAAGCCTGTGAGCTTCGGCCTGATCCAGTTCATCGATCACCATGTCCTGGATTTCTTCGACACCCACACTCCGGCCAAGTTCTTTAATACGGCGCTCGATACGCCCGACGATGATGCCGACAAGCGTTTCGGAAATCCGGTCCGCTTCAGCAACCTCACCGTTGGCGGCTTCGATCGCCTGTTTGATTTTTCTGTAGTCATACGGCACTTCCGTACCGTTTCGCTTGATTATTTTCACGGTTGATCCTCCTCACCAGACGGAGAGAACCGGTCCGGATGCGTCCGTTCGTATTCGATGTCCTCCTCCATCTGCTTCTGCGCTTCCCTCAGCAGGTCTTCGCAGGTTTTCTCCAGGTATTTTTCACACTGTTCATTCAGGCGGTTGTACATCGCGGCCTGCTCATCGGGCGAGAGATTGATGAAATAGATCGCCTCGTTGTCCGGGCTGTCGCTGTTCACCACCACGAAGGTCAGGCAGGTGTCCGTATGGTTCTCCGTATAAAGGTTGAGGCCCATATAGAAATCGTACCATCCCTCATTGTCACAGGTTTCATCCGTGTACTCATCTATCGGGTGCATGGGCTTCATGCCCATGTCCTTGCGGATACGATCGGCGATCTGCGTCAGGCCGTTTGTCGCCATGAGCTGGAACTCCACCGTGGCGAAGCGGACCGGGTATGTGACGAAAGCCTGGTCGCTGCCGTACATGATCTCGCTGCCGAAGTCCACAAAGACCTCGTCTTTCATAAAGGCTTCCAGCAGATACATGGTCACTTGCCCTCCTTTTTCCGCAGCAGATCGATGTAACGGCTCAGATACCAGCGTCCTTTCTCCAGATCCTCAATCGTCTTCGAGGGATCCTTGCGGCCAGCCCTGCAAATGTACTTGATGCAGTTGGCAAGGTGGAACGGCAGCATCCAGTCCTCCAGGAACTCGATGACTTCAATCCTGTGCCCTTCCGTATAATGGCTGGGATGGTTGACCGGATCGTCCGCGGCGGGCTTCTCAGCCGTTTCAGCCAGGACGGTTTCCAGGTTCTCCTCCAGCGTCTTCCTGCGCTTTTTCCAGAACATAGGCTTCCTCCTCATGTTTCTTCCTGTAGTAGGCTGTCCGGCATTTCCCGGAGCAGAACTTCCTCCTGCGTCCGCGCCGGGGCTGTTTCAGCTTCTCCCCGCAGACCAGGCAGCGCCCGTTCTGTTCACACCAGACGGCATAGTTCAGACGGACAAGGCTTCCATCGCCCGCCAGCCCGTGGGTCTTGCAGTACAGCTCCACCCGGTTGAGCCGCAGATGCAGGCTCTTTGCAATTGCCCGGTATCCGATGCCCTGCAGCCGCATAGCATGGATCATTTCTTTCTGTGCGTCCGTCATGGGCTGCCCCCTGCTTTCCTGGGGGTGCGCTTCCTCGTCTTACCTGTGGGCAGGACAGCGCCTCCGTTCCTGTGAAACGTCTCGTACTCGCAGCGAAGCCAGAAGGGTCCGCTCTCGCCGCCTTCAATCAGGATCATGTGTTTCGCTTCTCCCGGCACATCCCGTTTCCGGTATCCGGTGACCTTCCTGTCCATCAGTGGAACGTAGTCCTTGTTCTTCCCCTGGTAGAGACGATCCAGAAGGTCGATGTCCTGTTTGAACTCTTCGGCTGTCCCCACAAACACAAAAGCGGTCTTCGCAGCCAGGCAGAAGCTGAACTTTGGATTCACCCTGTCCGTGAGATCGCGCAATGTGTTTATAATCACTTTGGCCCCGTCGGGACCGGTCATCTTGATGGGCATGTTTCTTTCCTCCAATCAGTCCTTTGCGTCTCATGCCCGGCTTGCGCCGGGTAGTTCAGACGCCGTTTCCCCGGTGGTCTTTCGCGCTCCATGGCGAAGACACGAAATAAACCATGATTTTCACTGTTTTCACGGTGAAAAACGGCATGTTTTTATATGCGTCTGTGACGAAATACGCCAGCCTTCGTGTACTGTGGGATTTCCGAGCTGACCGGCGAAAAAGCCCCCATTTTTACTGTGTTTTCCGCACTTTCCGATGCGCTTTGGGCGGCTCTCCCGGGCCTATGCCGGGGACCCTGCCGGGTAGGGGGCCTTGCAATTTCGCATTTTTTAGCGTGAACCTGGCCGACGGTCTTCTGGCAGAGGCTCCAGAGGATCCATACCGGGGCGGAGGGGGCCCTGTGTCGCCGCCTCTTCACGCAGAAGATCATCCAGGTGGATCAGTTTCGGACCCCATCTGACAGGATCAGATTCAAATTTCGATTCCCAGTCGATGTGAAAGTCCTCACCCTCCTGCTTCTTGATGCTGTTGCAGATACGGTGGGCAAGCTGGCAGTTGCTGTAGGTATGAGCGCCGTTAAGTGTGAGAGGGATGATGTGGTCGCGCGTCCTTGACCATGCGTCGTTGCAGTCGCACGCTGAAGGCACAGGCAGACCGCAGACAGAGCACTGTCCCTCGGCGTCTGCGTAGACCTTGTCGAGGGAGAGCTTTCCTTCCCTGTAGTCGCCCGTCATGGCGCGGCGTCTGCGTCTCTTATCCTGCTCCCTGTCACGCTTCGCCCTGTGGCGGCACGCTTCGGAGCAGAACACATCGTTGGGCGTGACCGCCGTAAACGTCTGCCCACACACGCTGCAGGCACGCTCTGCTCTGAATGCCCTTCTGTTTGCCCTTGCGGAACAGCTGCAGGAGCAGTACCGCTGGCCCTTGTTATTGGTCTCAAACACTACACCGCAGCGTTCGCATACAGCCCGGTATTTCTTCGGCAGCAGAGCGTACACGTTGTGCTTTCGCCAGTTATCGGCGCAGTGCTTACAGCAGAATCCGGTATTCTTCCGGCCCCGTTTTTTCTGTTCAAATTCGGCGCCGCAGTATCGGCAGATCATGCCCTTCTCCTTTCCGGGAAACCAGGGCATGAAAAAGGGCCCCATTTCTGGAGCCCCGCTGATTCCTGGATTCTCAATATCGGTATTCCGGATTGTGATCTTCATTCCGGGTCTTGACGCTGTGGTGGCTATGGCAAAGCGGCTGCCAGTTCGATTCATCCCAGAAAAGCTTTTTGTCTCCTCTGTGCGGAATGATGTGGTCAACGTCTGTCGCCTTGACGTACTTGCCTTCTTTCAGGCACTCCACACACAGCGGATGGGATTCGAGGTAGCGTTTGCGCGCCTTCTGCCACGCTCTGCCATAGCCCCTCTCCGCAGCCGGCCTTGTTTCGTCCGGATGCAGCGGTTTGTGCTGTTCACAGTATTTCTGCCCATACGGGACAAGCGCCGGACAACCGGGATGACGGCAGGGCGTATTGGGTCTGGAGGGCATTGCTTACTCCTCCCACGGAAGGCCCTTCTTGCCGAAGTGACCGTAGGCGCTGACCAGGTTGTAATCCACATCCAGAAGATGCAGGCTGTCAATGATGCCCCTGGGCGTCAGGTCGTAGCTCTCCCGGACGTACTGCTCAATGAACTGCTTGTCCTGATGCTCCGTGCCGAAGGTATCGACATAGACGGAAACCGGCTGCGCCACACCGATGGCATAGGCGATCTGGACTTCGCACTTATCGGCATAACCGGCAAGCACGATGTCGCGGGCAATCTTGCGCGCCATGTACGCACCGCTGCGGTCCACCTTGGACGGATCCTTTCCGCTCATGGCTCCGCCGCCGATATGCCCGACACCACCGTAGGTGTCGCAGGCGAGCTTGCGCCCGGTCACACCGCAGTCGGCAAACGAGCCGCCGATCACGAAACGCCCGGTCGGATTGACCAGGATTTCAAAGTCGGTGTTCAGCCCGTTTTCACAGGCGGCAAGCACCATCATGCCCTGAATAATGTGCCGGAAATCAGAAGGGTCAACATCCGGACTGTGCTGCACCGAGCAGAGGAATGTGGTGATCCTGCCGGCATCATAGTCGTAGCTGACCTGCGCCTTGGCGTCCGCGCGGAACATCCTGGACGGATGACTTTTCAGAATCTCAAGGAAGCGTGTCGCAACCACGAAGGGGATCGGCAGAAGCTCCGCCGTCTCATTGGTGGCATAGCCGTACATCATGCCCTGGTCACCCGCTCCGCCCCGATTGACTCCCATTGCGATGTCCGGGGACTGCGCCTTGACCAGGAGGTCGATCTGTGGCCCCGCAGACAGCGGATCGCCATAATTCAGCTTATCGAAGCCGATGCGATCAAAAACCTCGTAAACCAGCCGGTCATAGTCCGGCCTGTGGGTGCTGGTCAGCTCACCCGCAATGACAATGCGGTTGTCCTTGATCAGGCACTCAATCGCCACACGGGATTTGGGGTCATGTTTCAGGCAGTCCGTGACCACCGCGTCCGCAATCTGATCGCAGAGCTTGTCCGGATGCCCGTTCGAGACCTGTTCGCAAGTAATGATTTTCATATCGTTTTCCTTTCTGTCATTCAATCCCATAGGGGTATTTTCTGGGGATCGGCTTTGCCTCGGCGCTGCGGCCTTCCGCATCGTGAATGCCGACATACGGCTCTTCTCCGCCCTTATACGCAGCCAGCGCCTCCGCCCAGAGCTGGTCGATCTCGTCCTGCTCGGCGGTAAAGGCACGGCCGGTGTCGTGGATGCCGACATGGACGGGGCAGACGCGGCGTCCGGCGAATTCTTCCGGAAGCGCGTTGGCGGTCAGTACAGGAAGAAACGGCTCAGACCGATGGATCATCTCAGCGACGCTCCGGTCAATGCCGCACACCTCCACCAGGAGGTTTTCTTCCAGCATACGCGGCGTTTTGCCCTTCGCCGATTCGATCATCGTTGAATAACCGCTCCCCAGCTTTTGGATAAACGAACTCTTGCCGCAGGCAGGCGGCCCGACAAGCAGCGGAGCGATGGCGCTGTAGCTGTTCCCATCCAGGGAACGGGCGACGGCGGTAATCATCATGTTCCGGGCAACTTCCCGGACATACGCGCTGTCACGGGCGCCGAGATAATCGGTCAGCATCGTGTCGATGCGCTTATGGCCATCCCACTTGGGGAGGCTGTTCAGGTAATCCTGCTTGGTTTTCATGGGGTTACTCATGTTTGCTCTTCTCCTTTCCGTCTAATCCGAGGTGTTCGTTCACTGAACCCTCTATTCTCCGGATAGCGTCCTCGTCTTTGCAGATGCCGATCCGAAACACCAGCTGTTTCTGGTCGATGGCTGTAATCTGCTCCGCCAGGATCAAAGCGCCGGTCCGCAGGCCTTCAAAGCGGTCCGCGTCCACCCATGTGTGAGACGGCAGGTCGAGTCGCTTGGGCTTGCTGGTCATCGGAAGCACCGTGACAACGGAGGACACGGAATTGCTGATGTCGTTGCTGAGCACCAGTACCGGCCTGCCGCCGCCCTGGACGCTGGATCCGCTTCTCTGAGGCAGATTTGCGTACCAGACTTCCATGCGCCTGGGCTGATTCTGTTCCTGATGAATTTCCTGGTTTTCCATACCTCTTGCCGGAGCCCCTTCCTGTCAGTTCTCGTCCGCTTCACCGCAGGCGTCCTTTTCGGACTCGTCCTTCCACGGCATCCTGCCGCCGTAGTAGGTGTCCGCATAAGCCTGCTGCTCCACAGCCGGGAGTGCGTTCATCCGCTCCTTCCAGCGTGCGTCCGACGCCGCCTTTTCCCCGGCAGTCAGGTGAAACGGGCAGGTCATGTCCTTCGGGGTGCATTTGTATTTCTCTTCCACCGCGCAGTTGCCGTACTTATCCAGCAGCACGCAGGAGCCGATGTATTCCTCCCAGCCGGTCATGTTTTCTCTGGTTTCAACTGTCTCGCTCACAGCTCTTTCCTCCTTCCCGGTAAAAATGGGCATGAAAAAAGCGCAGTCCCTGACCGGGAAGGCTCATGCCCTCCGCAGCAGGAATCTGCGCGATTCTCATGCGTTCATGTTGTTGGTACCCAGAGAAAGGGTGAAAGAACTGGATACCAGGCAGCCGCGGTCTGATCAGCTCTGCCGCTCCCCACGTTTCCGTAGGAGAGAAGCGCAGACAACTGGACGGCGGAAGGCATAAAAAATCCGCGGGGGTCACATGCGACCTCTGCGGTTCCTCTCGCGTCCGTGGCTCGGCTTCCCTTTCCACTTCTGCCATCATAATCATAACACAGCCGTTTTCCTTTGTACATTGCAAATATACTGCAAATTTATGGTAAGCTGAGAGGTGCAAAAATAAACCCATACGGAAGTTTCATACATTTTCCGGCAACAGAGCAACAGGACAACAAATCAGGCGGAAGGCAGTCTGAATGCCGCTCAAAACAAAGATGAGCCCCCCACCACCGCTTTTCACGGCGAAGGGAGGCTGTCTTTCTGCCTGCGGTTCACAGGAACCAGTACCTTACTTTGCGGAATTCGACCCGCCTGAGGTAGAGCGCCACGGCTTCGATTGCGCGGCTGCGCTGATTCTTGACCGTGCTCACGCAGATCCCGAGGTCGTTGGCGATGGCGTCCCAGGTCATCTTCCTGTCGTCAAACCACATCAGTTCCGCCACATCCCGCGTCTGTCCGCGCAGCAGGTTCAGGTAGGCTTTCCCGTTCTCCACCCGCTGCCGCCAGACCTGAACGTCCCGTTCCAGGAACTCCTTCTCACGCCTGTTTCGCTCCAGCTTGCTCTCCGCCGCCACATAGATCTGGTAGGGTTCGTCCGAGATGTTGCTGGACTGCACCCGGTCTCTGTCATAGCTGACACCGCGCAGGGCGCTGCCGGGGTCGAACACGTCTTCCCACTTCAGCTCCTGGAATCCGGCCAGTTCGCTTTCCGCCATGGCGAGCTGCATCTCATCTGTCCGATGGTATTCCAGAAGCCGCTCCGCTTTTTCCCGGTAGAGCCGGCGCTCGGCTTCGCTCTGCCAGGATTCCATGCTCACCAGCAAACCGTCAATCTCGACCCACTCATTGGTGAAGACGGGCGGGTTGTCCGCATGCCCGGTGAGCACGCTGCCGTTCATTGTCGTATTCATCATCGTCACGATCTCCTTTCTTTGTTTTCCCGTCCGGCTTTCAGTACAGCTGCGCCTTGACCGCTTCAATCAGGTCAGCCTGCCGCACAGTCTTGGCTTCCAGCGCGCGCATCACGTTGATGTCCATGGTTCCTTCGGTCACGATATGATAAATGCTGACGGTGTTCTTCTGTCCCTGCCGCCAGAGCCTTGCGTTGGTCTGCTGGTAGAGCTCCAGGCTCCAGGTCGTTCCGAACCAGATCAGGATGTGCCCGCCGTCCTGGATATTCAGCCCATGCCCCGCCGATGCCGGATGGATCAGGGCAATGGGGATCCTGCCCGCGTTCCAGTCGTTCAGATCCTCGCTGGATTTCAGTTCCCTGGGCTCCATGCCCTTCTCAGTCAGGTAGGCGCGGATGCGGTCCCGGTCATGCTGAAACCAGTAACCGATCAGGACGCTCTGCCCGTTCGCCGATTCGATCAGGTCTTCCAGCGCCTCCAGCTTCCTGTCGTGGATGTGACGCGCGATGTGGTTTTCATCGTAGACCGCTCCGTTGGCCATCTGCAGGAGCTTGTTTGAGAGCGCCGCCGCGTTCCTTGCCTCGATGTCCCCGTCCACCATAGGGAGGATCAGGTCGCGCTTCATCTGGTCGTACAGCTCGGTCTCCCGCTCCGACATCTGCACCGGGTAGATCAGGTCGAGGTACTCCGGCATGTCCAGGTAGTCCAGCGCCTTCATGGAGATGCAGATGTCCGAGATGCGTTCATAGATTTTCTGCTCCGCTCCGTTCAGCAGTGCGTATTCATAGACCACCTTGGTGCTGGGGTTAAAGCTCACGGGCCGGAAGAACCGCTCCCTGAACCGGGTGATAAACCGTCCGAGCCTCGCGCCCTTGTCCAGCATCTTCATCTCGCCGAAGAGGTCCTGCATCCCGTTGGGCGCCGGCGTTCCCGTCAGTCCGATCATCCGCCTGCACAGGGGACGCACCTTCCACAGCGCCTTCCAACGCTCGGTCTTCTCGTTCTTGAAAGAACTCAGCTCGTCAATGACCACTGTATCGAAATCCCAGGTCAGGTCGTTTTTCTCGTAGTAATCCACCAGCCATTTCACGTTCTCGCGGTTGATCACATACAGGAGCGAAGGCGTCCTGAGCGCCGCGATGCGCTGCTGCGCGGTCCCCACCATCACTGACATGTCCAGGCATTCCAGGTGCTCCCACTTTTTCAGCTCATTCGGCCAGGTATCCCGCGCCACCCTGAGCGGAGCGATGATCAGCACCTTGCCTACCACGGCGTAGTCGAGGATGAGGTCGCACAGGGCTGTCAGCGTGATGATCGTTTTGCCAAGCCCCATGTCGATGAACAGGGCCGCAATCGGATTCGTTTTCAGGAACTCGCAGGCATGCACCTGATACTCGTGGAGTTGTTCCCGCTTCAGCCTGCTTCCGCTTTGGCCGACCATGACTGCGGCGGTCGCGGCTGCCGTCTCAGCTGCTTCAGCTGCTTTCATTTCGTCTGTCTTCACAGTCCGTTTCCTTCCTTTCTGGCCGATGGAGAGGATGGATCCTCACATCAGCCGGTTTTCGCATTCCCGGATTTCCGCTTCCGTCAGTTTGTGGAACTCCGGGAACGGGTCGCCATACTTGGCGGCAAACTCGTCGTATTCCATGAACCCGACGTCGCCCATTTCCTCCACCGCTTCCATGACCTTCTGGAGGACCGGGATCTTCGCGCCGATGCCCTCGGTGCTGTCGCCGGGCGTGTAGTCACGGATCGCCTGGATGACCGGTCTGATCTGGTCGAAGCTGTCCACACAGAAGACCGGGAATCCCAGCGCCTCCAGCTGCATCTTCCGCTTCACCTGCAGCGGGCGCATCATCTTGCCCGGCGCTTTCAGTTCGCAGAATCCGCACTTTCCGTCGGGAAGGAGCACCAGGCGGTCCGGCACGCCGTTCATGGTCTGGGAGGTGAACTTCAATGCCAGGCCTCCCTGACGTTTGACTTCATCCCGGAAGGCGTTTTCAATCACGTACTCTCTCATGTGCCGCCTCCGCTCCTGTCCGCCGGGCCGTTGTCGCCGCCCTCCCGCTCTCTGAACGAGGAGCAGCACATCTCATCGCCGATGAAGCTGATCTCCCGGATCGTGCCGGCTTTGCAGGTGATGTTCTTCCCTCCGGGTGTGGTCTGCTGAATGATCATCATGCCGTTTTTCATAATCACCGCCTTGCCCGTCGTAACCTCGGCATGGACGCAGTTCTCGCAATTCGCCGTATTGTTCATCACGTTCATATCGTTTTTCCTCCGTATCTATCGTTCGGCCGGTCAGCCGCTCTCCGCTCTCCGCTGTTCGGTGTGTGGGGCGGCAAGCCTGCAAGCCATTCAGCCGGTGTTGCCCGATGTTGCTTTTTCTCGCTGTGTCTTTTTAGAGTTATTGCTATATGTAGTTATTGCTATATAGCTTTATATAGTTTTATTGTTGTTTTAATTACAAAGAACTATTAAGCAACAAAGCAACAACAGGTCAAAACCGCCGGGATTTGCCGGATTTCATCCGTTTCCCCATCTGTAGCCGCCGCTGTTGCAGAACACTGATGTGCAACGGATTTGCCGGGGCGCTGCTTAGCGGGAAAAATCGCTGACCGTTAAAAGTTGCGAAATTTTGAGCTACATCAACATATTGAGCAACATGGGCTGTTGCCGGGTTGCTTATGAGCCACCGCCTTGTTTCCGATTACAAGCGCCGTTTGTTGTCCGATGGCCGCCACTTGCAACATCCCTCCGTCCCATCCGTTCCCGACTTCCCACCTGTGACAGTCATGCGCATCGATCCGCGCGAGTGTCACAGGCGGGAGGTTGGGAGGCTTGGCAGTCCAACCTCCCTTCAGTCCTCGTCGATGACTTCATCATCCTCGGGAACGTAGTCGGGGTCACGGACGTACACAGTAACAATGCCGTAGGGCTTCACACGGGCTTTCTTCGGGGACCGCACCCAGCCGGGGATACGCTCCAGCATGGCAATGATCTGGTTGCTGTCCGCCCTGCCGATCTTGGAGGAGGTATTGCCGAAGCATTCCGTCCAGATCTCCATATTGCAGACGCGCTGGCGCTGCATCGTGCCTACCAGCTTCTGCCCTGCGAACTCGCCGCCGGTGAGGTAGTTGATGCGCACCGGGATCTCCAGGTTGTACCAGTTCTCCGGCAGGAGCTTTTCCAGGTACTCGCGCACCAGGGGTTCACGGTCGTCGGTCTCCATAGATTCGCGCTG
>Ga0256405_10011761_pt1 | contig 11049 bp, 16 predicted proteins | sample RumenRJG_02DNA_FD_189096 | JGI IMG/M metagenome (GOLD analysis project Ga0256405, IMG submission 189096) | Bovine rumen microbial communities from Lethbridge, Alberta, Canada - RJG_02 | ecosystem: Host-associated > Mammals > Digestive system > Stomach > Rumen | place: Canada: Alberta...
TGTAGGCCTTCTCACTCTCCTTGACATTGACTGCGGGTGCTGTACTGTTGGCACGAGGCATGAAATCAGTGTTAAAGAAATCATCAAACATTGTTGGGAACCAACCATTGCTTTTCATTAATCCGTTCAACATAATCAATACCTCCTAATTATACTTTTAGTTTAACTTATTTGTTTTTAATCACCTCGGCTTGTTTGCTTCGGCTCTCACTAACAGATAAGCAAAGTACATGCCGACAGGTGGCTCAAGTGACAAAATGTCAATCGGAGAAGGTCATTATGGTACGGAATTTAAACTCGCTTAAACAATGCTGACGCTATCTTAAACTCCTTTAAACATTGTCTCGATTTTGACAGCACAAAAACTGCCATCTATTACAGACGGCAGTATCGAAGGTTGTTCAAGAATTGATCACTTCACCTCACGTTCCTGAATGGTCTTGCCAGATCCCCAAGCCGTGCCGACTTTCTCGCCGACTACACGGTATTCGTTCTTGGCAGAATCAAAGATGACGGGCTGAAGCTTGCCGAGGTCGATGTTACCCTCCTCGTCGAGGATGCTCTCGTCAGCACTCATGTTGACAATCTCGCCAACGACACGGGCACCACCGTTCTCGTCTTCATCGAAGGTCACGACCTTGCACTCCAGCGTCAGCTTGTACTCGTTGATGATAGGTGCATCGACATTGGGACTTGGTGTGATGGTGAATCCCGCTTTAGCCACCTTGTCGGGCACGTCGTTGCCGGACACGATGCCGAAATAGTCGCTCTGGACAATATCACCCTTCGTGGCAAAACTGATGGTGAAAGCCTTCTTCAGACGGATATTGTCCGTGGTCTTGTGCTTGGAGAGTTCGAAGGTGATGTGTTTAGGTCCGCACTGGCCTCCCCAAGCAGCCATCATCACGTCGGGATTCTTGTTTTCGTCCCATGTAGCAATCATGATGGCGGGCAGTGGTGTGATAACAGCCTTGTCGCTGAAGTTCTTGCGACCCTCAACTGCCTTTACCTCGACTTTCTCCTGAGTAGGATTCTCATTGACGTTTGCCTCACTCTTCTGCTCCTTATTTCCACAGGCGGCAATGAGCAGTACGCCTGTCAGCACGAGGGCTGATGATTTCATAAAATTCTTCATACCTTTATTCTTTTATTTCTTGTATTTTTCGATCATAGCCCGCAAGGTGGCACCATGATGGCCTTCCTGCTTGGCAAAAATCTCCATCTCGTCGGCAGCCTCGTTCATGCCTGCAGCCCGGAATGCCTGGGCAAACTGGTTCACCTGTTCCTCTCCCTTTTCCTCTCCGGCTGCAAAGTTCTCTGCAATCTGCCAGATGTCTGCATTATACTTGCCGTTGAGCGTGGCATAGAATCCGGCATGAACGGCCTCCTGATTGGCCATCTCTATGAAGGTTTCCGAGACCTCTTCGGGATAGCCTTGCTCCTTTGCCATACGTGCGAGGGCATAGTACGTCATCACTCCTGCGGCTTCAGCCTTGGCGGCTCCGTCGCATAATTTCTCAAAATCTGTTCCTTTTGTAAGTCCGTAAATCATATTGTATTTTTTTATTGCTTTCTGAATTTATTCCGTAGCCGTTTATAACCTTCAACGCCCAAGATCGTCAGACCTCCATACTGGCAGGTCTTGGCCAGTCCGAAGAGCACAGCCCAAAGCACGCCTTTTGCTGTTGTACTGATAGGCAGCAGCATTTGGGCAAAGGACAGGATATAGAAGGGCATGCAGCACATCAGGACGATGACACCAGTCCTGAACGAAAGGGATTGCAGCCACTCTTTGATCTTCATGCCCATTCGAAGTTATCCTTTCCTGCAGCTGTTACAGAGTTTCTTGCAATACTTCCAGCCACCTGTTGACCAAAGGGCGAGGAAGATGAGTACCGGCTGGAAGAACAGTCGGATGAGACGGGCCTGATCGGTGTTGAGACCGAAGGCATCGATATGGTTCACATACTGGTTGATGTTGCCTGGGAAGATGAGCACATAGAAGAGTGCGAGCAGCGCACCGACGAGTGCTTTCTTTTTCCAGAGGAACAACATGCCAAGGCCGAGGGCAATCTCAACCACGCCCGATGCCAGAACGACAAAATCTGTAAAGCCCGGACTGAACTGAAGCCATGTAGGTACTTGTGCTACGAACTCCTGACGAGCTATCGTCAGATGACTGATGCCTGCGTAGGTCATGAAGAGACCAAGTAGCAGACGGAAGCATAATTTGATATATTTCATTTTTGTGTCGGTTGTTTATTTCTTTAATGTTCTGATGATTGAATCTAATTCACTGGCCAGATGCGTGTAGTCATCCATCTGGAGCGGGCAGGCTTTCAACGTTTCACCCATGCCTGCAGGGATAAGCTTGTAGGCTTCTTCCTCCATATCGCGGCCTTTCTTTGTTAGGCTGACTATCTGCTGGCGCTTATCCTCCTTGCCACGCTTGCGAACCACGATACCAAGTTTCTCCATACGCTGAAGCAAGGGCGTAACGGTGTTTGTTTCGAGCAGCAGACGATGAGCAATGTCGTTCACAGGTTGGGAATTCTGCTCCCACAGCACCATCAGAACGAGGTACTGCGGATAGGTAATACCCAACTCATTCAGCATCGGCGTGTAAGCCTGTGTAATGAGACGTGCCGATGTATATAGACGGAAGCATATCTGATTGTCGAGTCGCAATTCTTCGTGCATAATTATCAATTCTCAATTGTCAATTAAGCCAACATGGCTTCCACGTCCTTCTCGAAGTCTTTGGGCTCTGTGGTGGGCGCAAAGCGCTTGATGGTCTCACCATCCTTCGAAATTAGGAACTTGGTGAAGTTCCACTTGATGTCACTGTCCTTCTCCACGCTCTTGCTGATGGCCTTGAAGAGCGTCTTGGCAGCTTTGGCTTTCAGGCCGTTGTATTCCTCTGTGGGAGCTACGCTCTTCAAATACTCGAAGATGGGCTGGGCATCTGGGCCATTGACATCGCCCTTCTTCATAATCTGGAATGTCACACCATAGTTCAGTTGACAGAACTCTTCAATTTTGCTGTCATCAGCAGGATCCTGCTCCTTGAATTGGTTACAGGGGAAACCGATAATCACCAGTCCTTTGTCCTTATACTTCTGGTTCAGCTCCTCCAGTCCGGCGAACTGAGGCGTGAATCCACACTTGCTTGCCGTGTTCACCACCAGCAATACCTTACCCTGAAACTGTGAGAAATCAATCTCCTTACCTCTGCTCGTCTGAGCCTTGAAATCATAAATCTTTGCCATATCTTTTATCTGTTTATATCGTTCACGACGCAAAGGTAAGAAAAATACTTTATATCGCAAGCGATTTATCAAAAACTTTAAGAGAGTTTAACAATATATCGCCTGCGATGTTTTCTTCGTGTACTCTTTAGAAGATGGATGCTACCAATGAATACAGGTAGCTGCCAAAGCTGATGAGTGCCCATATCATCAAGGCTATGAGCAATAGTAGGACAATGAGGACGATGGCTGACTGCCAGGCTCGTTGGTTCACTTGCTTGATGACGGTTTCATCACCGTCAACAAAGCCCTGAATCATTGCCATATTCTTTGCGTTGGCACGATGGAAGATGTCGATAACGTCACCGACGAAGAAGGGAATCATGCCCAAGAGTACATCACGCAGGGCATTATTGAGGACGGCCAGCGTCAAAGGTATGCTCTTGATAACCCTCGATGAGAAATACACGAACGGCACTACACAAAGTAACGCAATGGCATCGCCCCAGCCAGGGATGATGCCAATGAGTGCATCCAGATAGTAGCGATCCATGTAGCGCGTCAGACCACTCATTGTCTGATAGGCTTTGTTGTCCATCAGACGTTTACGCTGCAGTTCACGTTTCTCGTTCTTGTTCACGGGCTATACAACCTCCTCGTCGAAAGGTGAAAGAGCCAGCTTTGCCAGTCGGAAGTGCATCCTTCCGAACGGGATGCCGATGATGTTTCCTAACGTCTTCATTGATCTGATTGGAGTTCTATTTGTCCAGGCATATTAGTTTACGAACTCATTATCCTTCAACCATTCGTCAATCGTCTGCTCTGCCTTGTCCATCTCTCTGTCGTAGATGGCTGGCCCCTGAACAATATTTGCTTTGGGGAACATTTTACGGACAGTCGGGACAGTCCTGCAGAAGCGATTGCCGCCATGAGTGGTGAAAAGGACGATGGTCTTGCCGCTGAAATCATATCCTTCGAGGAAGGAATAGATGGCCATCGGCATGTCGTACCACCACAGGGGATAGCCAACGAAGATGACATCATAGTCGGAGAAGTTGTCCACCCTCGATTTCAGTTCTGGTTTCATGTGGCTGGTATTCTCCACCTTGGTTTCGTCAAGCAGGGCTTTGGGTTGCGTAGGATAGCTCCGCACGGTTTCTATCCTGAACAAATCGGCATTGAGTTTCTTGCTCAGAATATCGGCTACATACTCCGTGTTACCATAGAGATGGCCGTCCTTCACGACATTGCTGGCTCCAGACGTTGCATCCAGATCAGGATAATCGGGACTCGGCCAGGAGAAATAAGTCACGAGGAAACGGGAATCCTTGCCGATGGCCTTGATGCCTGCCGTCTGCTCTTCCTGGCTTTGCTTATACTTGTCAAAACGGTGGCGATACATATATGTACCTATGGCAGCTACAATGATGACAGCCAACAACACACCAAAGACTATTTTCTTTTTCATTTTCAGCGATTTGCGAGTGACAACGGTGACATTATAAATCCAGATTTACCAACTCATACTTCTTGGAACCAAGGCCAATCTGGGCTGCATGGTCGATAGTGTGTGTGCCATGCTGCTTATCGATGCGCTTCAGCAAATCGGTAGGGTCGTTCTTGGCCGTCACCTTCTGTTGGTTGATGATGTCGATGCAGGCCTGGTCGAGCGCTACAGGGTCAGTAGAGGCGAGGATGCCATAGTCCTCCAGTTTTATGGGTTCGGGATGATCCACGCAGTCGCAGTCTATTGACATGTTGTTCATGACACTGATGTAGATGATGCCCTGCTTCTTGTTGAAGTAGTTCACCACAGCTTGCGCGGCAGCTGCCATACTTTCGAGGAATCCGTCCTGATTACCGATGAACTCTGGTGTCCACAACTTGCCCATATCCAGTTTCTCCATCTTGCCGGCCGAGTGGATGTAAGCCTTGCCGTTCTGACTGGCACAGCCGATGGAGAGATTTTTTAACGCACCACCATAGCCACCCATAGGATGTCCCTTGAAGTGGTTGAGGGCAATCATGAAGTCGTAGTTGGCCATGTGGCCGCCTACGATGTCGTACTTGATGTGCGTCTGATCCTTTACGGGGATGCGAATCTCATCGTATTCGTCCATGATATCGACAGGAAAATACTTTGTGAAGCCGTGACGCTCAATCACTTTCCAGTGGTTCTCTGACGTGTTGCGCTCGTCCTTCTTGTCGGCAGGTCCGTTGCCGTAAGCGGTATTACACTCCACGATGGTGCCGTCTACCTCCCATATTAGGTTTTTCACCAGTTCAGGTTTCAGGTAGTTGGGATTGCTGCCTTCGCCTGTTGACATCTTCACTGCCACACGCCCCTTGGCTTCAACGCCAAGTGCCTTATAGATTTTTACCAACGATTCCGGTGAAATCTCCCTTGTGAGATACACCTTTGATGACTGCTGAGCCATCACCGCAGCTGACACCATCAACATGGCTGCTGCCAAAATCAAACTTACTCTTCTCATAAATACAATTATAATTTGAGCACAAAATTACCAATAAATACCGAAATTTCGCTATCTTTAGGGAATGTTTTAACAAATGTTGGGTCTCGTCACGACTCTGCCATTCAATTCATAATATATACAGGGCAATTCGCGTCAGTCTTCTATATTCATATACTCTTCAGATGTGATCTGGCTGCTGGCCGTCGTGGGCCTTCCAGGCGCACTCGGTAATCTTCATGTCGGAGAAAACAGCCGTGAAGGATGATTCCTCGGGCGAACAGGCATAGATGCCAAAACTGATCTCGTCGGCACCGGCATACATGTGGCAGATGCGCATCTGGCTGAACTTCTCGCCGTCGGCGGAGCACTCGATGCAGTAGTCATCTTCGCGGCGCGAAAAACGGTACCACATGGTCTTCACATCGGCGGGGATGGCCGTCGTGGCCCAGTCAGAGTAGCCGTTGTTAGTGGCTACGCTACCCAAGTGCTGGAACTCCTCGTTCTCGTATTCCACCGAGCCTTTCAGCCAGTTCTCGCTGTCGAGATACATAACGATGCCACATTGGTCAAAACGGTGGTGGCTGCCCGTAAAGTCAGTCTTTACCACGAAACTGAAGAACTTCTCGTGTGTCTTCATCTGCAGCACGGGGGCATTGTCGTTCTGGAAGTGATAGTAGGTGCGCTGCCAGAGGTCGGTCTTCGGAGCGGTGGTGATAAGGATTGTGTCGTCCTTCACCTCATAGCCCTTTGGTTCCCTTGTCCATTGAAGGCTGTTTAAATCAATGCGCCCGCTGTCGGCGAGTGCTGTCTGAACATCATCTGTGAAGTCCATTGTCGTTTCATTTTTGTTCTGCTGTCCGCATGCTGTCAGTATGAGGCCAATGCATAATATTGAGAATAGTTTCTTTTTCATATGACGTTTTTATTTCAACTGTTTGCCGTCTGCAAATGCGTTACCTATGGACTTACCTAGCTGGATGTAAGTGTGATGAACTGGGTCGAACGTGATCAACTTCATCTTCTCCACATCGGGCTTTCCGTCTTCTGCCAGGTAGTTTTCATCACAGAGGATGTTCACGATTTCAGCTACGAGGTAATAGCCAGTCTCGCTCTCGTCAATCTTCTGCTTCACACGGCACTCAAGCGTCATAGGGAACTCCTTGAACACTGGCGCATTCACATTGGGAGCCTTCTCGATAGTCCAACCCGTTTTCTGCATTTTGTCAGGGGTGTTCCTGCCACTGGCGATGCCCACATAGTCGGAAGCTACTAAAGTGTCAGCTGTTGCGAATGTAAGAGTAAACTCAGGATTAATGGCAAGATTGTCCGTCGTCTGATGCGAACCAAGTGAGATCATAATCTCATGCATATCCCACTGACCACCCCAAGCAGCGTTCATGGCGTTGGGCTTTCCTTCTTTATCGTAAGTGCCGATAATCAGCACTGGTTGTGGCAGTAGCCACGCTGTAGACTTAAAACTCTTCATAATATTTGTTTTTAAATTCTCTTTTGCATAAATACATTTAAATATGGTGACAAAATTACCAATTATCAGCGTAAAATCACTATCTTTGTAGCAAGTTTTGAGAATAATTAGGATTTAGAGATGGGTAACATCAAGATAATCAAAGGTGTATTTGACACTAAACTGGAGTTGGAACATGCTGGTATCAAGGTTGGATTTCCCAGTCCGGCTGACGATTATAGGCATGAAACGCTGGACTTTAATCGTGACTATATCCGTCATCCTGAAGCCTCGTTCTATGGCGACGTGGAAGGTGACTCGATGAGGGATGCTGGACTGTTGGATGGTGACCGTGTGATTATCGACAGGGCTGTGGAACCACATGACGGCTCTATAGTTGTGGCATGGTGGGATGGTGGCTTCACGATGAAGTTCCTCGATCTGACGCATCGGAAGGACGGTTACATTGAACTACGCCCTGCCAACCCAGACTATCCCGTTTTCAAGGTCAAAGATCCTGAGAACTTCCAGATTTGGGGAACTGTGATACACTTGATTCGTACCTTTGAAAAACTGTAGAAACGATGTATGGTATAGCCGACTTGGACAACTGTTACTGCTCATGTGAGAAGGTTTTCCGTCCCGACTTGGAGGGAAAACCGATTGTCGTATTGTCGAATAATGACGGTTGCGTAGTGGCTCGTTCCAACGAGGCTAAAAAGATGGGGATAAAGGAAGGAACACCGTATTTTCAGTTGGCAGAGTTGTTTCCTGGTCAGAAAATTGCCGTGTTCTCTTCCAACTACGAACTCTATGGTGAGTTGACAGGTCGAGTGGTGAGCATTATCCGACAAGAAACACCTGCCTATTTCCGCTATTCGATTGATGAGTGCTTCATGTATCTCGATGGTATAGCGCTGGATAAGTTGCAGACGTGGGGGGAGAACCTGCATAAACGTGTAAAACGCGAGGTTGGCTTGCCCATCAGCATCGGACTGGCTCCCAACAAGACGTTGGCTAAAATAGCCTCGAAGTTGGCAAAGAAATATGCTGCGTATAAGCATTGCAGCATGATTGATACGGACTATAAACGGGAGAAGGCGCTCGAATGGTGTCCCATCGAGGACGTGTGGGGCATCGGCAGACGATATGCTGCCAAACTACAGTCGTTAGGTTGCAAGACGGCTCTCGACTTTGCCAAGCATCATCAGGACTGGGTACGGCTGACGTTCAACAACATCAACATCGTCCGCACCTGGCAGGAATTGAACGGCGAGGATGCTGTGCCTAACGAGGAACTGGCAAAGAAGAAATCTATTTGCACCAGCCGCTCGTTCAATGGCATGATCAGCGACAAGGACACCCTGCGCACTCACATTGCCAATTATGCTGCCCGTTGTGCCGAGAAACTGAGGATGCAGAAGACGGTGGCCACCACCGTTGGCGTGTTTGTCAACACCAATGCCTTCCGTGAAGACCTGGCACAATACTGGAACTTTCAGGAACTGCGCCTTGTCACTCCAACCAGTTCTACGATTCCCATTGTTCAGGCTGCTCACGACGTGCTTGACCGTATTTTCATACAGGGCTACCAGTATAAAAAAGCAGGTGTCATCGTGATGGGTATCTCACCAGACAGCCCTATCCAGCAAGACTTGTTCGACCTGAATGCTGAACAGATTCAGAAGATGCGCCGTCTCGATGAAGTGATAGACCGCATCAACCGCATGCACGGCTCAGAGACCATTGTCATTGGTGCCCAGCAATACACTCAGAAAAATGGTAAGGGAAAGGCAGAAGTCTTTGCCAATGCCATCAAGCACGATTTCAGAAGTAAGAATCCGACCACCCGTTGGAGTGACATTATAAAACTACGCTGAAAATGGAATGAATATGAAAAAGATAGCACTCATTACCATCAGCCTCCTATGTTCAATAGTAATTCTGGCACAGGGCGTTAAGGGCTTCGTCAACAAGCAACTACAGACTTATCCTCAGTTACGTTTGCTCGACCTGTATAAGTCGTGCTTTCAGGACTACATGGGGGCAGAGCATCTTGTGTCGGACAGACAAAGGGTGAAGGCTTATTTGGATGATGAGCTGAATACTACCAGCATAGATGACCTGATGCCCTGGAACTATGAGCCTTGCGGCATAGACAGCAATTATTATCGTGTCAGTATCAGAACGATCAAGGAGTCTGTTATATCAGAGGATTTGCTATTGGATGCCTTTATTCGTAGTGCAAACAGCAAGAAGCGTCCTACTGTAGATTCTTGGAGAGACCGATGGCACGTGATTATTGGCACAATTGACGAGATGCAACTTGAACTCCCTTATTATCAGCAGGACAAAGCTTTCATTGACAGCATCCTGTCAGTCGGCAGATATGCCATCAGCCATTCTCCTGAATATCGTGAGGCATACCATCCACACTATAGGATAGTAGAACGTGGTATCTTCGAACGAGAGTTAAAACCATTGATAGAAAAGAAATCGCTATGGAATACAAGGTTTTGAATAATGGCCTGCGGATGCCGATGGTTGGTCTGGGTGTCTATAATGTCTCTGAGAGAGAAACCCAGCGAGTTGTTGAAGATGCCATATCGGTAGGCTATAGGAGCATAGATACGGCTGCTATGTACTACAACGAGAAAGGTGTGGGGGATGCAGTTCGGGCATGTGGCGTTCCTCGTGAAGAACTGTTCATCACGACAAAGATATGCGATTCCTGCTATACGAAGGAGGAAACCTTGCGTACAGCCCGCCATTCCATGAAGCAGTTGGGGCTTGACTATGTGGACTTGATGCTGATTCACTGGCCTGTCGGAAATCCTACCGTCATGTGGCACACGCTCGAAGAACTCTATGAACAAGGTATGTTTAAAGCCATTGGCGTATCAAACTTCTATCCAAACACCTTTCCGAAGATTGTGGATGATGCAAAGGTGATGCCTGTCGTGAACCAGTGCGAGACCCATGTTCTCTATCAGCAACGGAAGATGCTGGAATACCTGAAGCCTTACAATGTAGCTCTTGAAGCCTGGAGTCCGCTGGCAGAAGGCCAGCATGGTATCTTCAAGAATCCTGTTCTTATGAGAATCGGCGAGAAATACGGTAAGACTTCTGCTCAGGTAGCCTTGAAGTTCCTGATCCAGAATGATATTATCATCATTCCCAAGACTACCCACAAGGAAAGAATGGTTGAGAACATCAAACTCTTTGACTTTACGCTGGCAGATGAGGATCTCCGTGAAATTTGCCTGCTTGATACAGGCCGAAATGTGACGGGCTGGCCGTCGGATGCACTGAAATACAATCCTGAAAGTGTATGATACAGAATTATAAGATAGTTACCCTATGTGGTAGCACCCGTTTCAAGGATTAGTTCCTGGAAACCCAGAAACGACCGACTTTGGAAGAGGTATGAAAGGTTCTATTGTTAATATATCAGGGAGAGAATGCCATCTGTATAAAAACTCCAATGCTGAATTACGGCTATGTGATAACCGATCAAAAGACTACAAATAGTGTAAATACCATCATTATGCTATTGTGCAGTTGCAGAAGAATGTGTACCTTTGCCGCCAAAATAGCACAAAATAGATTTAACGATATAGAATGGTAAGAATCACTACATACAAGCCATGCTACAAACAGGACTTTATCCGACTGAACAAACAGTGGATAGAATCCTATTTCAGATTGGAGCAGTCAGATCTCGATACCTTTTTGCATATCGATGAGAGCATCATAGGTTGTGGTGGTCAGATATTTCTGGCAGTTGATGAAAAAGAAACTGTGGTTGGTTGCTGTGCCTTAAAGCCGCATCCGGAGTCAGACTGCCACGAGTTGGCAA
>Ga0256405_10011762_pt1 | contig 11049 bp, 10 predicted proteins | sample RumenRJG_02DNA_FD_189096 | JGI IMG/M metagenome (GOLD analysis project Ga0256405, IMG submission 189096) | Bovine rumen microbial communities from Lethbridge, Alberta, Canada - RJG_02 | ecosystem: Host-associated > Mammals > Digestive system > Stomach > Rumen | place: Canada: Alberta...
CTTTCAGTTCAAGGGTACGTGAGGCTGCACGATGGATAGCCTCCTTGGTGTTCACGCCGTCATCGAGATGATGACCAGGATAGATACCAAAGAGATGACTCTGATGGCGATGGTGCGGATCTTCATCCTCCCAATCGTAGAACCACTCCTGCAAGTTTCCTTTATGACCTATCTTATAATGTTGCAGACGAGCAAGAGCCTGATTAGCCTCTGCCACAAAATCCTTATCACGTCCCAATACGACAGCCGCATCGCGTGCATCGGTGAGACATTCACGAATCATGGCAATGTCGGCAAAACCACCATAGCAGGTACGACCATGATAGCCCTCTGGTGTCACAAACGAGTTTTCCGGTGAAGTCGCAGGAGCCGTTATCAGATATTCCTGACCATCCACACCCATATCCTTTGTCGAGATAAGCCACCCCAGACAGAACTCTGCAGCACCCTTCAACACGGGATAATATTCTTGCAAGAAAGCTTGATCCAACGAGAAGGCATAGTGTTCCCAGATATGGGTCGAGAGCCAGGCACCGCCCATATTCCAGTTAGCCCACATGGGATCGCCGGTATGCAAGCCTACAGGACAGGTCATAGCCCAAATATCTGTGTTATGAGCCAGACACCATCCCTTGTTCACACCATAGTACGCCTTAGCTGTGAGTTCACCCGAGCCCTGAAGTTCCTTCATAAAGGTGAAGAGCGACTGGTGCATCTCAGGCAGGGCTGCCGTCTCTGCTGCCCAGTAGTTCTCCTCCACATTGATATTACTGGTATAGTTGCACGACCAAGGCGGAAGTATCGATTCATTCCACAGCCCCTGAAGGTTTGCAGGCACGTTGGGTGTACGCGAGCAACTGATTAGCAGGTAGCGCCCATACTGGAAATAGAGGGTCTCTAACTCTGGGTTAAAGCGGCTCTCATCAACATATTCGCGCAACTGCACATCGGTGGGACGTTCATCCTTGGAGGTAGAGCCCAGGGTGAGTTTCACACGATCGTAGATGCTTTGATAGTCCTTCACATGGCGATACCACAGTTTGGGATAATCCACAGAGGAGATGTGCTTCAATCGCGTATCGGCCAGCTGCTTATAGGGCTTCCCCTGCTTCACCGGGTCTTTATCATAGCCATTAAACGACGTAGCATCAACGATATAGAGTGTCACGTCTTGAGCACCATCGACCACAATGTCATCACCCTCTACATGGGTATTGGCAGCACTCACCAATACCTTGGTACGGAAATGGATGCCTCGATCTGGAGCATAGGCAAACTTCTCCTTAGCATCGTAGTAACTGGGTAGCGAAGTATAACCCGCATAGCCATCAGCAACGAGAGTGTTTTCGCCCTCCGTGCTGCGGGTATGTCGCAGCTGACAAGAAAGGGAAAAACGGGCATGAATACCGCGAGGATTGTCTGTAGTGATATGCACAACGAGACCTGAATCGGGGTTCGAAACAAAATAATCGGTAGAATACAGATACTTGCCACGATAATAAAGTGTGCTTGCTGTAGCATTGCTCAGGTCAAGCCAGCGACGATAACCTGACACCGTCTCAAGGGTATCAAGATAAGCTATGGAGAGCTGACCCAACGGCTGATAGTTCTGTGAGAAATGCCCTTGCACATCACGCTGCAAGCGATCGGCCTCTTTGTAGTCACCCTTGCGCAAAGCCTCCCTGATAGCAGGGATTGTCTTGTAGGCATCAGGCGAGTAGATGTTCATATTACAAGGTTCACCTGTCCACAACGTGATATCATTGAGCGAGATCCGGTCGGTCTTCGTTCCGCCATAGACAATACCACCCATCGTTCCATTGCCTATCACCAGAGCTTCTTCAAAGTATTCTGCCGGTCTGTCATAATGCAACGTCAGCGACGAATCTTCTGCCCTACCCGACAAAGGCAGAGACAACAACATCGAGATTAAAGAAAGATAAAAGGGAAAGGCAAACCTATGCATACGCAACATCATTTTTTTTATTTCAGGACACAAAGATACGCATTTTTTTCAGAATAACGAGAAAAGTAAGAAAATATTCGTACCTTTGCGACCTGGAAGAGAATAAAATCAAATGGAACAGCCCACCTTATTATATTATAATATACACCACGATGTCATAGCCTTTAGCACTACACGCCAAGGAGGAGTCAGCACCGGCAACTATGCCTCGTTCAACATCAACCGCTATTGCGGCGACTCAGAAGAAGCCATCAAGGGAAACCGCCGACTATTGTGCGACTTGCTTCAGATTGATGACGAGCATCTCATCATGCCGCATCAGGTACACCTTACCAAGACAGTTGTCATTGACGAATCATTCTTCAACCGTTCCGAAGAAGAACGAAAAGAAACGCTTGAAGGAGTCGATGCCATCATGACCAAGCTGCCCGATGTCTGTATTGGTGTCAGCACAGCCGACTGTATTCCAGTCCTCATTTACGATAGTCATCGAAAGGTTGCTGCAGCCATCCATGCAGGATGGCGAGGCACCGTCAAGCGTATTGTCCAGCAAACCATTGCCGACATGAAGGCCATCTACGGTTCGGAGTCTAAGAACATGAAGGCGCAGATAGGTCCAGGTATCAGTCTCGACAGTTTCGAGGTGGGCGACGAGGTATACGAGGCATTCGCAGCTGCGGGTTTTGACATGAGCCTTATCAGCCAGCGCAAAGAGAAATGGCACATCGACCTACCCGAATGCAACCGACTTCAACTCATCCAGGCTGGCATACCGTCCGAAAACATTGACACTGCTAACATCTGCACCATGAAACAGTCGGACACGTTCTTCTCTGCCCGCCGTTTGGGCATTCAGTCGGGAAGGATTTTTACTGGCATCAACATCATTGCCAAGATGATCATCCTCCTGATGACCATGTTCACCGTGGCTTGCAGCGGGTGTGGCAATGCCAGCAGTAATCCAGGACTAACTCCTGAAGAGCTAAGGGTTCAGGCCAGCCAACGCATTGACAGCACCTTGATCCAAGAATTCGACTCCCTATCAGGCAAAGTCATGTACGACGGTCTTTCAGCAGAGGCGTGGATCATGGCAGAAGACTCCAGCGGACTTCTTATCAGTGCAAAGAACATCCACCAACGTATGCCCCCCGCCAGCCTCACCAAGATGATGACCTGTATGCTGGCTTTGGAACAAGGGAATATGAGTGATACCATAGTCATCACCCCCGACGTATTTATCCAAAAAGACTCCCGTGTACGTTTAGGCGACAGCTACCTTCTGGGACATCTCATCCAAGAGATGATGCTTCAAAGCGACAATGATGCAGCAAATGCTATTGCCAAACATATTGGTGGAGACATACCTGCTTTTTGTCGGATGATGAACGACAAAGCCGCTTATCTCGGCATGGACAGTACACACTTTGCCAATCCCAACGGCACCACCAACGACAGCACCTACAGCACCGCTCGCGACCTGCTTGTCCTGGCCCGCTACTGTATGCGCGACTCCATATTTGCAGAAATCGTGTCCACCCCGTTCATCGACATTCCCCTACTCGACGGTCGCCATCTGCCATGCGACAACACCAACCTCCTTTTAAGGGACTACGACGGTTGCATAGGTATCAAAACTGGCTACACCCGCCGTGCCGGTGGATGTTTGGCATCGGCTGCCACTCGCAAAGGAAAAACACTTATCCTTATCCTGCTTAACAGCAAGACCAAAGGCACTCGCTTCAAAGAATCCTCCGAATTACTGGACTATGGATTCCTGACATTACAATCTTAGTAACTTGACCTCGAGTCGCTGTAAGTGGGAAGAGATGCGTTGTCCAAACCAGTCCTTCTTTGTTTTCATTGGCAAGGATCACTGCTGAGAACAAAAAAAGGCGAGGTGATATTCCACTTCACGAAGAAACGCATTGAGGCACACATCTGTATCTGCTTCATTGCATACAAAGTCTACAAGGAACTGCAACGCATCATTGCATTGCATGGCGGTATCAATCTCAGCGTAGACAAGGTGATTGACATTGCCAAGACCATACCAACCATAAAGCTGACTCTGCCATATGGCGATACCGAGAGAATAAAGACGTTATTCCTTACAGAAAAGCACCAGCAAATTAAGCCACTCTTCGACATCAAGGCCATCCTCGACAAGAAGAATAATTAAACTAACAGGCGCACATGCGAACAGGGTGACGCATCGCCGAAGTCAGGAGCTGTTGGTTATTCAACAACCATCTTTTTGCTTGAACCGTCTGAATAGATAATGAGGTTAATACCTTTCTTTGGTGAGGATAATCTAGTGCCATCAACATCATAAATGGCTACCTCACTTTTATCCTCTTTTGATGAAGTAAAAGTCCTTATGTAGTTTACTTCATTCGTTTCCCTAACGTATTCGAAAACAAAGTGGTGATACACGTCTGCCTCGACCTCCTTACTGTCGATATTATACTCTGTTCCACTATGCAATTCCCAATCTTCGCAGACATCTTTCTTATATATTTTGTTAGCTCCGATAACTATATACGATTTGTCCTCGATGTTGACAAATTGTGGATGAGCATAATCCACATAATATGGTAAGACAATCGTTTGAACAAGTGTTCCATCCCAATTTATAAACTCAAAATCTGTAACTAAGGTCTGGTACATATTGTATGTGCTACTTATCTCTCCAGCAATGCCTTTAAGATTATCATTGAATCTACTTACCGAGTGTTTAGTTATGAATGTCTTATTGGTTTGTTTAATATAGTACAATAGACTTTCATCCCCTTGGTAGAATTCAGTGAAGTTAACTACAGAAAAACCATATCTCTTCTTTTGGGTATAAGAAGAATCTCTATCTTCCCATGACTTTAATTGATATTTCTGTAATTCAGAATTGTACTCATAACTACGTGAAGCAGATTTAGATGTCAGCCCCTGATAGTTTACCTGGTGGGCATCGTGGGTTTCTTGCAGATTCCAGACCTTATCGTATTTTCTAATGATACCATCAGTATAATCCAATCCATAGATAGAGGAATTAATGACATAGAATTGCATCGAATTGTTAGGTTTCAATGTCGTAAACACTTCATCAATCGTTGATTGAGCGTTAACTTTAGCTATGGCTAAACATACCAAGAACAGTAAACAAGTCTTTTTCATATTTCAGTTTGATTTTAATATTATCAATTCCCCATCATGCACTCTGAGAACATTCCATTCAACACCAAAAAGCTCTACGAACTTATCAGGGTTTTCTGTATGAATCGGAATGATGGCCTTCGGATTGAGCAATTTAAAGAATTGTCTCATCCCCTTCATATCACAATGCCCGCTGGTATGCAGATATTCAAAGTCGGCACCCAGTGCCTCTGCCAGAGTAGGATTATAGGCTATACACTCTTTGTCAACATAGCCTTTCCACATAGACAGATACTTCATCTTTTCTCCAGGCATCTGAGCAATCAGCTTGTTGTATCTCTCATTGGTACGAGCCAACAGCACGTAGCCTTTCAGCTCAAGGAACGCTCTGAACTCATCATTCATTCTGAACTGCCCATTTTCATATTGAAGAGCTACTGGCTCATACTTGCCGTATCTATAGAGCGGTGACTTTCCCCAGATCGGGTCGCGCTTGGTGACAACATCCATAACCTGCTTTTGGTACGAGTCCACATAAAATGGACGACCTGCCCTCAGTGCTGCATGATAGAGTGCAAAGATTCGGTCGATATTGGTTGTTGAGACATATACGATATTGCCTTTGTAGGCTTTGAACTGCAATTCAAATTCCTTTTGTAATTCATGCTCAGACTTACTGGTAACATCAGGTCGCATCACATTCGTTGCCTCACAAACTACGATGTCAACATGCCCCACGTAAGTTTTGATGACCTTTGGCAGGTTTCCACTCCTGAAGCCATGAGTACGGAAGTCGCCTGTGTGGAAAGCACTCTCCCCACCTGCTTCGATTTTGAAAGCATAGGCATCAAAGGCAGAGTGGTCGATGATAATAGGAGTGATGTTGAACGCCCCGAATACAAAAGGTACTCCAGGATTGAAAGTCCTTGCCTTTTCAAGTTTCGCAATGACCTCCTTCTGCAAATTGTCTACAGACATCAGATGATGAGACAGCACCTGTTGGATGTCACGTCCAATCTTGCCGATATACATAGGAACCGTATCGGGTATCTCCGTAACACATCCTATATGATCTCCATGATAGTGCGTGATGAGCAGGGCACTCTTGGAGAGGTCGCCCCTTGTCAGGCCCTCGATATCCAACGGTTCTGTATGCTTGGCGCCTGGCAGTTGTTCGCCATAATCGACAAACAACCGCCAGCCCTCGTACTCATATTCTGTGACACAGCCTCCAATTTGGTCTGTGCCACGATGGATGGTAATTCTCATTTATTCTTCCGTTATTTCTTCACCAACTGCAACTTTGATCGACTGACGAATCCACCAGACGGCGTATGACAAGAATTTGAAGCCGTTCGATGGGGCGTACTTGTGAGCAGCCTTTATCAGTCCCTCTTTCCCAGCTTTCAGCAGATCCTCTTCGCTCACACCTTTGTCCAGATACTTCTTTGCGATAGCAGTCACCACCCGGATGTTGACCTTACCCAGCATCTCCTCAGCCTCCTTGTCGCCCTGCTTCACGTGCTCAATCAGGTTCAGTTCCTCACTCAGCGAAAGATTGTTCTCATTTAGCAATTCGTTCATGTCTTCTGTCATATTGTTCTTGTTCATAATTGTTAGTTTTAGATTTTTCTCTACTATTATTTTACGAATTAAGAACTACGGATTTGGGGAAAATGTCGATAGGGTGTGCAAAAACTTTGCATTGGTTGGCGATTTCTTTATTTACCTTCATGATACAAACTCTAAACTATAAGGTGTATAAATATAGCTGTCATAATTATAATCTATAGGAATATCGACATATCTACTGTTATTCAAGACATCGAAAACAGCTTTATTTTTTATCAACGGGTGATAGGTGTCTGCTAGCATTCTTGCATGTATCCTTTTCATGTCATGGATCTGCCCATACAGATCTTTCTCATATTCTAATACTGCCACAGGTTTGTCAATACGCCCCAAAATGATGTCTCTAATAATGTTTACATAGAAAAACAACTCGGAAATGATACCTACCATATTGTTTTTATATTTTAATTCGATAATGGTAAGCTCATTGTCGTGCATTCCCCATAAATCAATTGCAGCCTTTGTTCCTGCAAAGAAAGAAGCGTTATCCTTTTTTATTCCTACAGGTAGCTGATGATAAATATTATCAACACCATATTTCTCCCGCATCTTTTGGGGAAAATCCTGTTCATGAACCATATCGTATTCAACGGCATTTTCTCCAACTCCGCCACCATGTTTGAATTTCTTCTCAGGTAATGTGGTTCCGCAATTGTTTTGAAGACCTTTCAAGTCATGTATAAAGGAGTCTATGCCTGCTTTGTTAGTCTCATTTATAGTAAACCACTCATACGCATCAAGCATTTTGATAACACGGTAGCAAAATCGCCTATAGTGAAGATTAGTTTCTCCGTTTGATGGTACATCCCACTTTAATTCTACCTTATTTACCGTGTTTGGCAACCATGCTTTCAAACATATCGCCCATCCCTCAAATGCAGCATTGTCTGACTGCATATTATGGTCTGTTGCATTTACTTTTACTTTTTTACCCTCACGAATACCTTCTTGCTCTTGTATGTATAGACATAATGTATTTGTATCCTCTTCTATTGTAAAAGAGACATATTTGGGCAATGCAATTGGACGCGTCCTACCTGAAGGCGCTTTGGGTACTAATTGTCTTAAAGGATGAAGAATTGCATTGTTTTCATACTCAATCTGTGTCTCTGATTTCTTGTATTGTTCTATACTTGTTTTTTCTGCCATAGTTAATCGCTTTTTTATTTTTAAAGTTCTTTGTTCTATTTTTGTCGTTTGCGATGGTAGGTCTATCGCCTCAAACTCATGCTTATAACACCAAAGGAGTCCGTCTTGACCATGTTGAATAGAAAGTTGTTTGCCTTGTTTGGCTGCATAAACACGTAGGACGGTAGCCTCAAGTTCTGAGATAAAAACTGCATACTCATCACTAATCCATTCACCGTTATCATTGCGAATCAAGTACCAGTTCTTGTCTTGTGTGGTTTTCATATAACATGGATATATTGGGGTGAATCTATAATGATTGGTTCCGAATCTTCTGTATCATCAGAAGTGGGGACTGCTAATCTGACAGAACCATTATTCATATTGTCATCAATCAGAAGCGTCAAAGGATAGATGCCGCTTTCTTCTTCCATGACAGGATAACCGTTCTCGTCATATTTGGTCATAAAAGCAGAATCAATGCCATATACATAAATCCGTTCGCTATGCATATCCATTTCATGATTAATCCTCGGGTCTTCTCCAGCATCAAAAGAACACCCTTGGGTCAATTCCATTCCGTATAACAAAAATGGAGCTGCGTCACAAGATTTAGCCAACATGGTCATAGTACGTGAATTGGCATAGAGATTGGTAGCATATTCCGTTGTGTGTAAGTAGTGGAAAGCCCATTCAAAGTCTTTTATAACTTCACGTAAAGTCCTTCCATCACTCAATCTCCGGCCTTGATTGTCAAAATCAGTCGGATTATAAAAAAAAGTCTCGCTTAATTCTTTTTCCATAATACTTACTATTATAACGGGCTAAACACCCTTCCAACCTCTTCTTCATCTCGTTTCTCAGCTCCTGCGGCTCCAGCACCTCGATGTTCTCTCCCATAGCCAGAAGCTCTGTGGTAAGATCTGGCGTGAGGCATACTTTGTATTGAAACTCGCTGAACTGTTCATGTTTGGTGAGCACTTCCTCCTGAGAGCGATGCAGAGGCAGCGAACGGAGATACTCTACCTGTTTGCCATATGCACGAATGCGGATCTTCTGAGGAGTTAAGTCCTCATTCACATAAACACCAATGGAATTTGCAAAGTATCTCTCGGCATTGAAATCCTTTGGAACCATAAATGATGAATCTGTTTGACGAAGGTCGATAATCCTATCCAACGACAGAAGACGGATAGCATCCTGCTCCTGCAGTCTTCCCACAACATACCATCGCTGGCGATAGACCTTCATGGCGTATGGCTCCATGTGGTAGGTTTCCAGATGACTTCCGTAGGCCTGATAGTCCAACTCCAGCACCTTGTTTTTCTTCATAGCATCAATGATTGGTTGCTGATATTCTATACCGCCAGGAATATTCTCAAAGAGAATGCGCTCTTTCATGTTATGGCCTGCAATCATCAAGTTCGACACTGTAAACGAGTTCAATAGCCATTGGCGCGTCTTGTCATTCTGTATAATCTGAGGATTCTTAATGTAATAACGATAGCCGTCAGATGGAGCGGTACAGCTTATCTCGATGCCAAACAATTCCTCTACCGCCTTGCGGTGCTGGTGGAATGTGCGTAATGGCATCGGTTTTCCGTCGCCCAATCCACTCTCTTGCCACAGAGTGCTGATCTCCTCGAAGGTCAGCTTACCCCTCTGCATGAGAGTATTCACTAACCAAATGTAGCGATTAAAGGTTTTACTCACCATGTCAATAGTTATTTATAGTTTCAAGCGCAAATATAATAAAAAGGATTCTTAAAATGGGGTTTTCTATTGCCATTCCATGTATTTTTTAAACTTTTTTAGCCAGGTATGCAGCGATTTTGCACACACTTCTTGGAGTTTGACCTAAAACTATCAATTCCATTTCGTATAAAGTTCTATAAGAAAACAGTCAAACAATTTAAATTTGTATGAAAAAGAAGAATCAGAAACGGAATGATGCACTGAAATTGAGAAGTGCAATCGAAACTCTCTGTTTCCAGACCAGCTGGGGTCTGAAGAAACTTGGAGGCGAAGATGGTGAGAAGTATGGTGAACTGGCAAAGGTTGAGGTTGACTATATCACTGAGTTGGGATTGGTGCAGGACATCCTTTCCATCAAGGAACTAGTCGATGGCATCAGGAATGAGTTTCAAGTGGAACCCTGCGTAGAACTGGGCGACTTCTGCAACAGCCTGATCACCATAGCCCTTGGCATTGGGAGGGTCGAAAACCTTCACAATATGAGGCTACCCAACGACTGGGAAGAACTGATGCAGAAGAAGCTCCTGAAGATCTACTACCCTGATGAGGTACGAAACAATATCTTTGAGTGGGCCAAATCCAGCGGTTACAATACCTCCACCTATCTTGGCCAGCCCATCGTGAAGTTCAATAAGCTATTCATTAGATTGGAAAGAGACGTATGAAACGTATGAAAGAAGCCGACGTGAAGGCGTTGTTTGCTTTTGTTGCCAACGAGACAGAATACGACCTTCTGCAGATTCAGCCCAAGGATTTTGACGAACTGACGGTATGCTTAGCTCTCACCCTCGACGGTGGCCAGCACACTTGGGATGTTTTGATTATATCAGCCAGAAAAAAATCTCAAAATATAGGTTAAGCCTTCATACTAAAGGTTATCTTATTAATTATCAGTCTATTATCATATGAAGGCTGGCCTTTTGAGCCTTCATGCTGCCTTCATAAGGCCTTCATACTCTGCCATAAGCTATCTCCGCGTCACTTGACATTCATAACTATGCCATTTACGATAAAAAGTAAGCCACTTTTGATGTAAAAGTAAGCCACTTTTGATGTAAAAGTAAGCCACTTTTGATGCAAAAGTAAGCCACTTTTGAAGCGTAAACGGCCTGTTTTTATCACACAATTCTATATGAAGGCTGCATGAAGGCTTAAAAGGCCAGCCTTCATGCCCTAAACACCTTACAGACAATCGGTTACAAAAATTATGAAGGCTTGAGCCATTTTTCAACAAAGTCGAAGCAGGACTTTTCAAAGTGAGAAGGATTCTGAGAAAATGAAAACAGCTCGGGAGAATAAAGAAGAACGGCATACAAAAAAAAGCCCTGACTCATTGCTGAATCAGGGCTCTCAAGTAAAGATGGCGGCCTCCTACTCTCCCGCATTGCATTGCAGTACCATCGGCGCAGGCGGGCTTAACT
>Ga0256405_10011763_pt1 | contig 11048 bp, 4 predicted proteins | sample RumenRJG_02DNA_FD_189096 | JGI IMG/M metagenome (GOLD analysis project Ga0256405, IMG submission 189096) | Bovine rumen microbial communities from Lethbridge, Alberta, Canada - RJG_02 | ecosystem: Host-associated > Mammals > Digestive system > Stomach > Rumen | place: Canada: Alberta | collected...
CGGTCTGCCCGTCGATGTATTTGCCTCGGTCGGAATCGGATGGACATTTTAGAGCTGCACGCCTAAGGCCCCGATGAGGGATTTTCAAAGGTAAATGAAACCTCATCAGCAGAAGAAAAAAGTCAGCCCCTGCAAAAGGCATAAAATTTGTGCTATACTGAACTATGGACTACAATTACATATTTCGGTCGGCAAAAATTAAAAGTGATGCTCTTGAAGCAGCAGGATTTGCTGCAACAGACGGTGCAACATACACAATGAGCCCGCCAGTTTCCGGCGGCGCTTTTAGAGCGGACATCACTTTATCGCTCGCAGATCAGACTCTTGCTGTTCATCTTTTTGATGCTGCAACCGGCGAAAAATACGTTCTCTTTGACATGCCTTCCGCACACGGCGCTTTTGTCGCTTCCCTGCGCAATGAAGTTCAGAAGATTGTTGATGAAATCCGTACAAAATGTTTCGAATCAAAAGATTTGAAGGATGATTATATCGCGTGGATAAAAACTCAGTTTGGAGCTGTGCCTGATTTTCCCTGGCCTGACACTCCCGATTACTGCGTGTTCCGCTGTCCTAACGATAAATGGTTTGCCCTTGTGATGAAAATTAAATACCGCCAGCTTGGCCTCACAGGAGACGAAGAACTCCAGGTAGTAAACCTGAAAGCCGACCAGGCCGAAATCCCGAACATCGTAGACCATACATCAATCTTTCCCGCCTGGCACATGAACAAAAAGCATTGGATTACCGTCCTGCTCACTGCGGTCACTGATTTTGAAAAACTGTGCGGGTTCACTCAGAAAAGCTACGAACTGGTTGCAAAGACAAAGAAATAAGGAAACCTCGAAAACCCCGCTTTCGTGGATTTTTCGAGGTTCCCATAATCACATTTCCGCAGCGTAACCGCGTATACACACCGTCGCAGTTACGCTGCAACGCTTTTATGCCGTAACCTTTCTGAACGCGGCGAGTACCGCCGCTTCGTGCGCTGCGCCCGCCGCTTCCTCCGCGTAGATTTCAGTCACCACGCGCAGATAGTCATTCGGAATAATCTTTTTGAACAGCGTACGGTAACGCTCCCAGTCCGCAAGAATAGTCTGCGCCTTTTTGGAACCAGTCTCGGCGGCGTGCCGCTCAAGCAGCGCGCGCAGGTTCTGCTCATCGGTCATGCCGCGCAATGTGGTGGTTTCATCAGTAAGGTCGTAGCTTTTTACAAGCCCGTGGTTCAGCCGTTTGTACAGGTTGTGCTTTTCGTCAAGCACATACGCAATGCCGCCGCTCATTCCCGCCGCAAAGTTGCGCCCGGTCACACCAAGAATCACCGCCGTACCGCCTGTCATATACTCAAGTCCGTGGTCGCCGCAGCCTTCCACAACCGCAGTCGCGCCGGAATTTCGTACGCAGAAGCGCTCGCCCGCCACACCGTTGATAAACGCGCTGCCGCTCGTTGCACCGAACAGCGCTACGTTGCCGATGATGATGTTCTTGTCGGCCGCGCCTGCAAACTCCGCCGGTTTTCTTACAATGAGCGTTCCGCCGCTCAGACCTTTGCCGAAGTAGTCGTTCGCCTCTCCTTCAAGCCGCAGTGTCAGTCCCTTGGGGATGAACGCACCGAAGCTCTGCCCCGCACCGCCTTGTACGCTCACGCAGTATGTGCCGTCGGCCAGCGTGCTGCCGAACCGTTTCTGGATTTCACTGCCTAAAATCGTACCGAACGCGCGGTCCGTAGAACGGATGGCAACCGGACCTGCAAACGCCTGCTGTCCCTGCCGTACTCCGGCTTTTTCAAAGCCCGGCAGCAGCGTCCGTATGTCAGCCGTCTTTTCAAGGCCGAAATCAAACGTGCTGCGGTTCTCCTTCCAGCTGCTGCCGCCCGCCCGGGCAAGCACACGGCTCAGATCAAGCAGGCCGGCCCGCTTGAATCCCTGCGTATCCTTCAGCTTGAGCAGATCGCTTCTGCCGCACATTTCATCCACCGAGCGTACGCCGAGCCGTGCCATATACTCGCGCAGCTCTTCCGCAATGAATTTCATAAAGTTTTCCACATACTCCGGCTTTCCGGGAAAACGCGAGCGGAGCTTTTCGTTCTGGGTTGCTACACCGAACGGGCAGGTGTCCAGATTGCACACGCGCATCATCGCACAGCCCATGGCAATCAGCGGCGCGGTGGCAAAACCGAATTCCTCAGCGCCGAGCAGACACGCAATCGCCACGTCGCGTCCGCTCATAAGCTTGCCGTCTGTCTCGATGATCACGCGGCCGCGCAGGCCGTTCTGTATCAATGTCTGGTGCGCCTCGCTCAGTCCCAGCTCCCACGGCAGGCCGGCATGATGGATTGAAGAGATCGGAGCGGCGCCGGTACCGCCGTCATGTCCGCTGATCAGGATAACCTGCGCACCGGCTTTTGCCACGCCGGCTGCAACCGTTCCGACGCCGGCTTCGCTCACAAGCTTTACGCTGATACGCGCGGCACGGTTCGCATTCTTTAAGTCATAGATAAGCTGCGCCAGATCTTCTATAGAATAGATATCGTGGTGCGGCGGCGGAGAGATCAATGCTACGCCGGGAGTTGCCAGACGCGTTTCGGCAATCCACGGATACACCTTTTTTCCCGGAAGATGGCCGCCTTCACCGGGCTTTGCGCCCTGCGCCATTTTTATCTGGATTTCCTGCGCGCTCAGCAGATACTCTTCGGTTACGCCGAACCTGCCGCTTGCCACCTGCTTGATCGCGCTGTTATATATGGTTCCAAGCCGTCCGGGCTTTTCGCCGCCTTCGCCGCTGTTGCTTTTTCCGTGCAGATGGTTCATTGCAACCGCCATACATTCGTGCGCTTCCTCAGAAATAGAGCCGTAGCTCATCGCGCCGGTCTTGAAACGCCGCACAATCGAGTCAATGCTTTCCACCTCGTCAATCGGTATGCCGCCGTCAGCAGGAAAATCAAAGTCAAGCATGGCGCGCAGCATATGCGGCCGCGTGGTGTCGTCCACAAGCGCGGTATATTCCTTAAAGCGGTAGTAGTCGCCGGTTTTTACCGCTTCCTGCAGCGCCTTTATTACCTCGGGATTGCACAGATGATCTTCTGCATGCGGCGAGCGGCGGAATTTATGGAAGCCGGAATACTCAAGCTGGAGCCGCGCACTTGCCGTGTCGGCGGCAGTACCGTCCGCCGTGCCGGCAGCAGCTTCTGCATCGTTCCATGCCTGCTCGTGATGGTAGCGGACGTCTTCCTCAATTTCTTTAAGCGTAATGCCGCCCACCCGGCTTATGGTATTGGTAAAGTATTTTTCGATGACGTCCTCAGAAATGCCGAGCGCTTCGAATATCTGCGCGGACTGATATGACTGTACCGCGCTGATACCCATTTTTGCCGCGATTTTTACAATACCGTCCAGAACCGCCCGGTTATAATCTTCGATGGCGGTATGATAGTCTTTGTCCAGAATCTTACGGTCAATAAGCTCAGCGATCGCTTCGTGCGCAAGGTACGGATTCACCGCCCGCGCTCCGTAGCTCAGACACATTGCCGCCTGATGAACGTCACGGACTTCAGCGCTTTCCAATATAATAGAAAGCTTTGTGCGCTTTTTGGTACGGATCAGATACTGCTCCGTCGCACTCACCGCAAGCAGTGACGGAATCGCCGCATGCGTTTTGTCCACACCTCGGTCGCTCAGTATGATAATGTTGCAGCCTTCGTCATACGCCGCGTCAATCCGCGCAAAAAGCTGGTCAAGGGCGGACTCCAGTGCTATGCTGTCAGCATCCATCAAAAGCGAAACCTTTTTTGCGCGTAAGCCCGGCTGATTCAGCGCCGCAATCTTTATCAGGTCAACGCCGGTCAGAATCGGATTGTTGATTTCAAGCACACGGCAGTTTGATCCCTTTGTATGGAGCAGATCGCCGTCAGTACCGACATACACGGTGGTGTCGGTGACAATCTTTTCCCGCAGGCTGTCAATCGGCGGATTGGTGACCTGCGCAAAAAGCTGCTTAAAGTAGCTGTACAGCGGCGGATGCTTGTCTGACATACACGCAAGCGGCGTATCTATACCCATGGCACCGGTCGGCTCAACGCCGTTCTTTGCCATCGGAAGGATCATCTCATTCAAATCTTCCAGATTCCAGCCGAACGCACGGTACAGGCGGTTGCGCTCCTCCTGGGAGGAAACCGGAATCTTTTTGTTCGGAATTGTAAGATCAGCAAGGTGCAGCAGATTCTGGTCAAGCCATTCTCCGTACGGATGTGTTTGAGCAAACGTCTGCTTGATCTCCTCATCGCTGATAAGCCGTTTCTGTACGGTATCAACCAGAAGCATTCTGCCCGGCATCAGGCGCGATTTTTCAACTACATTCTGCTCGGGTACGTCAAGCACGCCGACTTCACTCGACAGGATCAGATGGTTGTCTTTTGTAATAAAATACCGGCTCGGACGCAGACCGTTACGGTCAAGCGTAGCGCCAAGAATGTCGCCGTCGGAAAAAAGGATGGCGGCAGGGCCGTCCCACGGCTCCATCATGGTTGCCCAGTAATGGTAGAAGTCGCGCTTCTGCTCGGTGAGCGTATCATCATGCTTCCACGGCTCAGGAATGCAGAGCATTACGGCAAGCGGCAGCGGCAGTCCGTTCATCACAAAATATTCAAGTGTGTTGTCAAGCATCGCGGAATCGCTTCCGGTCACATCGATCTCACCGCCGCGCGCAAGCATGCGGTCAACGTTTCCGCGTATCGTGTTGATCTCGCCGTTATGTGCGATAAATCGGTTCGGATGCGCACGCTGCCAGCTCGGCTGCGTATTGGTGGAAAACCGTGAGTGCACGATCGCAAGGCTTGATTCGTATGCAGGCGACTGCAGGTCACAGTAGAACGTACGGAGCTCGTGAACCAGGAACATACCTTTGTAGACGATCGTACGTGAAGACAAGGAGCAGACATACGTGCCGGCAGCTTCGGCGGAATCAGCAGGTGCCGCAGCAGGTGCCGCTTTTTCAAACGCAAGCCGCACTTCGTACAGTTTTTTATCAAACGCAAGGCCGCGCCCGCAGTCCGCAGGCCGCGCGATGAATGCCTGCCAGATGGACGGCATGCAGTCACGCGCTTTTTTTCCGAGTACAGCTTCATTCACCGGAACTTTACGCCACCCAAGAAACGTGAGTCCGGCCGCGCCGGTGCAGAATTCAAACCGCGCTTTTTCAGAGTCGCACATGGCTGTGTCGGACGGAAAAAAGAACATGCCGATGCCATAATCACGAGATGCAAGCGTTCCGACACAGTCTTCGGCAGCCTGCGCAAAAAATCCGTGGCTGATCTGAAGCAGAATACCGACACCGTCGCCAGTTTCTCCGCTCGCATCCTTGCCCGCACGGTGCTCCAGCTTTTCTACAATGCTGAGTGCGTCCGTAACGACGCCGTGGCTTTTTTTGCCGTCAATGCTCACAACTGCTCCGATTCCGCAGTTATCATGCTCAAAGCTTGGTTCGTATAAAGTCCGTGTACTCATATCAGTTCCTGTCTAAATGCGTTTTTAACGCGTTTTCTTCTATATATTTAGCATCAGTATGCTTTATCATGCACGCCGGCGATCGCACGTCCGCTCGGTTCGTCCATGTTTTTCCATGCGGCATCCCACTCAAGGGCTTTTGCGGTGCTGCATGCTACACCCGCTTCGTGAGGCACCGCCTTTGCCGCGCTGTCGCTCGGGAAGAATCTGCTGTAGATTTCGCGGTAGTAATATTCTTCCTTTGTTTTGGGCGGATTTACGGGGAACCGCATCTCACGGCGCGAGAATTCGGCATCACTCACCTTTTCCTCGGTCAGTTTTTTGAGAGTATCGATCCAGCTGTAGCCTACGCCGTCGCTGAACTGCTCTTTCTGCCGCCATACGATTTCGGACGGCAGCATATCTTCGAACGCCTTGCGCAGTATCCATTTTTCCACGCGCTGTTTTCCGTCGCCGAGCCGGATGCTCATTTTGTCGTCTGGGTTAAGATTCATCGCAATATCAATAAAGTCCTTGTCCAGGAACGGCACGCGTCCTTCAACGCCCCATGCCATAAGCGATTTGTTTGCACGCAGGCAGTCGTACAGATGCAGCTTGCTCATCTTGCGTACAAGCTCCTCGTGGAATTCGCGCGCGTCCGGCGCCTTGTGGAAATACAGATAGCCGCCGAAAAGCTCATCGCTGCCTTCACCGCTCAATACCATTTTGATTCCCATTGATTTTATAACACGTGCAAGCAGATACATCGGCGTAGAGGCGCGCACGGTGGTGATATCGTAAGTTTCGATATGATAGATAACGTCGGGAAGCGCATCCAACGCCTCCTGAATCGTAAAATGCACCTCGTGATGCACCGTACCAATGTAGTCGGCTGCTTTCTGCGCAGCGATCAGATCGGGAGATCCTTCAAGGCCCACCGCAAAGCTGTGAAGCCGCGGCCACCATGCGCTTTCTTTACTGTCGGTCTCCACGCGTTTTTTGCTGTATTTCTGCGTAACAGCCGCAATGATGGAGGAATCAAGGCCGCCGGAAAGCAGTACGCCGTAGGGCACATCGCTCATAAGCTGTGCTTTTACGGCGGCTTCCAGACCGTTGCGTACGTTTTCGATCACGGAAGGATTAATGACCTCGCCTTTATCATCAGTGGCGCGCGGACTGTTTTTTACGTTATCGTAGGATTCCCAGCCGCGGTGATACCAGCGCACAGGCTCAGACGCCTTTGAATACAGATAGCAGCCGTTCGGGAATTCTTTGATGGTCTGGCACTCACCTTCCAAGGCCTTCAGCTCGCTTGCCACATAGTAGTGTCCTGCCTTGTCCCAGCCCTGATAAAGCGGGATCACACCGATTTCGTCGCGACCGATAAGGTACACATCGTTTTCGCTGTCGTAGAGCGCAAACGCAAAGATACCGGAGAGCGTCTCTATCATCGCGGCAAAATCGCCGCTTTCACGATATTTTTTATAAAGCGGCAGTATCACCTCACAGTCGCTGCCGGTTCTAAAGCGGTAGCTGCCGCTGAACTGTGCGCGCAGCTCTTTGTGGTTGTAGATTTCGCCGTTCACCGCAAGGATGATCTTTTCATCATCGCTCACCAGCGGCTGCTTGCCGGAAAGCGGATCAACGATAGAAAGCCGCTCATGGCTCAGAATGGCATTATCACCCGTATACACACCACTCCAGTCAGGACCGCGGTGCCGGATTTTTTTACTCATCTCCAAAACCTGTGAGCGCAGCGCCTCCTTGAGTCCGGCCTCTATCGGCCTGCTGCCGCTGCTTAAATCAAAACATCCTACAAATCCACACATATCGTACGCCCCCTATGCCTGCTGACTACGCCGGCGCTAAAAAAAAGAGGTCGTAGACAATATTCCCATAAGAAATATTGTCTACGACCTCTTTGCCGTTGCATGTACTTTACTTGCTTCAGCGAAAAATGTCAACAAATGAACCAACAAAAAGATTATATTTTCTATTTTTAATCTTCAGGTTTTACAAGCTTAAAACCGCATTTTTGCTTTCCGGCTGCGTATCTTTAAACCATGCGCAGGGGGGCGTCAGAAGGCTCATCGTCTTTAATTCCAATCAGCAAGGGGCTGTCCTGTTTTTCCAGGGCAGCCCCGGCGGAGCCGCTAATCCTGCAGCGCCTCGTACCCTTCCTCACCGGTTCTGACTTTTATAACGTTCTCAACGTCATACACAAAGATCTTTCCGTCGCCGATGTTGCCGGTATACAGCACTTCCTTGGCGGCGGCAATCACCAGGTCGACCGGAACTTCGCTCACCACGATATCGACCTTGATCTTCGGCAGAAGCGTCAGATCCATGGGAACGCCGCGGTACTTCTGCGTCTGGCCGTGCTGCACGCCGCAGCCGAGCACGTTCGTCACCGTCATGCCGGTTACCTTTATATCGTTCATCGCTGCCTTGAGCTCATCGAACTTGCTCTGCCGCGTGACGATTGACACCATATGGAACTTAGCGTCCGGTCTGGACGTAGCCTTTGCCACAGGTATCGCCTTTTCCACCGGAACCGCTCCGGCAGCAGCGGCTGATTCACCTTCCGTCATAACCTGCGGTGCCATGATGAATCCGGCATAGCTGGAATCAATTCCGTGCTCAAGCTTATCAAGGCCGATCACTTCTTCCTCGCGGCTTGCGCGCAGGCCGTGGAACTTTTTAATCAGCCAGAACGTAATGATCATGCAGACGGCAGTCCACGCCAGAATGCTCACCTCGCCCAGCGCCTGTATGCCAAGATGCCGGAAGCCGCCGCCGTAGAACAAACCGTCCTCTACGTTGAACAGACCGTCCGCCAGCGTACCCCAGATGCCGTTCGCAAGGTGCACGCCCACCGCGCCGACCGGATCATCAACATGAAGCTTGAGGTCAAGGCCTTCCACCACGACCACCACCAGAATACCCGCCACGATGCCGATTATCGATGCACCGGCGGCGTCAACCGTAGCACACGGAGCAGTGATGGCCACAAGGCCTGCCAGTGAAGCGTTGAGTGTCATTGAAACATCAGGCTTGCCGTTCTTAATCCAGGTATACAGCATTGTCGTGACGCATGCCAGCGCCGGGGCAATCGTAGTCGTGGTGAACACGGCCGCAAGACCGCCTACGCCCGTAAGCTGGGTACAGGCGGCACCGTTAAAGCCGTACCAGCCGAACCACAGGATGAACGTGCCCAATGCGCCGAGTGTCAGGGAGTGTCCAGGAATCGCGTGAACCTTCGTTACCCTGCCGTTCTTGTCATAATCATACTTACCGAGGCGCGGTCCCAGAAAAATCGCACCGATCAGAGCGGCGGTGCCGCCAACGGAATGGATTGCTGCGGAGCCTGCAAAATCCACAAAACCGATTGCAGCAAGCCAGCCCTGAGGATTCCATACCCATCCGGCTTCGATCGGATACACGACCGCAGAAATCACGGCTGAATAAATACAGTAGGCACTGAATTTTGTACGCTCCGCCATGGAGCCTGAAACGATTGTAGCGGCGGTGGCGCAGAACACAAGGTTGAATACAAAGCTTGACCAGTCAAGCTCTGCAAACTGCGTGAACAGCTGCATGTTCGGCTTTCCGATACAGCCGAAAAAATAATTCTCGCTCATCATCAGTCCGAAACCGAGCAGCATGAACATAGGCGTACCGATACAGAAATCCATCAGATTTTTCATGATGATGTTTCCCGCGTTCTTTGCCCGCGTAAACCCTGTCTCAACCATCGCAAAGCCGCACTGCATAAAGAACACCAGCGCGGCGCCGATTAAAAACCATACACCCCAAATATCCTGCATAAAAACCCTCCGAAAATAAAAATGGCGACAGTCCGGACGTTGATCATAGATCCGGCACCATCGCCGTGTAAAAAACACCGCCGCCATCGTCTGCCGGCAGCAAATCCTACTGTACGCTGAACAGCAGGTCGCCGTAGCTCGGGAACGGCCACAGCGCTTTAGGCGTAATCACCTCAAGCTCATCGGCTGCAGCACGCAGCTCATTCATGCTTGCAAACACATGCTCGCGGCAGTAGAACGCCGTTTCGGGTGCGCCGCTTATCTGCTTTGCGTCAAGCACGTCCTTTTCAAGCTGTGCCGTCTTTTTATAGATGCATGCAGTAAGCGCGGAAACCTTCTTAAGCATTTCGGTCTCATAGCTTGCATCGCAGTCGGCGCAGACGGCCTTCTTTGCCGCGACCGTACCGGCCAGTTTGTCCGCATATCCGCTTGCCGCAGGCAGGATGAATTTCTTTGACATTTCAAGCATCGTCTCTGCCTCGATCGTAATAATCTTGGCATAGTTTTCATTATGGATTTCGTAGCGGCTCGCAAGCTCCACGTTGCTGTATACGCCGAACTTTTCGAACACCTTCACGTTCTTTTTATCCATGATGTGCTGCAATGCCTCGGGCGTAGACCGCAGGTTCAGCAGACCGCGCTTCTCAGCTTCTTTTACCCAAGAATCATCATAGCCGTTTCCGTTAAAGATGATGCGCTTATGCTCTTTGATCGTTGTAAGGATCAGGTCATGGAGCGAGGCCTTAAAGTCAGACGCATTCTCAAGCACGTCGGCGAACTGGCTCAGTTCCTCGGCAACCACAGTGTTCAGGAACACGTTGGCGCAGGCGATTGATTCGCTTGAGCCGAGCATACGGAACTCGAACTTGTTTCCGGTGAACGCGAACGGCGAAGTGCGGTTGCGGTCGGTGGCATCCTTGTTGAACTCGGGCAGAACGGTCACGCCGATCTGCAGCTTTTCTTTTTCGTGCTTGCCGTAGGGCTTGCCGCTTTCAAGGCAGTCAAGGATTTCGGTAAGCTCGTCGCCAAGGAAAATGGAGATGATGGCGGGAGGTGCCTCGTTCGCACCGAGCCGGTGGTCATTGCCCGCGCTCGCCACGGAAATGCGCAGCAGATCCTGATATTCATCCACAGCCTTAATGATCGCGCACAAAAACAGGAGGAACTGAGCGTTGCTTTCCGGCGTGGCACCGGGGTCAAGGAGGTTCTTTCCGGTGTTCGTGGAGATTGACCAGTTGTTGTGCTTTCCGCTGCCGTTCACGCCGGCAAACGGCTTTTCATGCAGCAGACAGACCATGCCATGGCGCGCGGCAACCTTCCGCATCAGCTCCATAGTAAGCTGGTTATGATCACAGGCGATGTTCGTGGTGCTGAAGATAGGCGCAAGCTCGTGCTGGGCAGGCGCCACTTCATTGTGCTCGGTCTTTGCCAGAATTCCAAGCTTCCAGAGCTCTTTGTTCAGGTCTTTCATAAATGCCTGTACACGCGGTTTGATCATGCCGAAATAGTGATCCTCAAGCTCCTGGCCTTTAGGGGCCTTTGCACCGAAGAGCGTGCGTCCTGTATAAATAAGGTCCTCGCGCTTTTCATAGACGGATTTATCGATAAGGAAATACTCCTGCTCAGGGCCGACCGTTGTCTTTACGCTGGTGACCGCCTCGTTTCCGTCAAACAGTTTAAGAACGCGTACCGCCTGCTTTGATATTGCCTGCATAGAACGCAGCAGCGGCGTCTTTTTATCCAG
>Ga0256405_10011764_pt1 | contig 11047 bp, 15 predicted proteins | sample RumenRJG_02DNA_FD_189096 | JGI IMG/M metagenome (GOLD analysis project Ga0256405, IMG submission 189096) | Bovine rumen microbial communities from Lethbridge, Alberta, Canada - RJG_02 | ecosystem: Host-associated > Mammals > Digestive system > Stomach > Rumen | place: Canada: Alberta...
TGACTCTTCCCATAATTCCCTCTATATGCTAAAAGTTTAGCACATAAACAGAGAAGAATCAAGTACTAAAATCAAATATTATCAATATTTACGCTATTTATGCTAAATTCTTAGTGCAAAACTCAGATTGCAAGTGAGTCCGGACCCTTGCGCATGTCAGTGCCTCCGGGAGTGACATAGTAGGAGTACTGGTCATAGTCAAAGAACATGTGAATCTCTCAGAGCCTGGATCAGAAGCCTGAAAGAGCCTGCTGGCAGGTTTTAAGGTGTTTCGATTATGATGTCTCCGGTTTTGATTCCCTAGGCAGAAAGGGAACTCCAGTTGCTGAAATCATTTTGCATGAGCAGAGAAATCACGATTACTCCCCAGCATCTGAAAGAGCTCACAACTCAGAATCTAACCAAAGAATCTGGATTTTTACTATGGGTTCCCTCTTAAACACATTTGTTCAAATCAGCCTTTTCAGAAACCTTATAATCCGCTTCGCATCATACTGATTGCAATAATCATGGTCTCCATCGACTGTTTGTATATCCTCAATTCTGTTCCAGTCATATTGCTTGATGCCAAGTTCCCTGAAGATATGGTAACAATTGATCTTGTAGACCTTAAAAACCTCCGACACAACAAAAGGAGAAGGATTCCAAATAGCATCAACAGAACTTCCATAGTTTCTTGATGCAGTAATCCAAACATCTACATCACCGCATATATTCACAAAATCCTTGTTCGCAATCTGCTGAAAGTCATCATCACCCGAGGTAGTAATGCAAATCTTTTTTCCAGCCGTATTTGACAGACAACACTTCACGTCTACACTTTTCTTTAGTTTTGATAAATCCAGTTGCTTAGGATCAGACTTTGTAATCGTTGCTCCATCCTTAATCAGCATGTCGATAACAAGCCTCAATGTTGAAGTTTTTCCTGTATTACCAGAACCGTACAAAGATATAACATACATTTACTTCTCTCCCCAAATAAAGGAATTGCTTATGAATCCCTATTAGGAATCATACTATATCGTAAAGACCTTAAACAACTTTTTCCCTCGGATTGACCACACCGTAACCGGTCTTTACCACATCGACTGCATTTCTTTTGAATTCTTCAGTGAGACTGCTAAACACTTGGATTTCACTCTCGAACTAAGTTTACTATCTAGTAGTTTTGCACCGGAGAGCAAAACTGCTCTGAACCGTAAAAAAAACAACACCTAAACGCAATCCGATTTCCTTCAAACTATGGTTGCTTTAAATATCTGTGACCGCTGATTCATTCATGCTTTTCATTCTTTCCCTGATTCGAATCCAACAATGCACTCATCTTCATGTACAACTGTGTTTGTAGTTCCTGATTTTGCTGGCTCATGGAATGCTGATTATATAAACCTTTGGGATAATACGGATTCTGAATTGTCTCCCAATTGATTGTATCCTTATATCCCAAAGACTTGGCCATTACTTCAAGGAGTTTGTACTTCGTATCCTGTATTCTCTTCAATTCATTTTCCTTAGGCTCAGAAACACAAAGCGCAGAATAATGATTTTTCCAAGCATCTCTAACATCCTTATTGTCAGAAAAAACTATATCTATCACATTCAATGCATTGACACTTTCTATATCCCATCCAAAAGCACGTGATTTCATAAGCGTCATGAAAACATACATCTTGTCTTTTCTCTTCTCTGACCTTTTCTGAAGATATTGTCCTGTCAGAACTGCAACAATAGGAGAAAGAATCACTGCTACAATATTCACTATACCCATAACTGACATCATTTTACTTCAACTCCCACTTCTTCTTATCCCTGACACTTATCTCCTCTCCCATCTGCACTTCAATGATCTGAAGACCGATAGAGGAAGCCGAGACAGTGTGCTTGCATCCGATAGGCAAATCTATCATATCACCTGCAGAAACAAGCCGTTCCTCTCCATCTATGACAACACGCCCGGAACCGGAGATCACCGTCCAACCCTCATCACGCCTGTCATGGCTGTGAAAATTCATCCCATGACCCGGATTCAAGGCAACCTTGACCGCGAAACTGTCGATACCGACATCCATGACCCTGTATGAACCGCAAGCCCTACCTCAAACAGTCAGCACCGATCCAGCGCAGTCATATGCGCCACAATAGGCCGATGCCCCAGAGCATGGCAAAGCCCGCCATCAATCCCTCCTGAACAGATCCCTGGTATAAACCTTCTCCACAACATCTCCCAGGATATCCGCATCGAACCTGTTGGCCAGAATCACATCCGACTGCTGCTTGAACTTCACACTGTCGTTCACCACTGTGCATTTGAAGAATTCCGAACCGTCCGCAAGAGTCGGTTCGTAGATGATGATGGGAATACCCTTGTCCTTGATCCTCTTCATGACCCCCTTTATTGCTGACGCACGGAAGTTATCCGAATTGCTTTTCATAGTGAGCCTGTATACACTCACGACACGTGGCCTGCGCTCGATAATCTGCTGTACGATGAAGTCCTTCCTGATATCATTGGACTTTACTACAGCTTCTATCATTATCTGCGCCACGTGTTGTTACAACTATCAAGGACAATTGTGCTATACATGATTCTGTTGGTTATCCTTCGTGTATCGCTTGTTATATCCAGATGTAATGTCTAAATATAAGCAATTATGGATATTATTTGGTTTTTTTGCTGATGTAACAATTAACTGGATGTGGTTTTTCAGACAAAGATTTCCTATATAATCACAAATTTCATCAAATTTACATTTAGAATCATCAAATGGTTCATTTATTCCATCAATCAACAAAAATGGCAAAAGAGGAAAGCCTTGAAACTTTGATTGAATATAATGATGCAGGCAGATAATAGCGATAATTTGCCAACATGATTGTCGAGCCTTTGAGCCAGGAATAAAATACAAACCCTTCTCATTCTCTTTTCCGTTTAGAGATTGTGTAGTAGGATTGTAGACTATTGAAATATCCCTTTTTATATCTTCCAAAACAAAATTGATATCTTTCGGCATTGAAAGGTATTCTTTAGTTATTGTAGCATTCAACGAGTCATCTGATAAAACTCTTTTCTTTTTGTTTAACTCATCAAGCCGTTGTACTACGTGTTTGCGTTGTTCTTCTAGTTTGTCAAATTCCAATGTCGAATCTTTTATGCTATCAAGCGTTCCCAGGTACCCTTCTAGACTATTCAAGGATTTAGAAATATCTAAATAACTCTTTTCACTCAAATCATTTCTTATTATCTCAATTCGGAAATCGAGACTCCTTTTCTCATCCTCAAGATTTGAGATCGTTTTTTTATAATCCTTGGCTGAAAGAATCATCTCTCGTGTGTTTATTTCTTCCAATGACGATTCGATTGATTTAAAGTAATCAGAATACGATTCATTAGTGCCGATTATGGTCTTCAAAAACTCAAGTATCGTTTTTATCCGATTATTTCTCTCTGTAACAAGCGCAGACTGTTTTTCTAGTCTCTGCTCAATTGCAATTTGTGATGACAGCTTTGCACTCGCGGAATACAAGTATGCTAATTCTTTTTCACCATGGATATTAGTTTTTTGTCGAACACCTTTTTTGTATTCACTTAATGTCTTCTTTAGGCATTCTAAATCATAAGAGAATGGAAGGGAGAGATAACGAAACTCTTTCTCTATCCCATTCAACGCAAATTGCCGTTTATTCTCATTATTCCTTAATTCTTTCAGCCTAGATTCAATTTCCGTTAACACATCTCTCTGCCTGTTGATTTCTTCTTGCGTTTCCTTATCAAAGAAAAACAAAGTCTGAGCTATAATTCTTTTATAAAACTGTATTTCATTGGATTCTGGAATAATGTTTTGGGTCTTTCCAAGGGAGTTTTGGTCGATAAAATTATAATATGATACACCTCTGAAAGTTAGTTTTTCTCCAACGATATGATAATAACTCCTATATAGTTCTTCATCAAATTGGGCAAAAGAATTCTGAATTTTGCTTTTATATGAATTCAGATCAACTTGAATGTACTCGTCGGAAGAGTTGTATTTGTAGAAAAGAGAATTATTTCTATCGCGTTTCAAGAAAAGCCAATCCTTATCGCCGATTTCAACAATACATTCAACAGAGCTTATGTTTTTAAGTCCTTGGAGTTCCCACAAGTCTATTGATGAACTACCCAGCATGAATTCGATAGTTTTTGCAAGAAGCGTTTTCCCGACGTTGTTCTCCCCGTAGATGAAAACGAAATCACTATTCAGTTTTATTTCTTCCTGATCATCAAGTTTTATACTTGCGATTCTAAACATTACAGACCACCTCCTCTATAAACGACTTATTTGAGAGGGATTTTATAGCCACTAATGTATTACATATATACTCATTCTCAAAAAAAGATATAGACGGCAAATATCGCATATCACCACAAATACGTATTTTATCACCATTTACTGATATCAATTTCAAATCCTCAAGTAAATGTATTGCCTCATTTATTCTCTTTAGTTCTTCCTCACTAGAGAAAAGGACAGAAAGAAAATTGCCGAAGAAATGATGAACTCTATCAAATCTAGATGTGTTGATTATTTTCCTATCAATATCATGTCTGAGATAGTAGACGATCATTAGCGAAGAAAACTCCACTTTAATCAAAGAATCAAATTCATGATGAAAAATCAATTGAGATACAATAGAAACTGCCTCTGCAAGACAAGTAATGTTATTATCGTACATTTTCTTCATTCCAATCAATAAAGACATCATCATCACAATCATCACTAGACAAATACACGTAGCATCCCTTGTTGTAACTGTCGTTTACGATGATTTCATTTCCGATATGTTTACTGATAACATCGGTAAAATAAGCGAATAAATCCGAGCATGGTTTTGTGTCAGAATAATGATCATAGGCAACCAATTCTGCACTCTTTGCCTTATTCAGACTACCTTTGGAGGCATAGTATTCTTTCAAATCACGGTAATAATACTCTTGAACCAGGGAATCAAGAACTCTCCTCATATTCCCGCCATAAACTTTTTTTAAGAAAACAGCCTCCCTGGACCCCATAATCTTTTCATTATTGGATAAAGAATTCAACTTGCCTCTTTTGAAGTCTGAATAATCACAATTATAATTGGAATCGCTAAACAGAGATGTCGTCTCATTTATTATTGTTGTAAAGACACTATATGTGATTGTTGTTGACTCACGATTACTCTCATTTTCATCTATTCTATCTTTTATTCGATTCAATACTGTTTCAAAGCGTTTCCTGCAGATTGTAAGATTATCTTTCACTTCAGGGCACCTGTTGATACGGTAATAATCAAATGACTCCATCCTCAATTCATCATAATCAAGAACTGTTTTTTTATAGTGCGATAAAACGTATTGGATATCCGTTTGGAAAACGTCCAAGAATGATTGCTTCTTTTCATCGAAGTATTTTTTAATTATCTGATTCATTATAGACTTTCCAGATTTCCGTCGTCCCTTCTTTTCCGCAAGATATGCTTTTGCACGCTCTGCGATTCTAGTCGCAACATCACTAACGCTATGTGGAAATGAAAAGTCTCTTTCAGAAACAATCCAATATGAATCATATTTTTCATCAGAGAGGAGCCAATTCATTATCGCTTTATCAAAAACAACAGAATCAATATCTCCAGTTTTGCATTGAATCAGTTTATTATGATGACGAATAGAATAAAGGCCAAATTCCATTTCAATATCATCAACGCCCTCATAAGTGAATGAATCATCTAGATTATAACAGTTTTCAATTATTTCTTTGACAAATACAAGACGCTGATAGACAAACCCAAAGTCCGATGAGATACCATTATTATTATTTTTGTTGCTCATTATAGTTCTCTCTTACAGAATTACCGTAGCAAGCAAATTCTTGTTAGCTAGTTATATCTAATAGAGTTCTACAGAATCTCTAGTTTCTCATCCCCTTGGAGTGGATAGAATGAATTCAACCAACGCTTTCCCGTTTTCCGACAATTCAAATTCCCTATCAAGAATTACTCTCGCGCGCCGATATAAAATGCTTTCCATATTCAAATGGAATATCTTGTTACTCTCAACTGCCTTAGGTGTTAACAGTTTCATTACTAAACTATTGTCCTCTAGTTCAAAATGACATTCTGGATCATCAAGTATCGGATGAACAATAGAAAAATATGACGCATCTGGATATTTCTGCTTAACTTTAGCCGCTGGAATCGTACAGAAATTATTACTCCTCTTGAATTGAGAATTACAGATCTGACACGAAAGCACTAAATTCTCTGGGGTATAGGTGAACTGAGGAAAGAGTGACTTTGGAAGAAAATGATCTATCTGACCAAAAGATGTTTTTGAATAATCATTTCCGCAATATGAGCAAACACAACCTTGCTTTCCCTCAAGATCATCTTTTATTGCTTTGCTAAGTTTTCTATCACTATTCCATGTTTCTTCCCGATGCATAGACCTTGACTCATCATCATCCTTAATTGAAGAAACAGAATTCACCTTACTTTTTTCTCTAAAAGGATTAAACACCTATTCTTTTCTCTCCTTCTTCAATAATAAGACGCAACGGGTCATTCCAACCTTTAACGAACCGTTTCAAACGGGAGAAAGCTTCTTTTGTTTTTTCATCCGGTTTTCTAGATTCTTTCTTATGGCTCTCAAGATAAGAAACTACTTGTTCAAGATCTTGTTGGAAAAACAAATTATGCGTTGTGGTAACCCCAAAAACCTCGTAAAGAATTCGTTCGGCCGATGTTCCCGAATAGTCATCGTACAATTCCCGAGTAGCATGTTTATAATTATCTATCCTTGATATACTTAATAAAAACGATTTCCCTTTAGGGAGTCCCGTTGCAATAAAGTGAGAGTGAGAGGCAATAATAAACTGACAGTTTTTAAAACCCTTGAACGTCTTCTGCAATAATGGGACATATTTAATTTGCCATGAAGGATGTAAACTCACTTCTGGTTCATCAATTAGTATTAGTGAACCAGGAACAATAAAACTTAGTATATCACAAAAAGATTTGATGACATGTCTCTCTCCTGCACTAAGCCACTCCCACGCGACTATAGCGTTATCTTCTATGCCACCATTACGTCTGAATGCAAGCCTGAACTTATCCGAATCCAGCTTTTTATTATCTGCTGCTTGCCTCAGTCTTAGTTCCTCCATACCATACAGAATAATTGGTTCTCCTTCATAACCAATAGAGTTAAGAATGTTCTGAAACGCAGAAGCTTTTAAATCATTTCTGAAAATCTGAAACAATCGTTTGAGAGTGGTTCCATTAGCATTCTTCTCGAAAATTGCGTTGGTTTGATTCTTATGCCCAAGATAGATGTAATACTCGTCAATGAATTCTTTCTCAAATTCGAATTTATCAGGGAACGATTCAGTAACCGCCAAAACCCTTTTGGGAATCATCTCTTCATCCATCTCATTTTGTACCAGATATTTCTTCCCTTCTTTGACCAAAGAGACAACATGTGATTCAGAAAAAGAAGAATCAGAGAACTCCATTTCATAACAATCGTACTTCAGCTTATTTTGCGTCTTATCATCTTTCCGATGTAAAAATCTTAATGATAAAACCAGCTGATTCAGAAGAAAGCTCTTTCCTGCTCCATTCTCACCTAGTAATAGTGTTATGCATGGTGCCCCATCTTCAGTAGGACTGTTTCTTAGTCTACTTAAATTCACAAAGGGAACGTCAAAGTATGCAGAAGAGTCATTCGTTATTTTGAAACTACATAAGTACCCCATACCTTTCCATCCTCATAGAACCAGGATATCCGCTATCCTCTTACAGGCATACCAATCACACGGTATTACACAAAGAAGATTACCACTCCATAAAGCTAAGATCGATGCCACTAAGTATGGCAAAGCTCGAATAAACAAGAAACTTGCAACAATTCAAAGCGCAAACTTCCTCTTATCCTCTCCCCTTATATCCGCCCCAATCTAGACTTCAACAATCCTTCAACAATCTGCAGCCCGGACTCAGAAGCAAAGACAGTATGCTTGCATACGATTGGCAGGTCTATCACATCACCAGCAGAAACAAGCTTTTCCTCTCCGTCTATGACTACACGCCCAGAACCTGAGATTACAGTCCAAACTTCATCACGTCTGTCATGGCTGTGGTAATTCATCCCATGACCAGGATTCAAGGTAACTTTGACCGTAAGACTGTCAGTTCCGACATCCAAGACTCTGTATGAGCCCCAGCTTTTCTCCGCGAACATAACCTGCTGGTCTATTGCATCTACAAATGGTTTGATATAGGAAGACTGGTCCTTGTCGCTCACCAGGATTCCTTCAGGACTGGCAGAGATAATGAGGTCCTTTCCTCCCATTACCAGAATCGGAACGCCGATTTCGTTAATGATATGGACATTCTCACAGTTCTCGTTCATCCTTGCGTCACCGACGATATTCTCTTCCATAACCTCCGTCAGTGTGTTCCAGGTCCCAAGATCCTTCCACTGCCCCGCAAAACGAAGAACGTAAGCGTAATCTCGTCGGCTAAATACCCGACATGAAAAACATGAGATAATCAGATCATGATTGTCTCAGACACGTTTTCCACGAAGTCTGTAAGGTTCAGTCCTTTCAGGATCCGGCGCAGCAGAGAAAAGCTGTTCTCTGTAGGTCACGGCATCGGAGATGTCACATCTTCCGGGCAGCAATGCCGTCCATGCTTCTTCGTCACCGTCTTTGATGGTGTTGGCGTTCAGAAGCACATGCGTCATGTAGTCCTGGAACCTTATGTCAAGGACCTTGCAGCTTTCCACAAGGGAATAGAAGAAGGCAGAGACGGTTGCACCGGATTCGGTGATGTTGAACAGCCTAACCGTCCATACTTCATCCCGTCTCTCATAACTATGATAGTTCATGCCGTGACCGGGATTCAATGTCACCTTGACCGTCATGCTCCTATCAGAAACATCCAGAACACGATAGGATCCCCAGCTCTTCTCCGCAAACATGACCTGCTGGTCTATGGAATCCACATATGGCTTTATGCACGATTACTGTTCCTTATCGGAAACGAGTATGACCTCAGGGGAAGCAACAATCTACTTACACCCTCCACATATCATCCATTCCCGAAAGCACCACCATCTGTTATCAGAACGAGAATATTGGCTTCAGGCTGTCTGGCAGAAAGCATTATGATTTTAGGGACAATTCAATACTTGAAGAAGGATTCTATTCACTATCAAATCTAGTCAAAAATTCAAAACACCAATCCGGGCGCTGCCCGAACCTACCCTCGCCGGGAGGCAGGAAGCGGAGCAACAAGGCTTCCGCTCCAGAAAACAGGGTATTCCGGGTCGCTACTGTCAAGGGCTGCCCGGATGCTAGGCATCCAGCGTACTGTCCCTTGACATACACTCCCGCTCCGAATCAGACACGCAATATGGTTTCTACTTGAAGAACCGGATCTGCGGCACTGAACGGATCTGGATCTTGATTGAGACCCCCTGTCTGCGAGAGAGGAAACTCTCCCCGCAGGCTTCCATGGATTCCTGTTCCAAACAGTGATACACCTTACATATTTTTGCTCTGCCGACACTTGGACATAGCAAACCCGAAAACCCATCCGGTTCTCGTTCCTCTTACATGGCATTCAGTTTCTTCTGTTCCTGCCGTAGCATGGTAACAGATTCACAGAAATCTGGAGAAATTATAACATCCGGTATTTCATTTTTCTATTCTTGTATTGTCGTATTCCTTAATGTGTAAATTATTTTTTTCTTTGATGAGAATGCATATCCATTTCGATGTTCTCTTATTCTCGATGAGATGTTGTAAAGCTAATAGCGCAACTGCAAATGATAAAAGTCCTCTGCCAAGTTGATATGGAAAAGATTATGGGCTCCCCTGGTAACTTACCAGATGTATGAAAGAGAAGACAATGAACAACCATTGAACAACTTAAATACTTATCCTCTATATTTGGCGTGTTATTGACTTCATCCCCATCCGCTGACATTCAGACATGTTTAGGGAAAACCTTGAGACAGACTTTGTGATAACCATATCGATCAGGCCACTGTGGTAGTCCTCGAGCAGACGCTGAAGATCGGCTCTGTTTTCCATCCGAAGTCCGGATGCATGTTTCTATATTCGTTATGTTATGCTTGTTTCCAGTCATTTATCACTCCCATAGGTCGGTACCATATACATGCCTCTGAAAGCCTTTTTGAAAGCCTTTTTCATCAAGTCATTTTCGATTCTGTTTTGTTATTGTGAACTCTTCCGTTTCGGAATATCATTAAACCATGTCGTTGAAACAGCTAAGATTAGAGAGAGGTCTTACACAGAAGGAAATGGCTCAATTCCTCGAATGCACGCAAGTGACTTACTTCCGTTATGAAAACGGAGAAAGAGAACCTACTATCTCCCAGTTAAAGAAGCTATCTAATTTCTTCGGTGTATCCATTGACCGGCTTCTTGATCACGGACACAAGGAAGACCTAGACCTTTCAAAGTATGAGATTGAACTGGTGAAAGCCGCCCGCCTGGCGGATGAGAGGGCAAGGGTAGACGCCATCACGCTACTGCGCATTAACAAAAGCTTCTGACTTTTCGTGAGTCTACAGTAAAAGCGAAAGTCTATTCCACACAAAGTGCTCTAGGCATCAACTTCCAGGACTCCATGACGTATGTGCTGTTGAACGCCAACACTATCAGTGACGGTGATGAAGAAGCCTGGACAGAGATGCTGCCCGGAAGATGCGACATTTCCGATGCCGTGGCCTACAGAGAACAGCTTTTCTCTGCTGTGCCGGATCCTGAAAGGGCTGAGCCTTACAGACTTCGTGGAAAACGTGTCTGAGACAATCATGATTTGATTATCTCATGTTTATCATGTCGGGTATCTAGCCGACGAGATTACGCTTACGGAACGCCTCTGCACCGAGGCAAGAAGACAGGTGAACTCCTTGAAAGCTCTCTCGTTCATCAGCGCAAAACGCAATGTGATTATGATTGGACCCACGGGAACGGGAAAGACCCATCTGGCAATGGCA
>Ga0256405_10011767_pt1 | contig 11046 bp, 15 predicted proteins | sample RumenRJG_02DNA_FD_189096 | JGI IMG/M metagenome (GOLD analysis project Ga0256405, IMG submission 189096) | Bovine rumen microbial communities from Lethbridge, Alberta, Canada - RJG_02 | ecosystem: Host-associated > Mammals > Digestive system > Stomach > Rumen | place: Canada: Alberta...
AAGACTCTTCGCAGACAGGGCTATGGCTATCCGGATGACGAATACTTCTTCCTGAAGCTATTTGACATGAGCCGACGGGACTATGTCCGGAACCCTAAATCCCACAAGTTTTGTGATTGAGCCGAAATAGACTGGAGAATACGATGAGTCATGATTGATGATACCACTATACTCGCTGCAAAAAACATGGTCGCTGTTACATCATATGCAAATATATAACTTTCAAGCTTCAAAAGTTTTGTGAAATAGCACATAAAAGAGAGACCAGTTAGAGTCATCAAGACACCATACGCAATTATAAAGATACGATTTGCTAACTTCATGGTATATGCTCTCCTTTCTGCTATTTCTAAAACTAACTATTATAGTTTAATGCAATAATGCCCTGGATTCCTCCAGGGCTTCAGGGACACTCCTTCTGGGTGCTTGGGGAAGCTTATTTACAGAATGGAGGATTCCTATGAAAAATAGTAACACAAACACTAAGAAAAAAGCTACAAAATCCAAAAAGAAAAACCGCCTGGCCTCCGGAAGCATCCGGGTCCAGCGCAGGTACAGCGGAGCTGATGGCCTTACTCACACTAAGTCCTTTACCGCCAGAACAAAAGCGGAGGCGGAGGCCCTGGCCAATGACTGGATAGAACACCGGCGGCAGATAGTCGATAAAATAACTATAAGCACTGCCGTACTTAAATATATCCGTATGAAGGAAGCTGTCTTGTCTCCGAATACCGTCAGAGGATATGTCGGATATTACAACAACTACTTTCAGGATGCATTCAGCCAGATGGAGCTCCTTGATGTAACCAACCTGGACATCCAGCTCTGGGTGAGTACGCTGGTGGAGCATGGCCTCAGTCCAAAGACCATTAAAAATGTATTCGGCCTGCTCCGCTCTACACTGGAAATGTTCATGCCGGACTTCCCGGTTAAAGTCACATTGCCGGCTACGGAAGAACCGGACCTCTACTGTCCCAGTGTGAATGATGTCTGCAAAGTCCTTGCCGCCAGTACGCATCCGGAGATGAGAGCTGTTATTCTTCTGGCTGCTGCCGGCACCATGAGACGAGGAGAGATAGCTGCTCTCACCTGGGAGGATGTCAACTTCAAGACTTCTACCGTCCTGATCCGCCATGCAATGGCAAAAGATGAGAACGGTACATGGTCTGTAAAAGCTCCCAAAACAAAGAAAAGCAAACGGTCTGTACCAATGACTGTTGAAGTCATGAATGCACTCCGAGCGCTTCACCGGCGTTCATCAGGTCCTGTGTTCTCTATCTCAGCTGACCAGATGACCACTCAGTTCCGGCTGGCAGTTAAGCGCTCCGGCGTTCATCCTTTCCGCTTCCACGACCTCCGGCATTTCTCAGCATCGCAGCTCCATGCTGCCGGCATCCCCGACAAGTACATTGAAGCGCGAGGCGGATGGAAGCCAGGCTCCACAGTTATGCAGCGTACCTATCAGACTGTTATTGACCTGGAGCAGAAAAAGCAGGATAAAAAAATCCTTGAAGCCTTCTCAGAAATCAGCTAGTTGCACGACCAGTTGCACGCGGAAACAGAAAGCCTATACTTACGGGAGTTTCGGCCATTTTTTGTCTGGTCCGATTCCCGTCAGCAGCTCTTTTTTATACCCATTTTTCAAAAAGTGCATCCTTCGGGGTGCACTTTTTCGTTATTTCGTTCCCTGAAGTTTTCATGCAGACAGACAGTCCATATTCCAGCATTTTACCTGCATATCCTTTATTCCGCTCCGATCAGCGGTCTTCTTTTCGGAATTCGTAGATCATTCTGTCGTAGGCCCGGTCACCGACAACCAGCCCCTTCTCCTCTGTCTGAAGGTGCTTCATGCCCGCCTTTTCCAGCACGCGCCGGGACCCGATGTTCTCCGCGGCACACCAGGCTGTCACCCGCGGGATTTTCTCATTGTCTGTCAGGTATTCCAGCACGCTCCGGAGCGCCGCCGTTGCGATGCCCCGTCCCTGCCAGTCCTTCACAACGCTGAAGCCCACCTCGATCTGGTTCCCCGTAAAGTCATAGGCTCCGATGGTTCCCACCAGAACATCGTCCACATCCATCACCCAGGAATAGGAATGAGGATCGTCATACCCTTCAATAAACCGCCGCACCGTTTCTTCCGCCTGTTCCGGGGTCCCGTAGGGATTCCATCCGGAATACCGGGCCATCTCCGGGTCCGTCCCCAGCCTCCGGTAAAGGGGCTCTGCATCCACCGGAACATATCTGCGGAGAATCATCTCCCCGGCCCATAATTCTGCCGTCCCGTGTACCTCGATCTCCTCGATGGATTCGATCTGCGACCGGTAAATGAGGCAGTCCTCGATGAAGATGCCGTCTTCCTCTCCCCCGTACTCGCACTCCAGGAACTCCGCGCTGCCGTATGCCGCAAGCCCCGAATAGGTTTCTCCGTAAATATCCTTTATGCGGACATGCTTCCGCTCGTATTTTTTCAGGTCCATAACAATCTCCCATGCTGCCGGATTCTCTCTGAATTCTCCCACGCATCTGTTTTTATTATAACATACGGAGATATCCCGCTCCACCGCAAATACCGAGAAACGGTGCCAGGAAGACGGCGTGGATATCGATACCTGGCTTACGGAAGAGGGATATCTGGACTATATCATTCCCCAGATCTACTGGTCCAACCAGTGGGGAGAAAACGGGGATGTCACCATGTTTACGGACCGCCTGGACCAGTTCCTCGGGAAACGGAAAAACAGCGCCCGCTTCTATGTGGGACTGGCCCTGTACCGGACGGATATCGCCAATGCGAACAATGACCCCGGCTGGGACTTAAAACACACCAATCTGTCAGAACAGATCGCCGAGCTCACAGAAAAGGGCGCCGACGGATACGTCCTCTTTTCCGCCCAGTACCTCTACCGGAAATGTGCCGCAGAAGAGCTTAAGCTTCTCATGGACGCACAGAATTGACCTATGTACAAAACAGGCCCATCGCCCAAAAAGGCGATGAGCCTGTCTTCTTATATCGGGTTATTTCTTACAGTCTTGTCCCCGTCCCCGCCCTCATCTGACAGCTGACAATAGGTTGTAACAGTACACGGTCGGCATACATGTGTAACAATACCGGGCGTACACTGTGAATCAGGGGATTCGAACCCCGTATGTGCCCGACATACTGCCGCATGGGACGGTTCATTCTCAACCGCGGGAGATCATGTCCACCCCGTCAGACTACCTGCAATGCTGTAATTCTATTCCGCAGCGTGGGAACATTCCCCTACTGCAGTTACATTCCGATAAGCTCCGTCGTCCAGTTCAGTCCCTGGATGGTCTCGTCCGTTTCCCGGAGCTCCTTCGAGAGCAGGTCAACTTCCTTCTGCAGTTCCCGCACCGACACCGTGCTGAGAACCTTGATCTCCGTCTTGGAGTACCGGGACACCTTCTCGCTGGCATTGTCCAGGAAGCTTCTCATGATGCTGATTTTCCCCTTCAGGCAGTCTCTCTTTGCCAGAAGGTCCGTGAGGGTATACTCCCCGCACACCGTCTGATTGTTGGTCCGGTTGATCGCTGCAATCAGCTGCTCTAAGCGCACAAAGTTCTGATTCAGCTCCTTCAGAAGCTCCTTCGGGTCCTCCGCCGGCTTATCTCCGTCCTGTACCCGGGCATTATTATTCAGTCTCGTGCCCAGCTCCGAAATTCTTCTCTGTAAATCCGCTCTCTCGGATAATGCTGTTGCCAGCTTCATCGCACATCTCCCTCTCTTCTGCTGTTCTGACTTATATCTCTGTTATCTCCGTTATCTCTTTTATCCGGAATCCATTCTCCTCATCCTGCGACAGGATATGCAGGGCAAATTCCAGCTCATCGGCACCCGGCAGAGCAAAGGGATGCTCCTCCAGCACCGTTATCTTCTCCCCGTCCTTTTCGTAGTCCGGGTAAATGCCTCCGTATCCGGCCTTCTTCAGTCGCCGGTCCGCTTCCCTGCGCATCGCCTGCTGCCTGTTTTCTTCCGCAGGCGCATATCTCCTCACCGGATAGGACGATGATGCCTGGCAGATCCGGCCGTAAAGAAGCTCAAACAGGTTCCGGGACGCAGCCATGCGGGAGCGGATCCCTTCCCCGGGCCCATCCTCCCGGATAAGCTTCGCCAGCTCCTCTTCCCCGGCAGCATCGGCCATATCGGCCATGGCGCCGCGTCCTTTCTCACTCTCCGGATACCATTCATCCAGGCTTTCTCCGATGGGAGAAAAATCCCGGAAGGGCTTATACTCAATCAGCGGAATAAGCTCCCGCTCCAGGTCATTTACGGCCTCTTCCCCGAGAAAGGTCAGCTTGTCGCTGATGGTTCCCACCATATAGACCAGCATCCGCATATGCTCATATCCCGTTTTCCAGCAGTGGATGATCCGGTGATACTGATACAGGGTCTGCTGGTACCGGGCCCTGCGGTACCAGATGGTGCCGCATATCCCATCCTCTGTCCTGAGGCAGATTCCCTGCCGTCCCTCCGCGCAGAGTGCCACCGCATCGATCACATCCTCCGTGTCCTCCGGCATATCTTCGGGCACTTCGGCATCCTCCAGCACGCACCAGGCCTCTACCGCATCGCTCATCATATAGGGAATATACACCCGATTTCCTCGGAGCATCAGCTCCAGGGCCTCCGCGTCGCAGATATCACGCACATACTGTACCAGCTCCTGCGGTGTCAGCTCTTTGTCCTGCATCACCGGCATATCGGTTTCTGTTGTCCTGCGATTCATGCCGTCAGCCCCGGTCATTCCGCGATCTCATACTGGAACATCTCATATTTCAGGCGTGTTCCCTCACCGATGCTGTCCGGGAGAAGCGCTCTTGCCACCAGTTTTGTCTCGTCGGATATCTCATCCGTGCGCTGCAGATGGGCGTAATCACCGTCGATCTGCTGCACCACATAGTAGATTGTCTCCAGTTCCACAGGATCTCTCCTCTCTTATATTCGTTCAGCGCAGCTTGCACACATCCACCCATTTCAGATATTTTGAGGTCAGCTCCAGATCCGGGATGGGCTGGCGCACGGCACTGTGGTCGTTGCCTGCTGCCGGATATACCACATCAAAGCGCTTGAGCGACTCGTCCAGGAATACTCTCACGCCCTCCTTGACCGCATAGGGGCAGACGCCGCCCGGCGCGTGGCCGATGGCTTCTTCCACGTCATCCCAGGGGATCATACGGGCCTTCTCGTGGAATTCTCCTTTATACTTGTGGTTGTCGATCTTCACATCGCCCGCCGCCAGGATGAGAATCGGGCCCTCCGCCGTGTGAAAGGCCATGGTCTTGGCGATCCGTGCGGGCTCTGTTCCTACGGCGGCCGCTGCCGCCTCCACGGTGGCGCTGGATTCCTCCACCTCAATGATGTTCTGGTCCTGTCCCAGCTCTTTCAGGTAAGCTCTGACTTTTTCAATGGACATGGGGGGTGCTCCTCTCTTATTCTTATTCCGTCTGCCCGGCCTCAACCGCAGCCCAGGTCTTCACCAGCTCCGCCGCCTCAAGCAGTGTGGGAAAGACATAATCGCAGATGGCCCGGATTTCTTCCGCAGGCTCATCCAGGTCCGGAATGTCTATGACCATGCATCCGGCCCTGTGGGCGGAGAGCAGACCGTTGGGACTGTCCTCGAAAACAACACAGTTCTCCGGGGCTTCGGACACGGCCGCCGCAGCCTTGAGAAAGGGCTCCGGATCCGGCTTGCCAATCTTCATCTCATCGCCGCAGACGGTAGCATCAAACCAGGGCAGCACCCCGGTTTTCTCCCACAGCTCTTTGGCCTGAGGCCTCGCTGTCCCCGTGGCGATGCAGGTTTTGATTCCCTTCTCCTTCAGCACCTTCAGCAGCTCAAAAAGGCCGGGCTTCAGGGGAACGCCATGCTCTGCGATATACTTTTCCACATAAAGTGTCCGATAGGACCGCACATGATGATACAGCTCTTCGCTGCCGTACCAGCCGGCAAATGCCGCCGCATTCACTTTCATCGGCCGTCCCCGGAACTCCAGGACCTGCTCTCTTGTCAGGCCGCAGCCGCACTGCGCAGCGCCCCAGACCCATCCTTCCACGGAGAGACGCTCCGTGTCAAACATGGTTCCGTCCATATCAAATAAAGCTGCCTTGATCATAGTGCCCCTTTCCTGTCCTATGAAAACCGGTTGCAATTTCCCCGTGGTATGCTATAATAATCCTTGCTGTGGGGACGTAGCTCAGCTGGGAGAGCGTTGCGTTCGCAACGCAAAGGTCGCGGGTTCGAATCCCGTCGTCTCCACTTTTTTGAATGGCAGAACCGGATTACGGTTCTGCCATTTTTCATGCCATATTATTTTGCTTTCGCCATCCGCTGTCTCACGATCTCGAAGGCCAGCACGCCTGCTGCCACGGACGCATTCAGGGAATCGATGTCACCGTGCATGGGAATGGAGGCGATGATATCGCACTTCTCCTTGACGAGGCGGCTTACGCCCTCCCCTTCATTGCCGATGACCAGTCCGATGGGGCCGGTCAGGTTCTGGCGGTACATCACGTCATCCCCCATATCGGCGCAGGCAAACCAGAGGCCTTCTTTCTTCAGATCCTCGATGGTCTGACCCAGGTTTGTGACCTTCGCCACCGGCGTGTAGTTCAGCGCTCCCGCGGAAGCCTTCGCCACCACGGAGGTCAGGCCCACTGCCCGGTGCTTCGGGATGATGACGCCGTGGGCGCCGGCCAGGTTGGCGGTTCTTATGATCGCCCCCAGATTGTGGGGATCTTCAATGCCGTCCAGAAGGATCAGGAAGGGATCCTCCCCCTTCTCTCTGGCCTTCTCCAGCATATCCGAAACCTCTGCATAGGCAAATGCCGCCGCATAGGCGATGACGCCCTGATGCTTTCCGGTCTGGGACATCTGGTCCAGACGCTCGCGGCTTAAGAAGTTGATGACGGTCTCCTGCTTCCTTGCCTCCCGGAGGATGGACTTTACCGGTCCGTCCTGGCATCCGTCCAGCACAAAAAGCTTGTCGATGGTACGGCCTGCCCGGAATGCCTCCAGAACGGCATTTCTGCCCTCCAGACGGTTCTCATCGGGAATCACCGGGTCCCTGCGGAACCCTTCTTCTCTTCTGTCTTTAAAATCCTTCAAGATTTACTCCTGTTTTTCTTCAATCACTGCAAATCCCTGCCGGCAGATCTCGCCGATCCGGCCGTACTGCTCTGTTAAAAACAGCCATCCCATCAGGGCTTCAAACCCGGTGGCAATGCGGTATTCGGAGAGGCTTGCATTCTTTGCCCTGGAATAGGACTTTGCATTTCTCCCCCGGCGGAACATGCTTTTTTCTTCTTCGGAAAGCTCCTCTTCCAGCGCATGGTAGATGGCTGCCTGCGCCTGGGCCTTCACCAGCCCGGTGGTAATGCGGTGCAGCTTTTCCACCGGGGCCTGTATTCTGGAAAGAACATGGCTTCTGGCCATCAGCTCATAGACCGCGTCTCCCAGATAAGCCAGCTGCAGGGGCGAAAAGTCCGTAATATCGTGGTCCGGAAGGACCAGGGCCCGTCTCAGGCCGTCAAGACTCTTCTCCCCGGGTTCCATCAGGCTCTCTTCCATTTCACACCCTCTCTGGTATCCTCCAGGATGATGCCCTTGGCCAGAAGGTCTGCGCGGATCTGGTCAGCCTTCGCGAAGTCCTTCGCCTTTCTCGCTGCCTGACGGGCCGCGATCATCTCCTCAATCTCGGAATCCAGCACTTCTTCCTTCTTGTCCAGAATGATGCCCAGCACGTCGCAGAGTTTCCGGAAGGTATCCCGTACCAGGGTGACATATTCCTTTGTGCTCTCCGGCTTCACGGTGGAGTTGGAGAAACGTACCATCTCGAAAACAGCGGATACCGCATCGGCGGTATTGAAGTCGTCGTCCATGGCAGCCTCAAACTTCTCCACGAAGGATTTGACTTCGGAAGCATTTGCCAGCTCTTCCTCGGTCATCGGGCCTTCCTTTGCGGTCTTCAGGGCATTGTCCTGGTTCTCGGCCGCGGTGCGGATTCTCTCCAGGCTGGTCTTGGCCATCTCCATCATATCGGCGCTGAAGTTCAGCGGGCTTCTGTACTGGGCGCTCAGCATGAAGAGGCGCAGCACCTGCAGGTCATACTGCTCGCTGATCTCGCGGACGGTGCGGAAGTTGCCGAGAGACTTGGACATCTTGACGTTGTCGATGTTCAGGAATGCATTGTGCATCCAGTATCTGGCAAATGGCTCCCCGTTGGCACACTCGCTCTGGGCAATCTCATTCTCGTGGTGCGGGAATACCAGATCCTCGCCGCCGGCGTGGATGTCGATGGTGGTGCCCAGGTAATGCTTGGACATGACGGAGCATTCGATGTGCCAGCCGGGACGGCCTTCGCACCAGGGAGACTCCCAGTAGGGCTCGCCCTCTTTCTTCGGCTTCCAGAGCACGAAGTCGTTCGGGTCTTCCTTCATATCCTCGCCGGTGACCTTCAGCTCCCGGAGACCGGACATCATTTCATCCATATTCTTATGGGAAAGCTTGCCGTAGCCCGGGTCGGAGGAAACGCGGAAATACACGGTGCCGTCCTTGGCCACGTAGGCATGGCCCTTATCGATGAGGGTCTGAATCATGTCGATCATGCCGCCGATCTCCTCTGTCGCCAGGGGATGGGTGGTGGCCGGGCGCACGTTCATGCCCTCCATATCCTTCTTGCACTCTTCGATGTAGCGCTTGGAAATGGTCTCGGAATCGACGCCCTCTTCATTGGCCTTCTTGATGATCTTGTCATCCACGTCCGTGAAGTTGGACACGTAGTTTACCTTGTAGCCCTTGTACTCGAAGTAGCGGCGCACCGTGTCGAAGACGATCATCGGGCGGGCGTTGCCGATATGGATAAAGTTGTAGACCGTCGGTCCGCAGACATACATCCGGACCTCTCCCTCATGCAGGGGAACGAATTCTTCCTTCGTGCGGGTCAGAGTGTTGAAAATCTTCATACATTCACCTCATATATTCAGTGTATCTTTACCATTTCAGCCGGAAAAGATAAAAGGCAGATCGGAATTTTGATCTGCCTTTTATCTTAACATATTGATTCATGAATTGCTACCGGAATCTTGCGTTAAGCGGCCCGGACAGCCGGGACAGCCGCCCATGACCGGGCCCATTCCGACAAAATCGTTCACGAACTGCAGAAGGGCGATGGCCTGCGCTGCGATACCCTCCCCGGTGCCGGTAAATCCGAGCCCTTCCTCCGTGGTTGCCTTGACGCTCACCTGGGATATCTCAATCCCCAGGGCCTCTGCGATATTCTCCGCCATCTGCGGCCGGTAGGACAGCAGCTTCGGCTTCTGGCAGATGATGGTGGAATCGATATTCTCCACCACATACCCGTGCTCCTCCAGCACCTCTCCCACCTTCTTCAGAAGGGCGATACTGTCGGCACCTTCGTAAGCGGGGTCACTATCCGGGAACAGCATCCCGATATCTCCCAACGCCGCGGCGCCCAGAAGGGCGTCCATCACGGCGTGGGTCAGCACATCCGCGTCGGAGTGCCCCAGAAGCCCCTTCTCATAGGGGATCTTTACCCCGCCGAGGATGAGATCTCTCCCCTCGGTCAGTCTGTGCACATCATATCCCTGTCCGATTCTCATATCTTCCTAACCTCTGTCTCTTACAGAATCATCCGCACCTTGCGCTCGATACAGCCGACCGACAGGTCGCAGATCCGTTCTCCAGTGCTCTCGCCGTCTGCGTGGAACATCACCGGCTCCTCCGTGTGTATCTCCAGGTCACGGCACTGATAAATGCGCAGTCCCCGCAGATAGGTTTTGCCGGCCCTTGCCGCCAGCAGCATATTTCCCACGTCTCTCCTGCTGGAGTGGCTCATCACGCAGACCTCCAGCCGTCCGTCGCTGTCCACCGCGTAGGGCGCAAACCGCAGCCCGCTGCACTCATAGGGCTGCAGCTGGGCGCTCACGAAATATATGTTGTTGAATTCGACTCTCTTTACGCCGTCCAGGATAATATACCCCCGGCAGGGCTTTGCTCTGAAAAATGCCCCCGCCTTCGCGCACAGTCCGCCCACCCGGTTCAGCCTGAGCCTGCTGAGGAGCGGCTTCAGAGCCGCGTTGTCCTCTCTCCAGGACATATCCGCGTCCAGCCCCATGCCCGCGCTGACGATAAACCGGCGGTGCTTTGAGGATTCCTGCCCGTAGGTGATGACACCGTAATCGATGGAGCGCACATTCTTTGCCCTGAAAATCCGCTTCATGCATCTCGCCGGGGAGGAAGGGAGCCGGAGACTTCTCGCCAGGTCATTGCCCACGCCCACCGGCACATATCCGAGGGTCACGGCGCTGTCCAGGCAGAGGCCGTTCAGCACATCGCTGAAGGTGCCGTCCCCGCCAACCACAACGATCGTTTTTTCATCTTCCGCGCCGGTTGTCAGCTCCGCCGCAAAGTTCTTGGCTTCTCCTGCTGATCCGGTGAGAAATGCTTCGTATTCAATTCCCTTACGGGTAAGTATCTTCTCTATCTTCTGCCATGTCTTCAGGCCGCTGCCGCAGCCGGAATGGGGATTCACGATAAAATAATACATCTCGGCCTCCCTACAGTCGAGTATTGACTACGAAGCTAGTATATCACACTTCTCTATAAGGAATGATAAACAAAGTATAAAATCAGCGGAACCGGTATTTCATTTGGGAATATCGCGCCCGGATCCGTGCAGGCACATCCGGCCATCCTGCGCGCTGCGCACATCTCGCGGCAAAGCCGCTTCGATGTACGTTGGCCTGCAGATGTCCGCCTGCTTTCGCAGCTGTCCACAGGCCTCGCGCATCGCGGCCGGATCCGTGCAGGCACGTCCGGCCCCTCTGCGCTCAGCCTGTACGCGCCGCCTCCGGCGGCCGCCTGCAGGCTCTATCGCACAAAAAGGGGCTGTCGCACTAAGTAATTAGTGTGGCAGCCTTTTCCAACTGAAGAAATCCAGCCTGAAGGCTGGATTTCTTATAAAAAATAAAGTCCCGGACTTCGAAAAGTCCGGGCTTTATTGTAA